>ERZ1673962.1535-NODE-1535-length-10539-cov-3.581553_pt1 | contig 10539 bp, 13 predicted proteins | sample MGYA00580188_ERZ1673962 | MGnify/ENA primary metagenome ERZ1673962 (study PRJEB41334, sample SAMN05608104) | rock metagenome | biome: terrestrial subsurface; feature: shale formation; material: shale | place: USA: Pennsylvania ... | reverse complement strand
GTTTGGATAGGCAATGAAGATTGGCAGGATGGAGATAACCGTCAAGGCAAGGAGCAAAAATGGGGCGATCGAAAACAGCGGGGGAGGCGCGCCGGTGTCTGGATGTTTGGAAGAAAAGAGGAGAAATCGAAACCCTGCTGCCCGAGGTTTCGGCATTGCGAGGCGTTCCGCAACCCGAGGAATATCATCGCGAAGGGGATGTTTATACTCACACGCTGCTGGCCCTCGAATCGGTCGCAGAGGACGAAGACGAACGAATCTTCTGGGCCGTGTTGCTGCACGATCTGGGCAAGGCGACGGTCACCCGTTACGAGGACGGTCGCTGGCGGGCTCGCGGACATGCCGAGGCGGGTGCCGACGCTGTGCGGGATGTCATGCAGCGTGTGGGAAAGCAGGCCGTTGCCGCCGACGTCGTCTGGCTGGTGCGTCATCATCATTTCTATTTTTCCTGGGGAAAAATCGGCAAACACGGGCTGAGCAAACGACAACTGCAGTTCTGCCGCCATCCGCTTTTTCCTTTGCTGCTAAGGGTGGTCGAGGCGGATGCCGCGGGATCGGTCGGTGCCAGTCGCAAGGGGCATTTGATCGCGCGCATTCGCGCCCTGGCTGAGAGCGTATTGCCCGGATTATCCTCTTAACCGTATAGGACTGTAAATTTCAGTGACGATGTGGCCTTGTTCGAGCAGAGAGGTTTTCCCAGCACATCTTAAAAAATCCGATACGCATCATAACCATGCTAAAATAAAGGTGAAAGAAGAGATCGCGGTGCCTCTGGGGTGCCGATGCCGGCAAATGGCGTTCGCCAACACTTGAAGAAAGTGCCCGGAAAGGTCCTCCGGTGTGCCAGCCCGCCCTGGAGCGGGACGCCTGAAGGGAGCCCGGAGGGCATAAGTGGTTGCAAGGACGAACAACCGTTTGACTGACGGGCCGGCATCTCCGGAGGTCTATCGCCTGTCGCATGAGCTCCAAACACATGCGACAGGTTGTTTTTTTTATCTTCCGTTCACACTTCACGGGGCTGTGTACTTTCTGCAAGGACCTCAAAACCCGTTATTATTTGTAGAGGAGTTGTAAAAAGAAACCCAACCCGAAAGGAGAGAAAGGATGGATACTTCCGCACAACTCGACGCCGATTTGCGCAAGGCGACGGTCGAACGGAAAAAACACGGCGGATACAGGTGCCTCGGCAGACAGCGCGACGGAAACTACGCTCTTTCGGTGGGGATGCCTACGGCCTGTTTTTCGCCCGCCCAGCTTCGCAGTCTGGCCGACGTGGTGGAAAAATATGCCGCCGTGGGGCATTTTTCGACGGCGCAGAGCATGATCATCGTCGGTATAAAGGAAGAGGATTTTTACCGGGCGAGACAGGCCGTCATGGACGCCGGCTTTCAGGTGCGGTCCATCGGTCGGGACGTGCGCCAGGTAAAATGCTGCCCCGGCGCCGATTTCTCGCCCTTCGGACTGCAGCGCACTTTTCCCATGGCCACCCTGCTCGAAGAAACCTTCCGCGGCGTTCCCACCCCGGTCAAATTCAAGATCAGCGTATCCGGCTGCCCCAACTGCTGCGCCAACACGAAACTCAACGATTTCGGCATTCACGGCACGGTCGACGGCTGGAAGATTTTTGTCGGTGGCAAGATGGGCAACACACCGGCCATCGCCAGGGAATTCGCCTCTTCGGTTTCGTCCGACGATGTACCCCGGTACCTGGCGGCGGTGCTGCGAGGTTATCAGGGCTTGGCCAAACCCGATGAGAGGCTTTCGAGGACCATAGAGCGTATCGGCCTGGAAGCCTTCAAAGAGTCCGTGTCGCAGTATCTTGACATGCCTTATGACGATCTGGCCGCCGCGGCGAAAGAGGCCCGCCAAGCGGCGGAGCAGTCCGAGTGTATCGGGCCAAAGGGACACCGCTGACGAAAAGCTCTCCCTGTTTGATACGCTCAAAGTTACAAAGGTACAGGGAATGCTCCGGAAACGAGGTTTGGGTATTACGGGTATCCTGGCGACTTTGTGGGAGGCATGAAGGTTTCAGTTTACATGCGTTTGGAGCGTCATGATCATGGTTGACAAGATAGAGACTTTCGGAAAATCCGTGTTCCAGCATGGTCGGCACAACAACCGCGTCTATCTGATGACGCTTCATTCCGACGATAGCGTCCGGATTATCCCCTATCTGGACGATCTGGCTTTGAGCAGGGGATATACCAAAATTTTCGCCAAGGTGCCGCTTTCGGCCAAGAACTTGTTTCTCGAGCACGATTATGCGGTCGAAGCCAGCATCCCGGGATTTTACGCCGGGAAGGAAACGGCTCTATTCATGGGGAAATATTTTTGCCGCCAACGGCAGGAGGAACGCAGGCCCGAACTGGTTGAGGAAATTATTCGGACCGCACAGGAGAAAGGGGCGCATGGCGGCGCGTCGAAACGGCACGAGGCCACACTTTGCAGACGGGCCGAAGAACAGGATGTGGAGGAAATGGCCGGGTTGTACCGGGAGGTCTTTGCCACCTATCCCTTTCCCATCCACGATCCCGCATATCTCAAAACCACCATGACAAAAAGCGTGGTTTATTTCGGCATCTGGCAGGAAGGCCGACTAATGGCACTTGCCTCGGCGGACTGCGATGCTGACGCCAAAGCCGCAGAGATGACCGACTTCGCCACCCGTGTCGAATGCCGCGGCCAGGGGCTGGCCGGCTGTCTGCTCGATACCATGGAAAAGGCTATGCATGCCGCAGGCATACGCACCGCCTTTACGATTGCCAGGGCCTATTCTTTTGGCATGAACATCACCTTTGCCCAAAAGGGATACCATTTCGACGGTACCCTGACCAACAACACCAACATCTCCGGCCATCTGGAAAGTATGAACGTCTGGCATAAAAAATTGGGTTAATCCCCTCGATGAAAATCTACTGCCAGTGACTCCGCCGGGGCAGAGACCCATGTTTGCCGAAAATAGGGCGAATTCGGTCCCTCCCGGTTTTTCCGAATGAATAGGAGAAACAACATGTCAAAACAGACTCCTTCGCAACGTAAGCTCGCAAAAAAAATTGCTCCGCATGACGCCGGTCTGGAGCGGTGGACCGATTGGCAATGGCAGCTCAAGCATTCCATCCGGGATATCGAAACCCTGGAAAAACTGCTCGGCATTCGTTACCCGGACGATGAACGCGAAAAGCTTTTGAAAACCCTCGAAAAGTTTCCCCTCTCCATCACGCCGTATTACCTTTCCCTCATCAATGTGGATGATTTCCGCAATGACCCCATTTACAAACAGGCCTTTCCGCACCCGGCCGAACTTATTCTGGAACGGCGGGAGATGAGCGATCCCCTGGCCGAGGACCACGACAGCCCCGTGCCGGGCATCGTCCATCGCTACCCGGACCGGGTGCTGTTTTTGGTCAGCAACGTCTGCTCCATGTACTGTCGTCACTGTACCCGCAAACGCAAGGTCGGGGATGTCGACTGCATACCGAGTCCGGAAATCATCGAGCAAGGTCTGGCCTACTTGCGTGATACCCCTCAGGTTCGGGATGTGCTGCTTTCCGGCGGCGATCCTCTGCTGCTTTCCGACGACCATCTCGATTGGATTTTGACCGAGGTGCAAAAAATACCGCATGTCCAGATTGTGCGTATCGGCAGCCGAACGCCGGTGGTGTTGCCCTACCGGATCACCGACCAGTTGGTGGCCATGTTGAAAAAACACCATCCCCTGTATTTCAACACCCACTTCAATCACCCCCGGGAAATCACCGCCTCTTCACGCGAAGCCCTGGCCAAGCTGGCGGATGCCGGTATCCCACTGGGCAACCAGACGGTGCTGATGGCCGGGGTCAACGACTGCCCCCGCATCATCAAGGCGTTGTTTCACAGGCTGCTGGAAAACCGGGTACGCCCCTATTACCTCTTCCAATGCGACCTGACCGAAGGTCTGGCACATTTCCGGACCCCGATCGGAAAGGGGATGGAAATCATGGAGAGTCTCATCGGCCATACCAGCGGCCTGGCTGTTCCCACCTATGTCGTCGACGCACCCGGCGGCGGTGGCAAAATCCCCCTGAATCCAAACTATCTGATCTCCTTGTCCACCAACAAGGTTGTCCTGCGCAATTTCGAAGGGGTTATCACCACCTACAAGGAACCGGACAGCTATGAGCCGATTTTCTGCGACCGCCAATGCGACAAGTGCGTCCTTCATCTCCCCCTCGAGGAGGCTGAGGAGTACCGCGCTTCCGGAGTCGAAATGCTGCTCTCGGATGATAGCGACACCATTTCGCTGACCCCGGAAAAAACCGAGCGCATCGAGCGGCGCGATCAGGATTGATGCCATGCAATCGGCAATGCGCCCGGGCCGAAGCGCTCTCGGTTTCGGCCTGCGCCGCTGTCCCTGAGGGCTTTCCTGCCTCGGGCGATCGGGGCCGCATCTTTCATGTTTTTTGCGAAAGCATCATCAAATACAGCCGAAAACACCCATCTCAAAGAGAAGGGCGGTCAGCTTCCGCCGATCCGCCCTTTTCGTTCGACGGTGAACGCCATCGGTAACTGCGTTTACTCCGTTGCTTCCTTCATGTCCTTGGTATCCTCGACGGCGTTATCCATCATGTCCTGCATGTTTTCCATAGTTTCGTCGAGGGTTTCTCCAGCTTCATCCATTGTCTGATCGATCTCTTCTCCGGCTTTTTCAGCCGGCCCCTCTTTTTGACAGGCGGAAAACGTCAGGGTCAACCCCAGGGTGGCGACGAGGATAAACAGGTAAGTCAGTGCTTTCATGGCTCTTCTCCTTTTTCGGCAAAAGGTTTTTGTCCTCCCTGTTCTACGATGCTCAAATGTAAAAAAGCCGAGGCTGCAGGTTGGACTCATGTCCTTCGGCAGCTCGGCCATCCGCTGTCTGTGGTTTTATGCGGACCCGTTGCTTTCCGTACCTCCTGTCCCGCATTCTTCATGAAAGTTTCCGCTGCGACCGTCAATGATAGGCCATTTCGAGCCATGCTCGGTTCCTGCGCCGGCTTGATCTGAGGCATGCTTGTCGGTTTCGCAGCGAGCTCTCGTGAAAAAAACGGGCCAGCGATGGTGTGGCTTTGTCGGGTTATCAGTCAATATGCTATCCGATTCGTCTATTTTACCACTGAATCGGTCAGGTGTTGCAGGAAAGCCCCGAAAAAAATTCTGCGCCGCCGTCCCCGTTTAATTCTCGGGCTGCATCGATCGCAATGATCGCAGCCGATAATCGTTTTCCACTTGGTTTCCCATATGAAAACTCCGCTGTGCCCATGCATCGTTTTCGAATGGACCACTTAGATAAAAACCGGGCCGCCTCATGCATCTGAGGCGGCCCGGTTGGTGTGCGGGTATCGCGATTAAGCGGCTCGTTCAGGACCACAGAGGTACAGAGGCCCTCAATGATTGCCGCAGCAACCGCCTTGCGGCTTCCCGAAAATCATTTCATCGACATCCTCGTCCATGGCCTGTTCCAGGTCGGTTATGGTCTTTTCAAACTGACCGGCCGCCAGACCACCGTCGCAGGCGGGACAGGTGGAGTAGGTCTGTTTGAACCAGCTGATCGGTTGATAGATGGTGGAACCGCAATATGGGCAGTCCAGGGCTAGCATTTCTTCGGCAAGCACGTTTGATGTCTCCTTGTCGCGATCAGGGGCATGGGATGCCCCGGGAAAATTTTGTTTCGACTGTTACCATAACAGATATGACGGTCATTTGGATAGGGGGGTAGCCGTCTGGGCAAAACCGGAAGAAGGGTGCCATTAAATGCCGCAAGTTATAGAAAAATAACATTTTTTCAGAGCTTGATGGCCATTGCCCCCGGTCCCCGGTCAGGTATGCTTTTTACATATCCGCCGATTTTCGGCAACGGTTTTCGCCATGATGGAAAACCGTGGAACGTTCGCAGAGGAGGGGGAGGGTTCCTTCAATTCTGTGAAAGATGTAAAGGAGGCATGCCATGACTATCGCGATGGGTAGGAGTGTAAAATCCTGGCTGGGGCGTCTGTTGCTGGTGGTGTTGTTGTTCGGCGCCGGAATGGCGTCGGCGGTAGTGATTCCCGGCGAAGGTCTGCCGGAACCGGCTCTGGACCGGAGTCAACCGCAGGTTCAGGCGGTGATGAAGACCCAGGATCGCCATGCCCCCGGGCTGTTGTCCAAACCCGGTGTCGTCGGTGTAGCCACCGGCATGGCTGCGGATGGTCGCCCGGGCATCCTGCTGCTGGTCGAATCCTTCGATGCCGCAAGGGGAGCACAGATTCCCGCTGTTCTGGATGGCATCCCGGTGATGGTAAGGGTCACGGGCAAGATCGTTTCCCGCGCCAAGGGCGGTGTTCCCGGCGCTCCCGCCGATGACGGCAGCAGCAGTGACCAGTGCAGCGCCGATCCGAGCGGACGCTTTTCGCGCCCCGTTCCCATCGGTGTTTCGACCGGTCATCCTGCGATCACCGCCGGGACCATCGGCGTGCGGGTCACCGACGGCGGCAATGTCTATGCCCTCAGCAACAACCATGTGTATGCCGATGAAAATCGGGGCGGATTCGGAGACAGCGTACTGCAGCCCGGAGCCTATGACGGCGGGGTCGATCCCGGCGACGGCATCGGTTATCTGACCGACTATGAACCGATCGTGTTTTCCACCGCCGCCGGCAACCGGATGGATGCCGCCATCGCCCTGTCCTCGTCCGCATCCCTCGGCCGATCCACCCCCTGCGACGGCTACGGCACTCCCCGCTCGACCACCGTCGAGGCCGTCATCAACCAGAACGTCAAGAAATACGGACGGACCACCGGCTTGACCAAAGGCCGGATCACCGCCATCCATGCTACGGTGAATGTGTCCTATGGTCATGGCACCGCTCGCTATGTCGATCAATTGGTTATCGAGCCGGCCGGCTTCAGCAGCGGCGGCGATTCGGGCTCGCTGATCGTGGTGGACGGCAAGGGCCGGTACAAAGGCGATGATCGCAAGCCGGTCGGTCTGCTGTTTGCCGGCAGTTCGCTGGTGACCATCGCCTCGCCCATCGATCCGATTCTGGAGCGATTCTCCGTGACCATCGACGGTGAATAGCTTGTGCCGGGCGCTGATGATCCCGGCGCTGCTGATATTAGTTATCCTGTATATCCCCTGTCCGGCCCGTTGCGATCGGCTGGGCAGGGGTGAGGAAGACACCGGAATGACTTCATCTCGGGAAAAGGACATCGAAGAGGTGCTCGCAAGACATACAGAGCGTCTCATGGCCATCCCCGGCGTGGTGGGGACCGCGCTGGGGATCTGCCGGGACAGACCCGGCATCAAGGTCTATGTCGAAGGGCAGACAACCACCCTGCAAGCTGCGATCGGCAAATCCCTGGAGGGTATCCCCGTATGCCTGCAGCCGGTCGGGCGGATACGCGCCTTGCCGGACGACGATCGGGAAGGCCCCTGACGGGATGGGGCACCATCGTTGCTGGTTTGCCAAGCACAAAGGGCGTCCGTTATCGGGCGCCCTTTGTTGTCTCACAAAATGGCTGTCGCGGCCGTCAGGATTTATCCAGTTCGACATGGACCGGCACCGGCTTGGCGACGCTGTTGAATACCGGCGAGTACTTCTGTGCCATTTCTATCAACTCCTCTTTTTCCCGGTCCGTGATATCCGCATCGATCTTGAAGCTGACACGGATATTCTTGTAACCTACCGGAATGGTTTCCGACAAGCCGAGGAATCCCTGCACATCCAGTTCGCCTTCCAGGCGGGACTGCACTCCTTTCAGCTTGATCCCCCTGGCGGCGGCATGGGCGACCATGGAGGTCGTCAGACAGCCGGACAGACCGACCAGCAGGTATTCGACCGGGTTGGCGCCCTGGTTGTTGCCGAGCAGGACGGGTGGCTCGTCGATCTCGAAATGCAACGGTGCGCGGGTGTCGTCTTCCTGCAGCGCACCGTAGAAATCCTTGACCGTGGCCCGGTTGTAGGTGCCGTCCTGCCAGGTATTGGTCGCGCGGAACTTGAATTTGGATATTTCGGGATTGCCTTTTATGGCTTCGATGGTTTCAAACAGCATGGTCACGTTCACGCCGTTGATGACCTTGGTTTCCGTTTTGGTCGTCATGATCTTTCTCCTTCATGGAGACAGACAGGTCTGTCGATTTTCGGGTACTTGACTTTCCGATGCGATGAGACGTTCGATCAACGCTACCGCCTGTGCGACCGGCCAGAGATCCTGGTAGATTTCGGTCATGGCGATCGCTCCGCCCAGAATCACCAGGTAGTCGTCTGTAAGGGTGTCGGCGTTCAATCTGCCGTAGGCTTCGGGATCGGAAGCGATCAGGTCCTCGGCCAGGCCGCGGATCAACTGCCGCAGGCTCTGGTAATGCTTGAGGCCTTCCTCGCGCAGCATGTGGCCGGGGTCGGGCACTTCGGCCACCATGTGGAGAAAGGCGCAGCCGCGCAACCGGTTGGCGTCGAGCCAGGGCTGCAGGGACTGCATGACCGCCATGAATCGCTGCCGGGGCGTATCGTGGTCGTGCACCGAGGCGACGATGGCTTCGTATTCGGAGGTGTTGCGATCCTGCAGGTAGGCCAGGCAAAGATCGTCCTTGCTCGGAAAGTTGTTGTAGAAGGTGGCCTTGGCCACCCCGGATCTGGCAATCACCTCGTTGATGCCGGTCGCCCGATAGCCCTGATGGTAAAACAGCTCGGCGGCCGTTCTCAGGATCCGTTCGCGCGGCGTTATGTCGGTTTGTTGTGTTTTCATGCTTTCAGTATACAGCCAGACAGACAGGTCTGTCCAGCTGGTGCAGATTATTTTCCCTTTATGGGGATGTTCACCGTTCGGAGGGGAGTAGGAAAGGGCGGGCCAGCTTAGCTGGTCCGCCCAGTTTTTATCCGGAATGGATTTGGTTGGTTCTGCCCCGCGTAACGGTAAGGGGTTAGAAAGTCGTACCGAGATGGGCTTGAATGAAGGCGAGGATATCGGCAGCCTGCTCGCCGCTCAGGTCGCCGGATGCCTTGCGGGTCATAATGCTGTTGCCGCCTGCGCCGTAAACCATTTTATGAAAACCTTCGCTGTACTTTCCATCCTGGCGGAAATAGTCTCCCAGCGACATGTCCAGCCCTTCGCCGTCCGCGGCATGACAGGAGGCGCAGCGGGCCGTGTAAGCTTCGCCGCCGGCGTTCGGGTCCGCACCGGCGAAGGTATAAACCACCGGTTTTTGCGAAATATCCATTTCGGCGAATTCACCGATTTTGGGTCCCTTGTTCAAAAAGGCCACCACGTCGGCAACCTGCCGGGCACTTAAGCCGCCCGCGCGATCAAACGCCGGCATTGCGTTGTTCAGCACGGCAAAATCGCGGCCATCCGCCTACCAGACGTCCTTTGCCGTTATCGCCCCGAACCTTTCAGAAAGGTCGGCGGACGGCATCGGCTTGGGTCTGGAGTCCTTGGCCGATCGGCGTACATAGCCTCCATTCAATCCCTGACCGTCCCATCCGTGACAGGCTTTGCAGCGCAGGAAATCCTTCTTTCCGGCATCGAAACCCTCGGGGTATCCGGACCCACCGGCAACCGCATCGGTCCAGTTATTCCAGACCAGGCCGCCGACGTAGGGATCGCCATCGACAGCGGCCGTTTCCCCGCCATGGTTGTCGTTGTTCGTACAACCGGCAATCAGCAGGCAAACAGCAGCGATCCATAATCCGGTGCGCCAAATGTTTTGCATGTTTATCCTCCTCCTCCTCGGTGAGTGAAAAAGGAGCCTGTTCCCGGCCTCCTTTATGCCGCATGGAACTGGATGCGGACAGGTATCGTATCGGTTTGCCAATCGATGGCAGAATGGTTTTATTTTACATTGTTTAAACGATTTTTCATCCGAATGGATAAGAGAGTTTTGCATTCGATGATCTTGAGGTTTCCGTGGCTTTGTGCGAGATAAGATGGATTTTGAGTTTGGTCTTTATGAGCGATTTTGGCTCTGTGTGCGACCGGCCCGGCGTTGACTTTCCGATAGGGGCAGGGTATTTTGGGGATCTTGATCTTTGATGCCCGGAGGGTGAAGTGCCAGGTCGGAAACGCAATCAAATCAAGGGATGATACCGCCTGATGCCTTTAGGGTACGGGCGGTTTTTGTTTTCAGGCAGGAGCGGCACCCCCGGCAAGTGGAAAGGAACGGAACAGATTCATGGATACCTCAGCCCAACTCGACGTCGCACTGCGCAAAGCCACCGTGGAGCGCAAAAAACGCGAAGGCTCCCGCTGCCTCGGCAAACAGCGCGACGGCCATTACGCCCTGTCCGTCGGCGTGTCTACCGCCTGCTTCACCGCCGATCAGCTGCACACCCTGGCCGATATCGTGGACCGTTACGCCAGTGTCGGCCACATGTCGACGGCCCAGAGCATGATACTGCTCGGCATCAAACGACAGGACTATGACCAGGCCCGACAGGCGGTGCTCGATGCCGGCTTTCAGGTCCGCTCCGTGGGGCGCGACGTGTTTCACGTCAAGTGCTGCCCCGGTGCCGACTTCTCCCCCTTCGGCCTGCAGCGCACCTTCAACCTGGT
>ERZ1673962.1533-NODE-1533-length-10547-cov-6.130194_pt1 | contig 10547 bp, 8 predicted proteins | sample MGYA00580188_ERZ1673962 | MGnify/ENA primary metagenome ERZ1673962 (study PRJEB41334, sample SAMN05608104) | rock metagenome | biome: terrestrial subsurface; feature: shale formation; material: shale | place: USA: Pennsylvania ... | reverse complement strand
GCGCAACATACTCCCTACCATTCTTTTCAATTACATATTTTAGGTCGGAAATCTTGTATGACTTACCACTGATTACGACCTCTTCGGTCGAACGATGAACTACAATATCCCCTTCGGTTTCAGCTTGCAGCTCCTCTAGAATACCAATCATCGCTTGCTTCTCGTACTCACGAGCTTCAGCAATAATTTGTGACCAAGTTACAGCTGCGAGTCCACCTTTAGCACGCTCCTCGTTTATATCAGCCAGCTTCTTTCGAGTGGAAAAATAACCCACACCAGCGGCAACAACGCTGGCAGCAGCTATCGACCAGCCTACTACGGTCAGACCAAGAAAAGTAGCTGGAGCGAGACCCAGACTCTGGGCAACACCTCCCAGCCCAATCGCCGTCAGTCCGCTTCCCAAAGCAGCCCCTACGCTTGATAACCCTCCCCCCATCGCGGCTAGGACGCCTGCGGCTGATGTGATACCTAAACCAGAGAGTATTCCTGCATTACCGGCTATAAAGGCTCCTATCCATGTGCTTGATAGTGTACCCGCAACATAACCACCAGCGGCCGTTGATGCGATCCAAGCGCCAGAGGAGTGAAGGATGGGAACAGCGATTAATGGCAGCATGTCTATAATCCTTTATTTGTAAAATATTTCATTCTAAGTTCATTCTGCAGATCAGCTCAATCAATAACTACTACTGGTCCCAGACAAGCACTAACGTATGTAATAAGACGACAGCACCCCATCACCTGCGCCATAACATTTTAATACTGCGCATGCGCGTTTTTACTCAAGCAACAGGCGCAGAGAGAAAAGCTAACTTACTGTATTGATTTGATAAATGATGAATAACAGCCATTCTCCTCCGTTGAAAACGTGCATGCGCATTTGTGCGAGAGTTTCTGCGCAGTATCCCGCGACAGAATGTCCATAGTCATCTGATATTGAACCATTTTGAGCGCTGATTCCAGTCGCAAATGAGCACACTCTTGCATCAATACGTGCACGGGATCTCGACATAGACAAATATACTGTATATAAATACAGTTTTATAGGATCAGTTATGCACAGGAGGTGCTGACATGGGACAGAGCCCGTTTCTGAACCATATTCGTCAAGAACTCAGGTTACGCGGGTATAGCTTGCGCACGGAGAAAACTTACCTTCATTGGATCAAGCGCTTTATCTACTTCCACCGCCTCACCCATCCGGCACAGATGGGCGCACAAGAAGTCCGCACTTTTCTGACATCCTTGGCTAACGACAGTAATGTAGCAATCAACACGCAGAAAACCGCTTTGAATGCTCTGGCGTTTCTTTACCACAAAGTGCTCAACATCGAACTCGGCGACTTGGACTTTCATCACGCCAAACGACACCGGCGCTTGCCTGTTGTTCTGACACCTTCCGAAGTAGCTCTGATACTGGATCAGCTTGATCCCCGCAACCGGCTGATTTTTTCCTTGTTGTACGGCAGTGGGCTTCGTATTACTGAGTGCCTGCGTCTCCGCGTTCAGGATGTCGGTTTCTCTGATAACTCCATCACGGTAAGGAGCGGTAAGGGCAACAAGGATCGAAAAACAGTGCTGGGGAAACGCCTGCATACCCCCTTGCAGGCCCAGATCCAGCAGGCACTCGCGATCCAGGAAGAGGATAACCGTCAGGGTCATGGGCCTTCGCTGCCAAATGCCCTCGGCAAGAAATATCCAAATGCCTTTCGCCAGCCAACCTGGATGTTTCTGTTCCCATCCAGTGGTCTCTGCAAACATCCCATTACTGGCGAACTATGCCGGCATCACTTACATGATTCTGTGCCCAGAAAAGCCTTGAAGGCTGCTATAGCAAAAACGAATATTCAACATAAAAGAATCAGCTGTCATACGTTTCGACACTCGTTTGCTACTCAACTACTTGAAGCTGGACGCGACATCAGGACTGTACAGGAACTGCTTGGCCACAGCGATGTGCGTACAACACAGATATATACCCACGTAATCGGACAACACTTTGCCGGAACTCGCAGCCCCTTGGATGAGTTATAAACGAGCAGCTACCAGCCAGACTCCGTTTCCCGCTAACGTCTGCTCTGTGCGCAAATCAGAAGAAGGGCCACAACAGCATTCCTGCTCGTAGCCCCTGCTTCCGTTTTACTTGAAACTTCGACTTTTGACATCCTCTCTTCCCTTCATCGCTAACACGCTATTCGATAAATCACCTACTAAATCTTTGATCCTCCGAGAGCTTTTTTTCCGGCCATACTGGATGCCGCTTGAGATCCACCCGATCCATAACTACCTCTGGCACTTCCGCCGACACCATTCATGCCTCTCACAGCCATTGCACCGGTCGCTGATACCAACGCAATCCAAATGGTTGGCAACAAGAACAGCTGGATGAAGCTCACCAGGTAGACGGTCAGAGAGGCGTAGATTTCACCATCGAAGATCGCCTTGTTGGACATAAGCGCAATCTTGTTCTCGAAGTAATACCCCAACCCCATGATCGCATTCAGGAACTCCAGGGCGAAATACGACAATGCCAAGATGACAAAAGTTGAGAACCTATAGCAGGACCAGACCATCGCCAGTGGAGCAACAATGACCACCAATGCCTGCGCCATCGCAATCAGCATCGGAACAGCTGTTTTCATCGCGTTTTTAATCACGACGAACTGCGCCCACGTACTGGCACCATCCCAAGCGGCTATACCACCAGCCACCAAGTTGGTTAATCCATCCATGTAGGTTTGCGGATCCCTCCAGCTACGCTCAACAGGGTCCCCGCCCGAGACGCTGATATCATCAACAGCTGTATAGTTACCCGCGTTTGCATCCAGCACAGCTTTTAGAAAGGTGTCTTTCTGCTCGTCGTCCGTCAGTGTGCCGTACAACTCTGAGCCATACTCATCCCAGTCATCCCAGGCATCTTCACCATCATCTGTATCCGTAATGGACTCAAATACCACTTCTTTCAAGCCAGGCACGTTGCCTCGTCCTTCCCAAAGCTCCTTGCAGGTTACAGTAGCCCCGAAAGTGGCTTCATCATGTTGCTCATCAAGCGATCCCGGTGTCGGGATGTAGGAGAACCCATACCGCTCGGCATGATGGATGTAAGCCTGATCCGACTGAAAATATCGGCCAGGGGTATTCAGCAACACATCGGAGCCGATATAGCTGGGGTCTTCCCACGCTTCCATCTGGTCACGTGTCTGACCAGCCGGCAAACCATTCTGTTGCAGGTCAGCGAGTGCGGGTCGGTAGCACTGCTGATTGAATTCCTCCAGACGATCCAGGACTTGGGTGTCGTCGATAGAAGCAGTCGAGATTTTATACAGCACGTCGTCGTAACTGGCCGCACACCCGATCGATTTGATTGCCGTGTAGGTTATTGAGCTAGAAAGATACTCAACAAGCCCCCAAGCTACAGGCACTCGAACGGATGAACCGGCGCCGCTGAGATCTGAGAACACATCATCGGCTGATTTACCTGTGTCATCCCCGGAGCCTGATACATCCGCGACGTTACAGGACGTGCTGGTAACCGTGTACCGTACATCCGCGATGGATACCGCGTTATTTTGGTAGGGAATCACCACCAGCATGAGCATGATGATGAACCCCAATATTTGCATTTCCAAGGTGGCAATAATGCGGCTGGCGGACTGGTCATAGGCCTGCTGAAGCGAGCTCACAATCGCGACTGCAAACGGTATGTAGGCAAGGCCCGTTCCGTTCAGCGTGTCCCAGAGCGTGCCATACATCTTCCAGCTCACAATCGACGTGTAAATATCCAGGAAAGTGTTCGCAATCATGCCCCCATCCCCACTTGCTGAATGATGATGACCTCAAAGGCTGCGAAGAATAGCGCGACTTTCCACCAGGACCGGGCGAGCAATGCACTGAGTTGATCCCATTTTTCGTTCATATCTGCAGTACGGTCATCGGGGTGAACGCGCGGCCGTGAGAGAAACCGGCTGATCGGCTTCCAAGCCGCAACCACAATCACGTACATCCCGATCCGCCATAGAAGCAGAGAAGACTTCAAATCAGCCACGTTAAAATCAGTGGTTTCATAGGTCACGAAGTGCGTGAACAACGCCACGCACAGGATCAGGGCAACCAGGGTGCCAATAAAGACCAAACCTGTTCGAATACCCTTAATCATTCCTGCAGCCTCAGTTCGTTGTTGTCACGGGTGGCACGATCCAGTGTGCGAGCACGCTGCAAGCGCTTCTCCTCACCGACCATGATGGACTGAACGGTTTTGGAGGCCACGGGGGCTACTTTCGTGGCCGCTTCCTGAATTAGTGCCATGTTTTCACGTAGCTCATTCACGGCAGCGTCAATCGTTTCCGGTGCGTTCGGGAACGACTGAACATTAGGTTCTTTGGCTCCGGTTCGGAGCATGCGGATGGCAAGACGGGCTTGTTCTGTGAGGCGCGCAAACGCCACTTCACGCCCAATATCCTCGATCATGCGCTCTGCTCCACCATCCGGCGCCGACTGGATTTTGCGAATAACAGACGGCGTAATAACAACGGCTGGCGGTGCGGATACCCGGTTCAGGTTCTGCCACGTGGTTTGGGTCGTACCATCAACCAGGTTACTTAGACGCTCGATCATGACTTCAGCCAAATCAGCATGCTTCACTTCCAGTGAAACACCCGGCTGCGTTTCAATCTTTCGACAGCTGCTACACGTGTCCAGGCGCACTTCACCCACCGTCTGGACCACCCAATCGGCGGCGGCATCAGCGCTGGTCCAATACTTGTAGATCATGGAGTCATCTTGCAGGCCCGCTGCAGGCGATCCGTTGCTGCACAGATCCGTTTTGTCGTGGTACAGGTTGTAGCCCGCGACGACGACGTCATAAATGGTGTTGACCTTGGGTTGGCCGATGCCACCTCGTTTCTCGCCACAGACCCACTCACGACCTTCATCGCCAATATTGGTGCCGTCATAACTGTCCTTGGCGGCAACTGCATCACCACCGGAGCGACTAATCTTATCCGCCCAGGTTTGCTGGCGAGTGGCCACAGTGGCCTGCTCCCACGGCAGGCCTGTTTCTCCCATAATCATGTCCTGAATCCCCTCACAGGAGGTTTCGGCAAACTCCATATCCAGCTTGCCCTGCAGAACCCCTTGCTGGAGCAAGTCATAAAGTCCCGGGTTGGCACGTTGAATCACCAGTGCCGGCAATGAGGCGACTGCAGACGTAGCGTTGTTCACGATGTTGCCCATCATGGATTTAAAGCCATCCGTCACGCCGTTGAGCTGATTCGACACCGATACCTTGGGGTCGAAGTTGCCACACTGCATATTGGCTTCCCACTCAGCGCCCAGGCTGAATATGTTCATTGAATCTGTGCTGGTCGGGCTACCCGGCAGTAGGCTCCCGCCGATTTCATAGTTATTGACCGTCATCATCCGCGGGCTGGCAGTCTGAGCAATGGCCTGAGCACCAACCAGGGACGCGATCAGGGTGGCTAGGGTCAGTTTTCTCATGTGTTTTTCCTCTGGTTAGCGGTTACCACTCGATGTCATATAAAAAGTCGCCACGGTCCTTGCAGCACTTATATCGCCGCCAAAGGTTCCAAACGTGTGCGCCGTCGTCACTTCGATAGCCGGAAAGACCATCAGAGGGCCCTGTACCCGCGCTAAGCGGAAAGGTTTTGCAGCTCGCTTCACCTTTCGGAGCCAGCTGCTGCCATTTACCGGAGCTTTTGGTCAGTGGTCCCGGTGGCCAGAAGCCCTCACGGCTGTTCTGAGCAATCGAGGTGTAGACGTGGCTTTCGCCACGGCGGGAAAGAAAATGGGCACTGCGAAACGCTATCAGGCCACTTTCCTTGACCAGATCATGATTGGTCACATGACCAATTCGAGGGTAGTAACCGCCCCAGTTGTAGCTACTGCTGCCAAGCAAACTGCCGAAGGGGTTTAGCGACTGCGGATAAAACATCTCGGGGATGCTGAAACGCCACGCCACCGTATCCAGGTTGGACACATAGTAGGGGTACATCGGCGTAAGCTTGGGATCACACACATACCCAGATGCACCGATAACCTTAGATGCCAGCAGAACCGGATTCCCAAAGGAATCTGTCAGCGTAAATGTCATGTTGGAATGGGAGGCGGCTTTATTCTCGGAGCCAGCCCCACCACCCAGTTCATTAAGCCCTGCGCCCATCGTGTCCAATATGATGCTGATCAGGGAGCCGTCATGGCCTGCCTGCATGGCATCGAGCATGACCCGTGTTTCGACCCAGGGCGGTTTCTCAGCATTCCGATAGGTCTGTGTGGTGATTTCAGGGTTGTAATGAGCAACTTTGGCGGAGGTTTTAACGGTACAGCCCGTAATCGTGCAGTAGAGCCAGAAGCACACGCCCACCACTTCATAATCAGCACAATTGAAAAAGGCCGATGTCGTTTTGGTGATAACTTCTGCTGTCGTGATGGTATCGGCCTTTGAATAGGTGCCTGCTGTCAGGGTTGCAGCCGTGCACAGTGCGATAGACAACTGCTTGAACTTCATGTCAGTCCACCTCCCGATGAAAGATGCTGACAGCCTCATCCAACGAGTTCACGCCTACCACCAGGTAGCGATCGTTTACCAGGATGGAGGGCACTCGCTCGATGCGGTATTGCATGGCAGCACTCAGGCCATAACCAAAGGCTTTCAGGCTCTGCTCGGCCGCTTCAAATGCTGAAGTGGACATATAGGCACCTAACGCTTCTTGGGTACGGTCACGGTTACGTCGCATGTCCGAACCAAACGTAAGGCCCTGAGCCTTTAGATCCTCATTGATCTGCCCTTCGACTGTGCGTTGAAGCGCCATGTCGAACATATGCACTTGGGTGTTGGACCCGAAGCGGTGATCGTCTTTGACCGGTGCCCGATCTGAGTCGTGCCACACCATGACCGATCGGATTTCTTCAGCAGACACAACGCTCACCAGGGAAGAAAATAGCAACATCGTGAAGATCCGTTTCATGCCCGTTTCCTCCGTGACGACGTAGGTGCTTCGGGCTTTGGCCCTATGCCACGGGAGTGATCGATCATGTCCGCGACATGGTAGGCCGCTTCCACTTCAGTGATCCCGTATTCCTGCATCAACTCAGCGCGTTGAGCTTTCTCATAGCCCTCAGTGCCAGCAAGAGAAAGGAACAGGCTGGGCGGCACATTACGGAACAGCGCTTCCACCTTGTCCGCCAGAATCGTGCCCTCAACGTATTTGTGCTGCTCTTTGCGGGCCGATAACATGAGATGACGCTGTTCTTCGGACAGCTGACGGAACCGTGCCAGCTGATTAATTTCCTCCTGCGGTGCCACAAGGGAGATCAGCCACTCGCACATGTTGAGGATCTTCTTGGAATCGTTCGGGAAGTCATCCAGGTTCTGGGTGGCCAGCCAGTACCAGGCGTTCAACTTACGCCACATCTTCACGATTTTGACCGAGAAGGACGACAACAGCGGGTTTACGGTGATCAAGTGTGCCTCATCCGTAAACATGACAATCTGCCGGCCAGAGTGCTGGAACTTCTCGGCCAGCGCATTGGTGTTCTGCATGATCGAGGTGTAGGCCAGGGCCAAATGCGACTCGTATCCGTCACGGGCCAGCGTCGCCAGATCTACGATGGTCACGTCCACGTCAGGCCAGGCGGACTTTTCATTGTTGAACAGCTCACCTTCAAAGCCATCCGTATACATCCGGATCGCTTCCCCCATCTCAAAGGCACGCTCTTGGCGCTTTTCCGGATAGGCATCGTCTTGAGCAATTTGGGAAAAGCCCCAGGCCACGTCTTCGGTCAGGGTTGTGCGATTCATGCTGACTGCCCGTCGTGCCCCTTTCAGGATGGCATCACGAATCATGCGACGATCGGCACGCAGCAGGCGCTTGGTTTCCTCTTCCTCACCCCCCGTGATCATCAGCTTGGCAATGATCTCGGCTTCACCCAAAATGTCACGCTGGTCGTCTTCCAGATCATCATCGTCGTCATCGTCCATGCTGGATTCAGCAAGGTAATCCATGACGGCTTTTTCACGGATACGCGCCTGTTCTTCCAGATCAAGATCGTCAAAGTGGACCTTGAGCCCTTCTGCCGTCATCACCTGAATGATTGAACGATTCAGATCACGTTCGGGGATGCTCTCGGCATCGATAAAGTCCGTGTCGGACTCATCATCACTGCCGATCAGCAGGTGTACGTCCTGAAACGGTGCCAGTGACACCCCGGCCCCGGGCTTGATCTGTAGTTTGTTCACGGTCAGGCCATTGGCCGCAAAGTAGTCCCCCAGCAACCCGAAGGAATTACCGGCTTCCACGATCACCATGCGCGGACGGTGCATGGCCATGATCTGGGAAGAGAAATAGTTGAGCAGAGCCGACTTACCCGCACCGGTAGGCCCCAAAATGACACCATGAGCGTTTTTCTGACGGTCCGCCTTATGGAAGGGATCGACAAGCAAGGGTTCACCACCGCGGTTGAACATGATCGTGCCAGGGTGTTGAGTGCCTCGGTGACGACCAAACAGAGATGACAAGTTGGCAATGTGCTGGAGCCATGCGGGCCGTGATGCTCGGATGTTACGATCCATCTTGGGCTCATACACCATCGGCAAATTCAAGATGTAGGCATCCAGTCCGACTGGATCATCCTCTGCCTGGTAGGGTTGCAGCTGAGCACCCGTCAGCAGAGCACAGGCCTGGTTGTTATGCTTCTTGAGCTGTTTAGGGGTTTCGGCCCGGATGTAGACCGCCATTGTCATGCGGTAGAGCTTATTACGGTGTGCAAGTAGCTCTTTGGCCACCTTACAGTCACGGCGAGCATAGACCGCCTCACTGGACTCGCCACGTGACTTCTCGGCAATACGATCAATGTGGTGTTCGACTTCGCTCTGAGGTGTGACCACCAGTGTGGTCACCACAATCGTGCCCGGCGGCATCTTGTCCATCAGGCACGAGACCTTATCGCCAGCCATGCTGATTTCACCGGAGATCAGGCCAATCTTAGGCGAGCGACGAAGCTTGTTCACGCGGATGCATTGGTGGTACATACCGTCGAAGATCCACGCCTGCTTATCCCTGTCGGATTTTGGCATGGCAAAAAACAACGACTCTGCAAAGTCATCCCCAAAGGGTCGATCTTCTTCACCGGGGTACCCTGCCAGTTCATAAAACTCGCGCCGGCTACCCTCTGTCATCGGTGGCCGTGGGTTAAACCACGCCAACATCCAATCGTAGAAGACTTTGCCGCCCACACGGATCAACTGAACGCCAGTGTCCCGCAAACTGCTGGAGAACTTGTCACAGACGTTATTCAAGTCCTCTTCAGGCGTCAGGTCTTGCGGATGCTTCCAGTTTTTGGGCAGTCTGCGGTACACCACTACCATCGTGCGCCGCATCTTGCCGCCCCAACTGGTCCCCATGACTTCTTCATCGAAGAACAGACCACCCTCCTTACAAATGCCGTGCAGGTGTTTTTCGATGGTATCCAGCCAGGTCTGGGTGTACTCGGAATCGATACAATGCTGATCCGGGTAGGCCCGCAGCTGGTGAATGAAGTCGATCATCTGACTGTCATCAAACGTGTAGTGCTGAATGATCCACGGTGAATCCGGATCTTCGTCGAATGAGTCCGCGACCGCATCTTCCACACGGTTACGGGCCTCCTGCAGCCACTCAGGTGAACGCCCTTCGGTTGAAATAGGTACCGCTTCAAATACCGCCCCCACGGAGATCCCGTCATCCAACAGAATCGTGTTGGATTCGGGCTGCGCCTCATACCAGGGAAGCTTGTCGATGAAGCTGCTTGGGCGCCCGTACATGCGCTTCACGTCTGCAGTTTTTAGGGGCCTCTTTTTGACCTCGGGTTCATCCGGCTCAGGGACCGAATGAACTGGGTTAAGCTTTGTTTCAGCCGCTTTCTTACCTTCAGTGATTTCGGGCTCGGATTTCCCACCACGTAGCATCTTCAAAATGCCCATCGGCTATCTCCTCTTCCTTGGCGCTCACTGTGCCGGGGTATTGATCTCACCCGGCAGTGCATAGTGGTCGCGGGTATAGAGTTTGAATTCGGTCAGATAGCCCGGCACCGGCACACCGTCAGCCGTAGACAGGTGGGGGGCGACGAACATATACAGCGTCGGGTTGGGCAGCAGCTTGAATTTTGAGTGCAACTGAGTGGCTTCGGTCCGCACGTAGCTGCTGTAATCCACGTCGGATTCGGTCAGGCTGCGACGCAGCGCACTGCGCTCATCCATCAGCTTGCCCTCACCGGTAGACCCCATTGTTGTGCTGTAGACGTCCTGCATGGTCTGATCGGGCTGAGGCAGCATTGAGTCTTTGGAGCTACAGCCTGCGAGTACCCCGAAGACAAGCAATGTTGCGGTCAGCTTCAGTGAGTTCTGCATGGTCGGGTTCCTCTTAATCCAGTGCTCGATAAGCTGAGTTCTGATGGTTCTGGTACTCGATGTATTCCTCATGCTGTACCTTCCGCCCAGAGCCATTGATCGGATAGTCGATGGCGATTTGCTTTTCCAGATGCACATGCACAGG
>ERZ1673962.1531-NODE-1531-length-10555-cov-4.562095_pt1 | contig 10555 bp, 9 predicted proteins | sample MGYA00580188_ERZ1673962 | MGnify/ENA primary metagenome ERZ1673962 (study PRJEB41334, sample SAMN05608104) | rock metagenome | biome: terrestrial subsurface; feature: shale formation; material: shale | place: USA: Pennsylvania ... | reverse complement strand
AGCTGAAGTCCTTTGCTAGAAAGGAAAGGGTGGGTAACATCGTGATTGTAAAGAGGCTTACAATCAAATACTCATATAGTCGACCCTTTACCGTATCTTTAATAGGCTCACGCTCCCCAATGGACAATACAAAATACGGGTTGACCACTACCAGTACTGACATTGCAATGACGTAGACGGGATGGGTAATGCCGGGTATAAAGAGCATGGCCATTGATAGGAAAAAGGAATTAACCAATACGTTGGTTAACAATAGTCCCATGTGGGGCTTTATACCAGGATGACTTACATCTTTAGGGGCGTAGATAAATGCAAGTCCCCAACCAATAACATTAAAGTAGACAAGCAGCTGCATAGCAGCTGTGGTTTCGATTGCGTTCATATGAACCTCAATAATAACGAAGGGTGGCGTGGTTGTTATAGTCTCTAGGTACTACGATGTTTTGGGGCGATAGAACCAAGGTATCGGCATTGGCCAATCCACCGTATTCAGATGAGAAGTGGTTTACCATGAAAAGCTGCTCACATTGGCGGGTATCCAGCATATGTTTAACATACTGCATAAACCGACCTCGGTGGGTGTGGTCAAACGCTGCACCGACCTCATCCAGAAATAAAGGATATTGGTTCAACCCTTTATAAGCCAGTAGAACGACTGTAAAGGCAAAGTTAATTACCTCTTGTTGTCCCTTTGAGGTTAACCCTATATCCGGCACAACTTCGTCCTCGACACGGACAGGAAACTTATAGTCCAGTTTCCCCTTTTCTATGCCACAGGGCAAGACCGACAGATCATACTCCCAGATTGCACCGATCACTCGATTCATTTGGGAGACAAAGTCATTAATAAAACCTTGCATCTGCTCCGCGATAAACCCATCCTTAGGCGAAAGCTCGTTCAGTAGTAGACTATAGGCTTCTCGTTTACCCCTGAGTTCCTTTACATCCCCCTCGAGACGATCGATGTGATCCTCTAAATGTTTGGCTTTATTTACCCGTTCCGATATGCCATACAGTTCAGCCTCCAGTGTTTTAAGCTGCTCCTCTATACCTTGGTACCCAATGGCATTGCCATAATCCGCAAAGGCTTCTCCCGCCTCTCCGACTGCGGCTTCAATCTCCGTGTGTAACGCTGTGAGCGTTTCGAATACAGTAATCAGGGATTTAGTGTCATTGAGCTCTACCTGTAAGGTGCGTTGTAATTTGAGGATATCCTCATACCGCGCTTCTAGAGCAGTGGCTTGTCCCTGTACATCCAGTCGACCCGCATCCTCAATCGTTTTAAGGGTCCCCTCAATATCGAGCTTACGCTTAATCAGTGTCTGATAATTAGCTTGTACCTCTAGCGTACGACGATCACGGTCCAAGCGATCTACCACGGTACGTAGGTCAGCCTCAATATCCACCAATGACACGTACCCCAGTGTTTGGAGATATTCCATTACTGCAGGCTCTGCATCCAGTACCCGTTTAATACGGTTAACGACCTGCACGTAGTTACGGTAACCGGTCAATATGGATTCCTGCTCAGTAAGCTGCATAGAGAGGGTCTCCGCACGCCTACCCAAGGCTTCTACGGCATCGACCAATACACTGAACCCAGCATCATCTAATGCCCGTGCCGGATATACCTTTGTACTGCAATTTGGACAGGTCAGTGCACCTGAGCGATGGTGCTCTGCGTGTATCAAACGTTCCTGTTCTACCTTAAGCTGCTCATTCGCTTTTAAGTGGTCGGTCGCCAGTGCACGACAGGTATCCTGTTGCGTAAGTAAGGTAGCGCGATCGCAAGGCTGATATTGGTCGGGATAGTCGATCGCAATTTCATAGAGTGCCTTAGAGACGTAGTGCATTGGTCGGATTAGCTCTACACTTACGTCTAAGGCTTTGGGTGTTCCCATTTTCTCTAGTGAGGCTTCAATCTCATTAAGCTCACGCCGAAGACGGTCGGTACCCGCATCGGTATTCTCCACCATCGCCTTGTGCTTGTTTAGCTCATCCAGCTGCACCAGTACAGAACGTGCTTCACCCTCTAACTGATGGTACTGTTCGGTAAGCCCGGCCCGTCTTTCCAGTGCAGCGCCATAGCTACGAAGTCCATTCGTGGATACGGATTTAACATCCTTCGCCTGTTGAATATACGCCAACAGCTCATCCCGTACCCTCAATACACGCTCACTGTACCGGGACATATCCACTTTCTCATTTAAAGAATGAGGACGCAGGGCGAAGATCGCTTGCTCTAACACGTTATAGCGCTGCGCGGCCAATTCGCGATCCTCAATCAGTCCGAGCTCCCGATGGAGCGACTCGATTTTGGTCTCTAGATGTTTAATGGCGCCAGTGGTGTCTCTCTGCCCCGTACGCAGGCGATCGTACAGACCTAGGGCATACGTCAGGTCTAGATGAGAAATCGACATGAGGACGTCCTGGCGCTGTGCAGGACCCATCTGTGTAAAGTGGGTTTCCTGAAGAAGCAATTTCTGTAGCTCAGCCGTGTAATTCAGTTCCCGTTCCATGTGTTCTTTATAGACAGGAGCCACTGCATCTTCACACAGGGACTGACCGTCACAGATAAAGGTATGCTTCGCACTGCGACCGTGTATTTTGGAGATACCGATATACTGCTTACCCTGGTGCTCGATATGGATCTCTTTATAACCCTCTTTGGTAAAGTCACCCGGTGAAATCGGCATCGGGTTAAGCTGCCTAAGAAGACTACTTTTACCTGACCCATTCGTACCGAGTATAAGCTGCAAGAGTGAGTCAAGCTGTACATCAATTTCCTTAATCATGGATAGGGCTAAGTTACGGTATCCATGTAAGACCAGCCGTGTAATGCGCATTCCTGCTTCCTATTATGGTAGATATATGGTTTAGTCGACCTGCTCAAGAATATGCCAGCGACCCTGTTTATAGTAGAGAGTAACCCAATTATGCGTAAACGTATCGCCTTCTACAGGAGACTCCTTCTTGGCATACGCCATACAGAGAGCTTCCTCTCGATCCTTCATCATAGATCTCAGACCCGCAGCTGAACCTTTCGTATCACCTTCAAGCTTCTTACGGATCAAACGGTCCAATACCGGGTTACCCGATTCAGGTATCAAAAGCTCCAAACAAAAATATTCCTGTTTAGTGAGTCCCTGTGAGTGCCCATTGGGGTAAACGGGTCGATTGTCAGTCTGTGTCTCATCGGTACGCCCGACCGGACGACCTTGGGAGATAATAAGTGTATCGTCGTGCATGGTTAGTGTCCTTTAGTGCAGTTAGATCATTGAAGGGGGCAATATAATTAAATTCGAGCATAGGGTCCCCACTCCCCGAAGGGAGTGGGGGGCGTTGCTAGTGCTAGCGGTTAAAGGTGAATACAGAGACCCACAATGACCGGCAGGACTGAGACAACAGGGATGGCCAAATAGTGTACAACCTTGTGTACAGTTTCTTCAGCCCGGTGTACCTCGTCTTTAGACACAAACGAATTGCGCCGAATCGACAGATACGTGTTGCGACGGGATAATGGTCGTAACCCATAAAGGCGATATGTCAACTCAATGAGCAGGGGGTGGTTATCGTTTACCCATGCCCGCAGTGCAAACCATACGACCAGACTCGCCACGATTGAAATCGCAAGAACCATCGATTCCATGTTGGCCTCCTCGCGTCTGAGTTGCCTAGAACGGCATAGGATAAGCGCGTATTACCACTTAAACCAGTTGCTATCGGCGTTGACGGTCTGTACGGTTTCCCACCCCAATTCCGTCAGGACCCGGCTGATGCCCTCACGACAATCTTCCATACCGACACCGGCCATATCACGCGCCTTAACCATCTCGGTTCGAGGAATGAGAATGTCCGTATCAATGGATTCCAAGGTCGGGGTCTGGTACTTATTCGCCAAACTGATGCCCGGTTCATTGACGTAGTCCCAGGTCACAATGTTCGTGACATGGAGTTCCCGTCGACCCGGACCCATGCGCTCATTCGTCAACGAGCGAATCGAGAAGGCGACATTCTCTTCTGGATTGGTCAGGGATTCGTTCAGTACGTTTCCATACGGACCAGAAGGCTTTACACGGCCAATACAGAGTACCACTGGACGCCCCTGTTCATCCTTAGATTCTTCCAGTCGTACTGAAGCGATGTGGTGTGACACCCGATCGGCTTTAATGGTTACAACACGCTGGATGAAGTCAGTAAGGGATTGGCCCGGTTGAGGGGCAGGATGCTCAAACTCCCCTCGACATTGTCCGTTGTCCAAACGACGGCGCAGGGTACCGCCTACGTCGAACATCTTTTTAACGCTATCCAGTAGCGGATAATACTTACCCGCACTGTTGTACACATTAAATGCGCCCAGGGTATGTTCGAAGTACCCATGGTCGTCACGCTTTAGCTGTCGCTTCTTATCCCCTGCGATAATCGCACAGCTGTACTTTACACTATCACCCATGAGAGTGACTCCTTTAACTCAGCAACAGTTCTTCCACTTTCTCTAACCGTTCAGTGGGGTTCACCAGGGCACTGGTGAGACCTTCATTCAGGTAAGAGCCCAATAGCTTTGAGGTTGTCGAGGTGGCACCAAAGGCTACGGAGCGCAGTGGAATCATGTCAGGTTTATAGGTCCCAAGATCTGAGTCCTTTTGAATGATGTTACGGTAATACTTGGTGCGATCGTCCGGATTACGGGCCCGTGCGGCTGCCATCATCTCTAAGATGGCACGGTCGGCGTTCAGGTTCATATTGGCATGGTGCTGGGCAGTATCAAAGAGCGATCCCAAATCCACATAGTCCAAGTACCAGGGCGTTTTACCCTTTGCCACAATCTCATCGTAGATGTTGAAGACCAAAGGTGCTGTGCGCACTAAGTCTAATGACGGCATTATTGTATCGCCTGCATTAAACTTTAAGATCAAGTAATCCTCTTCCTCGATTTTCACTACGTTGATCTCACTGGGCACTAAGGTCACAATCGCACAGACGTTTGAAACCGCATAGTACCCGTCCACGACCACCGCAAAGAACCCTACACAGCGAACGGCTGTCTCAATTGACCCTAGCTGACCACTGGCATAAGTACGTGGGATATGGATGGATAGCGCCTGCTTAGCCACAAGGCGCCCCCCTACCTCATCCAGAGCACTATGGACACGCGCAGCATCTCGTTTTAGTTGCGAGATATTCATAGCGACTCCTTTTTATACGGTGGCCTTCGCCATCTGCTGGACAATCCAGCGTGCAACCAGACGGGTTGCGGCACAAAGTGCAGCCGCCTTAGGAGTAAGCTGATCGTCATCCGCCATCAAACTGCGCATGGTGGTTAGAATCAGGTACGCATCTGAATTCTCACGACCCAACCCACAGCACACAGCCTTCAGTACATACATGTCCAATTGCATGGTGTGGGTGTATTCACCCTTATCCAGCATTGACATGGTGCGCTCAATCGCAGCACGGCGGGTCTGTTCATCATCCGCAAAGGTCTCACGAATCAATGCGGTGACCTGACTGCGGACCGTACGGTTAATCGCCGCTGTGGCTTTAATACGACCGGTCGCCATATCGGTGCGACGGCTGCGCATGTAGTACTGCTCAAACTGCTGAGGTGCATTGTAGAGCGACTGGTTTGCACCGGTAGAGGCGTAGTTATTGCGGTTTACATACGCCCAACCCAGAAAGGCTTCCGGTGTACCGCCCTGCTCTTCCAACCAACGGCGGTAGGTTACTGCGTTCACCAGGTACCGTGTGGCCTCCGTCGGGTTACGGCCTGCATCGGGTGCCTGTACCAGCAGTACGTTATCGGCGATCATACCGGCAACCGTTGTCAGCTGAAGGTTCAATACGTACCCGAAGTAATTGATTGCGTAGGCAACCTGATTACGTTCATCCGCAGTCAGTGTACCTTCACCGTTTGAACCCGAACGACCCGACTTCACACCGACCAAGAACAGGTAGGCGAACAGTGCATTGGTGTAGGTAAAGGGACAATCACCATTTACCCGGTTAAAGGACACCATGTCAGTCAGGCATGTGCCATCCATCAGCTCAGCGGGCATACCCTGAGCTTCAATGTGGGCCGCAACCAAATCGTCAAAGGCACCGGAACCGGTCTTGATCGTTGCTTCGGCTTCTTCCAATGTCAGGTCTTTGGTTAGCTTCTCTGCCAAACGGTACGTCAAAGGTACGTCATCATTTACCTTTGTACGGTGGCGGGATACCATGCTTTCCAGAAAGCCTGTCGTAAAGACATCCGGCAACTCAACCATCTCAATGGCTGGGTCCCCTACCTGACCTTCCAGAGCATCACGGGCAGCCGCTTCTGCTTTTTCAATGATCTCCGCCACAGCCGGGTTAATGGTGTTGCGGGCAAAGTTCAGGCTGGCCGACACACGGTCAGACACATACTTAGCGGTCTCGACCATAAAACCAGTGTGTACCTCGACGCCATTGGCATCGGGCGTTTGACTCTGCGTGATCAGTCGACTCTCCATCGGCTGAAGCTCGGTAACATCGCTATCCGTAGCGACCTCTACATCAGATTCGGACACAAAGTGCAGACGAGCGGCATTGTTCATTTCCCCCAAGGGGGTACCCGGAATCGCTGTTAGCGGACAGCCTCGGTACATCTGACCATCAACCAGAGGGCGAACGTGTAATACATCTTTAGTACGCAGCATGATTAGGCTCCTTTTTGCAGAGCTGATTTTTCCAACTCATCCGCCAGCGCTGCGAGCAGGTAAGTATCCACATCCACCTCAGGGACACGCGCAAGCTCATCCCCGATCAGGTTTTCAATTGCACGGCTACCCAAAGCCTGCGCATTGGCCAGGGTAAGTCGTGTCTCTTCACGCTGCGCCGTTGTAGGCGTCTGCATGGTATCAATAATCTTCATCGATGTATCTCCTCGATACGTTTTAGAATCCGGATTCTCCAGCGGGAGAAGGAGCAATAGGCCTCAAACGATTCATTCCAGTTATCCCCTATTGCCCCTATACCTTATTTACGATACACGTCCACTACATGTCGGTTCAGTACCCGTAACGCTTTGTTCGTGGTTCCTACAATGGTGCAGCTATAGAGTATGCGGTTTGCCACACTCTGGTACCCAAAGATAGCATCTAAAGGTTCACCCGAGGCAGTCTCATTGCGCCCTTCCATCACACGACCTATGATGGTTTTCAGCGCGTTATCGAATACCGCTTTATCCCCTACCGCTGCCGTAATGTCATGGTCCATGTAGAACGTAATGGCCAAGGTATTAGGCGTTAGCTTCTGACCCCCGACAAAGGTAGGCTCGTTTACTTCACCGGTTGCAGCCGGTAAGCTCCCCTTATAGTTAACCTCTCGCTTACGCTGACGTGTATCCGCCTTCACAATCTCCGCTAAACTCGGATGCATGTCGTCAGGGTTTCCAAAATACACCACCTCACGACGTGTCACCTTACCAACAAACCCGGCCTTAGGTGTTTGGTTTGCAAGTTTAGACAGTCCTAGCAGTGCATCGTCCCCTTGACTGAGTGTGGCTAACTCAGCCTCCTCGATCACACACAGCGGTACGTCTAGGTCAACCTCTTCCCCGACCCCTACAATGTTAGAGACGGCTTGATCGAAGCGCACCAGTACTGTCTTCATTTTACTAATCGGTGTGGACAGCCGTTGTGAAAGCGTAGGGGAGATTGCACATCCATCCTCCAGGGTATCCGCATTCTCCATGAAGGCTACCTTCGCCATCACCCCACCCTTCATCGAGACACCGTTTGGATTTAACCGGTCCCGTTGGAAGTAATGTGTATTCCACGTAACCGCATAACCTTCTGCTACACTATCCCCTTCCTGTAAGTCCGTTACAATCTCATGAGGTAGGACCGCACCCGCAGCTTTACCGTGTCGAATACCCAAAGGCAGGGTAACCGTCTCACCATCCTCATAGATGACCGTTACAGAATCCCGCGTCACCTTACTGACTTTACCGGGTTTACTGGCGATATACGCAAAGTTATCACCACAGCGATCAGCAATAACCTGCTCATAGCCCGTGCGCACGGGTGTAATCGTGGCATCTTTAGCTGATACCATGGAGGACTGCTGTACCGATCCCAAGTTTCCTTCTGTCCACTGTAGCCGCGACACTACAGCCGGTGTGCTCAGACACCCGCCCTGGGCTTTCCCCAGGGAGCAGACTATATCTTCGCCCTTACTCTTAAGGACGGACGCCGTTTGGAGCCACCACTAACTTGTGGCCCTACGCCGAAGCAACTCGGCTAGTCGTTGGGCACATCCCTTAGCCATAGCCTTAGGGACTTCGCTGCGGATTACCCCACACGTTAACCTTTTTACCGTATCGAAGTAGTTAGCTTCGCCCCCATGGGGTGTAATATACACCGGTCACTGTTTCCAGCATGGGTTGGTAGTTAACGCTCAAAGGGCTTTCCCGCAATTAGACGTCGTACCCAGTACCTTCTGTTACTGGGGGGCTTGATTATAAATATTCAAAGAAATAGTCGCCATATACCTTACCTGGATTCTTTAAGCGAATATGCATGTTCCCCTCCGACAAGCCAAGTGCTAGACCACATTCACCACGTGAGACATAAAAGGACGTCTCGTTGGTCTTAACATTGGTCGCCTTAACTGCCATAGACCCATTCTCGGCAGCGTAGCTAGAATAGACATTTTCAACTACGCGCCACGGCTCGTCGCTCTCGTAACGTAACAAAAAGAACTCACCATCGTTGGTACGAATAATGCACTCTTTACCGGTGGCTAGTTTCTGTGATATCTTTGTAACGTTAACATTGGTCTGGTAATGCAAGGCCAGCTGTGAGTCATACGTCTCGACCTTACCGGTGCGGAGCCACTTAACCTGAACCCGTTTACCCGACAAACTTATACGGCTGTGGTTTGCCTTCTTTAAGCTATCATAGCGCTTAAAGTGTTTGTCCAACGTACGGGGGTCAATGTCCGACCACTCAGTAAACTCATGCAGGCGCTTTATCTGGTAGCCATCACCGTGTACAATGTGGTCTGGAAAGGAGAGTCGTTCTTGCACTGCATGTCTAGTCAGTGGGTGATTTGCGGTAAACTCCTTTATAGAGTCATACCGACCTTCAGAACCATCTCGCAGGTTACGCCAAACGACGGGCTGTATGTGGGTGTTTACATCGTGGTTGTGAACAGTAAACGTAATGCCGTCAATGGTAAATGTCCCATTTTTAGACTTACGTAGCCTTCGCTTTACTCTCATGAGGTGTATGCCGGCTGCCTCAGCGGCAAGACGTATACTTGCAAACTCCTCACTTCGTCCATCCGGCCATAGCACAATGGTCTTCTTAGCACGCTTGGCCAGCCCAGTGTCATGCGCGTGCTGCGCGTTATCGGAATGGGTTATCCACTCCAAATTGTTAGCGTGCGCGTTCTGGCGGTTACCATCTTTATGATTAACCACCATCCCTGTGCATTCGGGTGCCGGTAGAAAATGTTCGGCCACTAGTCGGTGTAGAATTTTTTTAGTAGCCTTTCCGGCATCTGACGTTATATTGACTGTGGGGTAACGTCGCCGAGTGTCCACATTCACGAAGGTACCACTGGTCTTATTAAAGACACGACCATCCACGTACAGCAGGTAATTACTAAAACCAACTATTTCTTTATATTGCATGGGTTATCTCCTATGTCCAACATAGGATGTACCCATTTAAATATTTATAATCCCTCAACCCTCTTTGGGTCCATTAGGTCCGAACCTGGACCTAGTAAACCAGTTGTAGAGATCAGACTACTGGTACCATCTTTATCAAAATCAAAGCGATCGGTTGTTCCCCTTAGTGAGTTGACCTTCGCATTGGGAGTCATGTACGTGCGGATTGCAACCTTCGCACTATCTGGTGTTGTTTCAGAGATAGTCCCCATGTCGTTCGGATGGAAGATACGGGTCCGTTTTACCATGGTCTTTGCAGATCGACCACCCTGGCCAGTGTAGGTGACACTCTCCTTTTCCTTTAGGTTATGGATCGGGTTAGACTCTTCAACCAACATGGTTGCTGGGTCTTTGAGAATATCGTCCCACACGGCATTCGGACGTAAGGAGACCTGTGCGCTGCCAGGGTGACCGGCAGCGCGCTGTTCCCGTACCGCTTGTACGAGTTGGTTATATACAAAACCTGAGAAACGCTCATACCCACGAATGCGCATTTGAGAACTGTCCATTTCCTCGGTATGTTCATCGGTGGTTAGCAGCTCAGCGGCCCGTAGAATAAGGGGGATGAATTCGGTTGGCTCCCCCATCTCAGTAAGCAACTCTAACGTAATGGGGTCAATGAACATATCCAACATGAGGTCAAGCTCACGTAGAATGTGACGACCAATCCCCATGGACGCTAGGACTTCACCGTAGACACCCTTGCGGTTAAAGTCGGATGCAGGCAGGGTACTGGTGATCCCTTTTACCGCCCGTAGACCACTGAGTACCATAGCACCCTGAGCATGACGGGTATCGATAATCAGCGACTCATCTTGGAACCGAATACGCTCTTCGTAGGACTCCATTGCAGGACGG
>ERZ1673962.1529-NODE-1529-length-10565-cov-7.167935_pt1 | contig 10565 bp, 10 predicted proteins | sample MGYA00580188_ERZ1673962 | MGnify/ENA primary metagenome ERZ1673962 (study PRJEB41334, sample SAMN05608104) | rock metagenome | biome: terrestrial subsurface; feature: shale formation; material: shale | place: USA: Pennsylvania ... | reverse complement strand
GTGGTTACATAGAGGTATCCTAATAATTTTCATTAAATTTTTATATTCTAAACAAAATATTTTATTCTTTATTCAAAAAATAAAGTAATTATTTCCTTTTTTTATCAATTTTTAGTTTCTATTTTTAAGTTCTAATTAATAATAATATAATTTTTAGACTTAATGCTATTTTCATGCTATTTTTCTCAATTTTTTACATAATTAACATATGCTCAAATATCGATATTTTGGTATCTTGACTAATTTTAAAAGAGAAATTTTAAAATTTACTATTTTTTACATAATAAGTACATAATTTTACATTATAATTTTCTGTTTAACAAAATCAAGGAGTAAAAATGACAAAAATCATGAAAGGTATAGTATCTAGTGCTGTTGTTGCATCAGCATTATTTTTTACAGGTTGTGGTGACAACAAAGGTGACTCAAAAGAAGCTAAAGCTTCAGGAGAAACAAGTAAACAAACTTATACACTTAAGTTTTCACATGTTGTAAGTGCTAATACACCAAAAGGTAAAGCAGCTGATTATTTTGAAAAAAGATTAGAAGAGTTAACAAATGGTCAAATTGATGTTCAAGTTTATCCATCTTCTCAATTATATAATGATAGTTCAGTATTAAAAGCACTGAAACTAGATTCAGTTCAAATGGCTGCACCAAGTTTTTCTAAATTTGGTAAAATAGTTCCTCAATTAGCTTTATTTGATTTACCATTTTTATTTAAAGATATCGACCACTTACACAGAGTACAAGATGGTGAAGTAGGTTCTGCACTTAAAGATATGGTAACAGCTAAAGGATATAAAGCATTATCTTTTTGGGATAATCACTTTAAACAATTTTCATCATCTGTAAAACCTATTTTATTACCAGAAGATGCAGCTGGTCAAAAATTCAGAATTATGTCTTCAAAAGTTTTAGAAGCACAATTCCATGCAGTTGGAGGAAACCCTCAAATGATGCCATTTTCTGAAGTATATTCTGCTTTACAACAAGGTGTTATTGATGCGGCTGAAAACCCAATTTCAAATATCTACACTAAAAAGTTTCATGAAGTACAAAAATATTTAACTATTTCTAACCATGGTTATTTAGGTTACTTAGTTGTAATGAGTGAAAAATTCTGGAACTCTTTATCACCAGAATTACAAGCAAAAGTTGAGCAAGCAATCAAAGAAGCTACTGAAAAAGAGAGAGAGTATGCTGAAGATTTAAATACAGAACAATTCAACTTAATTAAAGAGTATGCTAAAGAAACTGGAAAATTAGAAATCTTTACATTAACACAAGAGCAAAGAGATGCTTGGAAAAATGCAGTAAGCAAAATTTATCCAGACTTCTATGACAAAGATGTTATTGGTGAAGATCTAATTAAGAAAACGTTAGCAACGGAATAGTTTATTATGACTTTATTTAATGTTATTAGCAAAATAATAGGTCATATAAATCAAAAAATCGCAGTAATGGGAATCATTACTGGGGTTACTGTAGCATTTGTCAATGTTGTAGCTAGGTATTTATTTGATGCTTCATTTTCTTGGGCAACAGAATTAACAATTTTTTCATTTTTATGGAGTGTGTTTTTTGCAGCCGCTTACTGCTTCAAAAAAGATGCGCATATTGCTGTTACTATTGTTTTAGATGTTGTACCATCAAGAGTTGCAAAAATTATGCTTGTAATATCACATTTAATAACATTTGTCTTTTTATGTGCAGTATCATATTTTGGATATAAATATCTATTACTTGTAATTGAATTAGATGAAAGATCTATTGATTTATGGGATATGCCAATGTGGATAGTATATTTGGTTATACCAGTATCTTTTGCATTTGGTGCATATAGAGTTGCTGAGAGAATTCATGCAATTTTAAATACAAGTCATGAAAAAATCTTAAAAGAGAGTGAAGCTGAACATGTACTAGCTGACATGGGTATGGGTGCAAAAGAGCATAAGGATAATGAAAACGTGAAGAACTTAAATAAAATGGTTAAAGAAGTTGAGAAAAAAACAGGAGGAATGCTATGAGTGTAGCTGTATTATTTGGTATATTTTTCTTCCTAGTTATTTTAGGTACTCCAATAGCTATTTGTTTAGGTGCTGCAACATTTGTTACATTAGTTTTATTTACACCAATTTCACCTGTTGAAATTTCTTCAATGATGTTTGATAAAATTGAGCATTACTCACTTATGGCAATACCAATGTTTATTTTTGCAGGTAACTTATTAAGTAAAGGTAGTGCTGCACAAAGAATTATTGAATTTGCTAAATCAATTGTAGGGCACTTACCAGGTGGTTTACCAATCTCTGCAATTTTTGCATCAATTATTTTTGCAGCTGTATCAGGAAGTTCACCAGCAACAGTTGTTGCTATTGGTTCTATTATGTTTGGTGCAATTATGCAAGCTGGATATCCTAAAAGATACGCAGTTGGTACTATTGCAACAGCAGGTTCATTAGGGATTTTAATTCCACCATCAATTGTACTAATTGTATATGGTGTAACAGCAGAAGTTTCTATTGGAAAACTATTTATGGCAGGTGTTGTTCCTGGGGTTATGCTTGGTATTATGATGATGGTTGTAACTTATATTGGTGCTAGAAGATTAGGATTCGAAAGAACTGAACCACAACCTTTTAGAGTGCGATTAAGTAAAATGAAAGATGCAGCATGGGGTCTTATGACAATTGTTATTGTAATAGGTGGTATCTATGGAGGTATCTTTACACCAACAGAAGCAGCAGCAGTTGCTTGTATGTGGGCATTTTTTGTATCTGTATTTATTTATAAAGATATAAAAGTAACTGAACTTTATACAACAGCATTAGAATCAGCAAAAACTACTGCTATGATTATGTTTATTATTGCCAATGCTATGTTATTTGCACATTTTTTAACAATTGAGAATATTCCTCAAGCAATTACAGAAGCATTAATTGAAGCAAATGTAAACAAATATATGTTCTTACTAATGGTTAACTTGTTACTAATTTTAGCAGGTTCATTTATGGAACCAAGTGCAATTATTATGATTATGGTACCACTTTTACTTCCAGTAGCAGTTGCTCTTGGAATTGATCCAATTCATTTTGGTATTGTAATTACTATTAATATGGAATTAGGTATGGTGTCCCCACCAGTTGGGTTAAACCTGTTTGTTACTAGTGGACTTACAGGTATGTCAATAAAAGATGTAATTGTTGCAGCTTTCCCTTGGACTTTAACAATCTTTGTGGGACTGATAATTACTACATATATTCCTCAAGTTGCATTATGGCTACCAAACTTAATGTTTGGATAATAGTAAACTTATATTTAAATAACATTAAAAAAAAGCAAGAGTAATCTCTTGCTTTTTTTATTTAGAAAAGGCAAATTAAATGGAAACATTTTTAAATGAAGCAATAAGCTTTAGTGTTATTGCTTTAGTTGTATTATTACTTGCATATTTAACAAAGAAAAAAGAAGATCAATTAAAAAATAAAGATAAAGAATAGATCTATTTTTTAGGAACAACTATTTCAAATCTTGCTCCATCATTTATATTTTCAACTTTTAACTTACCTTTTATATTTTTTTCTACAATAATTTTTGACATATAAAGTCCTATACCTGTTCCATCACTATCACTTTTTGTAGTAAAATAAGGCTCAAAGATTTTTTCAATTGGATTTACTTTTATACCTTTTCCATTATCATGAATAAAAAGACTTATATCATTTTCATTCTCTCTTGCAAAAATCTTTATATTTGGTTTATCTATTTTATTTAAAATAAGTACATCTTTTGCGTTTGAAAGTAGATTTAATACTACTTGCTCAAACTCATTTAAATATGTGTTAATTTTTAGATTTTTATCTATATTTATAGTTATTTTTATTTTATTACTACTTAAAGCACTTGATAAAATCGTAATAACTGACTCTACTGCATTATTTAGTAAAAAAGTCTCTTTATCTTTTTTAGGCATAAAAAAGTTTCTAAAATCATCAATAGTATGAGACATATAATCAATAACTTTTTCAGCTTCTTGTGATTTTTGTTGCATTGTTTGTTCATCTAAACTTTTCATACTATATTTAAATTTTATAAACATCAAAATAGATGATAACTCTGAAAGTGGTTGTCTCCATTGATGTGCTATATTTGAAATCATCTCACCTAAAGCAATAAATCTTGATTTTTGAACAAGAAGTTGCTCATGTTCTCTATTTTTATTAACCTCTTCTTTGACTTTCATCTCTAGGTTTTGATTTAATTGCATTAGCTCTTTAGATTTAGCTTTTACTTTATTTTGATAGTTTTGTAAAACATCATCTATTTTTTCTGAAACTAAAATAGATATTACTATTGCTATAGTAAGAAAGAGTAAAAAAACTAATATATTTTGTACTACTTGTGTTTTAACCCTTTGTTTTAAGTCTTTTCTTTTTAATGCAATCTCTTTTTCTATATCATCTGTATAAACTCCTATTGAGATAACCCAATTCCAATGATTATATAATTTAAAATAAGATACTTTTTGTTTTATTTCATTTGATTTTGGTTTTTTATAGGCGTATTGATTAAAAGAGTCACCTTTTTTCCTAATGCTATTCATAAACTCTTCTCTAAATTTTTTCCCATCAGCATCTTCATATTTTGTAGAGATTAACTTTCCTAATAAATCAGGTCTATTTGGATTAACAATCATTTTTGCAAAACCATCTCCACCATTCATATTTTGTATTTCATATACAAAAAAATAATCACTTCTTTTTTCTTGAAAAGAGATATTATTTAATAATCTAATTGCTTCTTTTTTAATAGCATCTTCTGTTTTGTTCTCTTGTGTGATATTATAATTTAAAATATCAATTACAGTTTCAACTTGCTTTTTTAATATCGCTTTTTGATTATTATAATACTCATTTACATATTTATCCATTTGCAATTCAAAATTTTTATTTGTATTTTTTACATAAAAATATGAAATCATAAAAATCATTGAAGACATGATTATTATAAAAACATAAATTATCATTTTAGATATATTTTTTTCTGTTATTAGTTGCAAGATAATTTCCACTCTTAATTTTATATTTCAATACTTCAAGTTTATGCATTGATTAGGCTTTTTTTGATATGATACCATATCTTTTCTAATAAGGATTTTACTATGAACCAAGACTTAATTAAGCAATTAAGTAGTTTTAATTTATTATATGTTGAAGACGAAGATGGAATTAGAAATAATATTTTTGAGATTTTAAGACATATGTTTAAGAATTTATATTTAGCAAAAAATGCAAAAGATGCTTATAAATTATATCAAGATAAAAAACCTGATTTAATTATTACTGATATTAGAATGCCAAAAGAATCAGGAATTGATTTAATAAAAAAAATTAGAAAAACCGATTCAAAAGTCAGAGTTATAATTACATCTGCGCATACTGATTTAGAGTATATGCTAGAAGCAACAGAATTACACCTTGTAAAATATATTATAAAACCAATTACAGAAGCTAAATTAACAGAAGCACTTGAGGCTTTTATAAAAAGTTATGCAGCCGCTCCTGTTTATAATCTTATTCCAAAATGGATTTATGATGAAAGTAAATCATGTGTAACAGGTCCAGATGTAGAACACATCTTAACAAAAAAAGAGAATGCTTTTTTAAAGTTACTAATAAATAAAAATAGAATCATTACATACCAAGAGATGGAAACACAAATTTGGGATGATGCAAATGTCATGACTCCAAATGCAATGAGACTATTTATAAAAAACTTTAGAAAAAAACTACCTAAAGGTATTTTAAAAAATATTCAAGGCACAGGGTATAGGCTAGTTACTTAAGTTCTAAAAACTTATCAATAGCACTTGCCTCACCCTCTTTTAACTTTCTTAACTCTATAAAGTATCCATGACCTAAATAAATTATAAAGAAAACCGCGGAAAACAGTGTAATAAAAGGAATCATTGATAACATATAAAGTAAGAAAGTTCTTATTCTAAAACTGTTTTTCTCTTTTTTATGTATTAAAAAATAATCTTCATCACTTAAAATTGTTGATGCAACATCATGATTTAATAGTTTATGGAAAAAATAGTAAAATGGTATATTAAAAGCAATAACATTAACTAATGGTATAAAATATAAAGGAATAAATAAAATAAATAAAAATATCATCATAAAAGTACTTTTTGCTAAAACAAAAAGTGGTGTTAAAATAGTTCCATGACCATCCATTTTTAAATCACTATAATGTCTTTTATGCAAAGCTTTTAAAATAAAAGGTGTTAAAAAACCAATAATTGCAAGAGTTAAAAATACTGAAAACATCATAACAAATATAATTCCAATTGTATAAACTAAAAAAGCAACAATCCATGCAGTAACCGAATATTGAAGTAAAAAAGTAGCCCAATCAAAATAAAATGGTGCATTTTCAGGTGCTGTTATTTCTTGTCCATTTTGTGCTTGTGTTATAACTATTTGCAAAGAATCCATTCCATAACCAGCTGCACTAAAAAATAGTATATACATAATAAATAAAGTAAATATTAAAGGTAAAATTGCAAACTTTAACATCTTTTTTGTAAAAAAATCTCTAATACTTACTTTAACTAAATCTAATTCATTCATTAATTTTCCTTATCAAATCTTTTTCTATAATCACACTTTTGACATAATTCTTCAATTAAAATATTTTTTTTAAACCCTTTTTGTATATCTAAAACTCTTTTACTTTTCAATATATCATCAAGTTTTGAACTGTTTATATTTCCTAAATTTATCACTGCATTTTGATCTAAACAACAAGGCACAACTTCACCACTACTTAATATTCCAAAGTGAGAATCCAAACCATAGCAAAATCCTTTTGTTGAAATTACTTTTTCATCCAAACTTGGCCATTTAAAATAATCATCAAAATTGAAAAATATTTTTCTTGCAATTCTTATATTTTTAGGTCTATTTTTATAAACATCATCAATATTTATATTAGATTCAAACTCACTATTTATTTTGTCAAAAACTTTTTTATTAAACTCTTTTGCACTTTTTGTATTATCTAAATTCCAAATTCTCAAATTTATAAAGTATTCATGATTAATTGATTGTGCATATTTTATAAAATCAATAATAGCTTGTAAATATTCATTTAAACTTTTTTTATGAGAGTTCGCATTATAAGAGTTTATTGAAAAGTTTATTTGTTTTAAAATAGTATTACTCAAAGCTTCATAATGTTTTTTATTTATATTATTTGCAGTTGTTGTAATATTTACTTTTAAGTCATGCTTTTTGCTTATATTTAAATAATCATTTAAATTTGACAAAACTAAAGGATCACCTACAATGTGATATGCTAACTCTTTTGTATATGATTTCAACTCACAATTTAACTCATCAAACTTTTCTAAACTCATAGTTGCATTTGGTTTTATTTTTGGAGGACAAAAAGAGCACTTTAAATTACAAATATTTGTTATTTCAATATGTACTTTTCTAAATTTTTTAATAATTAGCCTTTTATTTTTTTTGTATTATAACAAATTTTTACAATAAAAAACCTCCATAGAAAACTATGGAGGTAAATAAGGTATATATATAGTGTCTAACTATAAGTTTGCTTACTTTAAGCACCTTAAGCTTTTATAATAATCTATCTTAGTTAAAAGATTATAATTTTTTACCATACAAATGGTGGGGTTGTTTGTAATATTTTACAAAATCAACTAAAGTTTCAAATATCTTTTAAACCTTTAGCATTATCACAAAAAGCTTCTGTTGTATTATTTGTCAATAGTACCTCCTTGCAATTTAATTACTCTAATTGTAACCCGTAAAATATTAAAGTTTGAAAAACTTTTTAACTAATTTAAAAACTTAATGTTTAAACTTTTTTAGTTTTTTTTTGCTATAACTTCATTTAATAAAAAAAGGATTTTAATGATAGAGTTTATAAACAAAATACCAAAAGCTGAACTTCATTTACATATTGAGGGAACTTTAGAGCCAAAATTAATGTTTGAACTAGCAAAAAGAAATAATATAAAGCTTGAATATAAATCAATTGAAGAGATTAAAGAAGCTTATAACTTTACCAATTTACAGTCATTTCTTGATATATATTATAGTGGTGCAAAGGTTTTAATTACAGAACAAGACTTTTATGATCTAACTTTTGAATATTTATTACGATGCAAAGAAAATAGTATAATTCACACTGAAATCTTTTTTGACCCACAAACACATACAAGTAGAAATATTGAATTTAAAACAGTAATCAATGGAATTACTAATGCTTTAGAAGATGGAAAAAATGAGTTAGGTATAAGTTCAAAATTAATAATGTGCTTTTTAAGACACTTAAGTCAAGAAGATGCTTTTAAAACTTTAGCACAAGCTAGCAAATTTAAAGAAAAAATTATTGGAATTGGACTTGATTCTTCTGAAATTGGAAATCCACCTAGCAAATTTAAAGAAGTATATGAAGAGGCAAAAAAATCAGGTTTTATGCTTGTTGCTCATGCAGGGGAAGAGGGTTCATATAAATTTATAATTGATGCACTTGATATTTTAAAAGTAAATAGAATAGATCATGGAGTACAAGCTTTTTATAACAATGAATTAATGCAAAGATTAAAAGAAGAACAAATGGCACTTACAGTTTGTCCTTTATCAAATACAAAACTAAAAGTATTTGAAAACATGAAACAGCATACAATTAAACAAATGCTTGATTTTGGACTAAATGTCACAGTAAACTCAGATGATCCTGCATATTTTGGTGGATATTTAAATGATAATTTTCACGCAATATATAAAAACTTAGACTTATCAAAAGAGGATATTATCACATTAGTTAAAAACTCTTTTAACTCCTCTTTTATATCAAAAGAGTTAAAAAAAGAGTATTTAAAAAAAGTTGATAATTTTATAGCAAAGCATACAAGTTAAGATATACTCTTAACTTGCAGTTAAAGTTTTATACTCATCTAAAGCAAAATCATCAGTCATTCCAGAAACATAATCAATTATTAATCTTGCTCTATAATACCACTCTAAAAGATTATATCTTTGTTTATCTTCATTACTTAACTCTTCTATTGCTTTTGAATAAGCAACAATATGTTTTGAAGACAATCTTCCAATAAGTCGTGATGATACAAAACAATCAATTTTTTGTTTTAATACAAGCTTTTTAAAATCACAACTGCTTAACTCTAAAAGAGGTTTATAACAATTTAATAAACCATGTAAAATTGTATGTCCTTTTAGCTCTAAAGCCTGTTTTTCTCTATTATTATAAATATACTTTATAGATATATTCTGTAATACTTCAATTGCTAAAGAGTATTTATTTGCCTTATCAAAATCTAATAGTGCTTTATTAAATGAACCATCAAAAATTTCTTGATGATTTTGTAAATATACATCTGCAACATATTTTACTAAATAATTAATCAAATTTGCTCTTGTAAGTGTTAAAAAGAGATTAAACTGATAAGGTTCTTCTTCTTGTTCTTTTGCTTTTTTATAGTACTTATTAATTAAATCAAGTAAAAAAGTTTCATCTTTTTTATATTTCTCATTCACTTTTTTACACTCTTCATTTATATATCTATATAAATCATCAAGTGTAAACACACCTTTATCAACTGCATCTTCGATATCTGCTGTTAAATAAGAGATATCATCAGCTGCTTCCATAATATATGTCAAAGGAAATCTGCAACCTTGTTTTATCTCTAAAGCATCACAAACTTTTTTAACAAACTCTTTTTCAGAATAATAAAATCCTGGCTTTTTTTTCAAATAATTTAATTTATCATTGCTTTCAGGCTTTTTTTCAAATGCTCCTCTTGTATATTTTAAAACAGAAGCTGTTTGAGAGTATGAAAGATTTAATCTTTGAAGGTATTTGATTATTCTAATTGCTTGTGCATTGCCATCAAAGTTTGTAATATCTGCTACTAGCATTTGTTTTAAATTTAAATTTTTTTCACTAATATTTTCATAAAGTTTATCTAAGCACTTTACTCCAATATTTTTCATCCAATCATTTATTGATAATTCTGCAAAATGTCCAAAAGGAGGATTTCCTATATCATGTACCAAACTTGACATCTCAGCAGTTGAAATAAAAGCATTTTCCAAATCTTCAAGATGATAAGTTTTTATTTTATTCTCTTTTTTGATTTTATCTAAAATTGTTCTTGCTATGTATCGTGAGTTTTGTTGAACTTCAATTGAATGAGTTAACCTACTTCTAACAGCTGCATTTAACTCTAAAGGAAAAACTTGTGTTCTTTTTTGAAGTCTTCTAAAAGCTGGTGTTGAAATAATTCTTCCCCTATCACTTTCTACTGAAATTTCAATATCATCTATTGGGTAAATTTCTCTGCTTGTATTTAACTTCTTTGTATAATTTATCATAATTAAAACTCTTTTTTTTTTTTTTAAAACAAATTATAACTTATTTGCAGTTATAATTGCATTTTGGTTAAAGGAAAGATTATGGAAATGCTCTTAAATGAATATGATATGGTTGTTGGTGCAAAA
>ERZ1673962.1527-NODE-1527-length-10575-cov-3.389354_pt1 | contig 10575 bp, 11 predicted proteins | sample MGYA00580188_ERZ1673962 | MGnify/ENA primary metagenome ERZ1673962 (study PRJEB41334, sample SAMN05608104) | rock metagenome | biome: terrestrial subsurface; feature: shale formation; material: shale | place: USA: Pennsylvania ... | reverse complement strand
CGTGCGCGGCGATGAGGTGATCTTCAGCGAGGTCTCGCCCCGTCCCCATGATACGGGGCTGGTGACATTGATCTCACAGGATCTCTCGGAGTTTGCCCTGCACGCCCGCGCGATTCTGGGGCTACCCATCCCCGCCATCCGTCAGCTGGGACCGGCGGCCTCGGCGGTCATCCTGGCCGAAGGTGTGTCCACACAGCCGCGCTTCGGCCATCTGGCCGCCGCCCTGGCCGAACCCGGAACCGATCTGCGTCTGTTCGGCAAGCCCGAGGTGCAGGGGCGACGCCGGCTGGGCGTGGCCCTGGCGTGCGGCCGGAGCGTTGAGGAGGCCACGGCGCGGGCCGTGCGCGTGGCCGCTCAGGTGCAGGTCGAGCTTGACGATCCGGTGGGTGATCGGTGACAACACGGAGGCTTGGCCGTCTCCGGTCGGCAAGCCCTCAGCGAGTCGACCTGTGCTCGGCCTCCCAGCCCTTGCACGCAAGCGCAATATAACGCGGCACCGGGCGCTGGCCCGTGCCGTAGGCGCTCATCGTGCGCGGTGTCAGACCGAGCGCCTGGGCGGCCTGCTTGAGCGACAGCCCGTTGCGCGCGCGCCATTCGGCAAAGGTGCGGGTGTTTTCCTCCGGGGCCTGCTGCGCCTGGGCATCGAGCCACAGGGTATCGGCCCCGATCTGAATATCGGGCGATGGCCAGGTCACCGTCCAGCCCTCGCCTTCGATGACGGTGGCCGTGGCAAAGACGGTCGGATCACGCAGGGGGGCGAGTCCGGGCGAGGCTTCAAACAGGGGGTGAAAATCGACGGTATAAATCTGTCCGTCGATGAAGGTGATCCGCAACCGGAAACCGTCGAGCGGCTCGGCGCGGGCCAGGCGAGGACGCTTCATGGATGCCATTGGCGCCATTCCTCCAGGAGTTCGTCGCGGTGTTTTACGACCCAATCCATGACCTCGGTGCGCAATCCGCGCGGCCAGGCCCCATCGGTGTCCAGGGTTTCCAGATCGATCAGGACATCCACGCTCCCGCCAACCAGGTGCACGTGCGGGGGCGGATGATCGCGCTCACGAATTTCCAGGCGATACTTTTGGCGGAAGCGGTGCTTGGTGGTCATGTGCCTATGATATAGACACGATTTCTAGGCCATCAAGATGCTTGAGGCTCCCCACACACGAGGCCGGAGCGTGATTCCATGGTTTCACCGCTCATCGGCGCGGTCAGCCTGTGGCCGAACGCCCGCCTCGAGTGCCGCCGCCATGGCCAGCACCCGCCGCCCATAGGCGCGTGCCCGGCTGGAATCCCGCCAGTGGTGGTAGCGTCCCAGTCCCAAGGCCAGATCATCGGGGGCTGAGCCGATGGCCTCGGCCAGCAGACGGGCGCCGAGTTCGAGGTTGGTGCGGGCATCGAGCAGGTCTTCTGGAGCGCGCACCCGCCGGCCATGCCAGTGCAGGTTGATCTGCAACAGCCCGACATCGATGGCACGGGGCGGATGGCGCGCGAGCAGTTGACGCAGGGCGTGGGTCGCCTCGGCCCGGGAACGATGGAACTGTGGCCCCTCGGGACTGCGCAGCGTATAGGGCCACGGCTGCGCACGGCCTGGACCGGCGCGACGGCGGCTCTCCTGGAGCGCCACCCCATAGAGCCAGTGCGGATCGAGTCCGTGGCGCGCCGCCACCGTCTCCCACGGGGTGCCGCGCAAGAAGGCCCCTCCCGCCTCAGCCTTGGAGACAGCGGACGCCGAGGAGGCACTGATCAGGCGAATCGGCGGGGCGGCCTGGACCGCGCCGCCCTGGCCCAGACCCCAAAGCATGATTGCGAACAAAAGACGCTCAAGCATCGCATGAGACTCCTCATCACAGTGAAAGACCGGGCGCTAAAAACGCAGTTCGAGCGCGGCGTAATACAACCGCCCGGCCAGCGGCAGATCCTGGGGCAGAGAGGTGCCGGGGGAGGCCTCCAGCCGATTGGAATTGAGCAGATTGCGCACATCGAATTGCAGCGACAGCTGCGGCGTCAGTTCATGGCGGACGAGCAGATCGAGCTGGCCGTACTCGGGCGCCTCGGCGCGCGCATCCTCCGCCACCCGCGCCCGGTCGCCGACATACAGCCCCTGCAGGTTGACGAAGGTGCGCCCCCACTGCGATTGCAGCGAAGCATAGAGGCGGTGATGCGGGCTGTAGCCGGCATCGGCTCCAGTGGTCTCATCGACGTTGGATTGATAGGCATACCAGCCGCGCCACAGCCAGCGGCGCGACAGGGTCCAACGCCATTCGACCTCAAAACCCTCACCGACCTGACGCCCGACATTCTCCGGCTCGGCATAGAGTCCGCGATTCTGCAGCCGGATCTGATCGACCGTTTCATGGCGAAAGACATTCAGTCCCAGTGACAGGGCCGGACGCGGCTGAAACTCCACCGCCAGCTCAACGGTGCGCAAACGTTCGGCCTGGAGTTCGCTGTTGGCCTGATAGGTGGGCAACAGCCCGCCCTGGGTTTCGAGCACGGTCGGCACCCGGAAGCCCTCGCCATAGAGGGCTTTGAGCGTCCAGTCCGGCTCGGGGGTCCAGACCAGGACCGCGCGCGGGCTGATCTGTTGATCGATCCCGGTGTAGTCATCCAGGCGCACGCCCCAGGTCAGCGCCCATTTGGGCGCCGGCCACCATTCATCCTGGACATAGGCCGAGTACAAGTGCCGCCGCCCCGACGTTTCGGTGGGCGTCGTCGCCGCCGACAGCGCCGTGACCAGGGCGCCGAGTCCCGTGCCCAGTCCAACTGTCGTCCCGGTCCCCAGCCCGCTTCGGGCGCGGGTTTCCAGATCCGTGAGCCCGAGCCACTCCAGGGCGTCGAGCCGATAGTGCAACTGCTCGTAGGCTAGACCGGCGCTGATGAAGTGCTGCGGGCCGGCGGCATAGCGCCCGTCGGCGCGCAGCCGCCAGGTCTCCTGTTCGGCGCCGGAGTCGAAACGCACACCCTCGGGCACCAGCGCCGAATCCGGCAGCCAGGTGGCTTCCGCCAGGGTCAGGCGCGTTTGGGCGCCCTCCAGGCGCAGCGTCATCCCGAACCGCGGATTGAATTGCAGCGTGTGCGCCAGATGCCCCTCCACGGTCTCACGGGTACGCAGGCCCGTGGGATCGATGACCCCGAGCACCCCGGCCCCGAGCGCTTCGTGGGTGCGCGACAGACGCGCCAGAGCGCGGGTCGCGCCCAACTGCCCCTTGAGGAGCACGCCCAGATCACGCTGATCGGTCTCCACGGCACTGGGCGCCCCCGAGAAGGCCGTTCCCAGCCCGGCATCGATCACGGACAATTGATCGCGCCCGATCGTGGGGCGATGACCGGCGCTGGTGGTCGCCTGCGCGCTGAGCACCAGGGCGCGATCCTCGGTGGCGTCTCCGACCAGCAGTCGTGCTTCGGCGGTGGCGTCCGAGCCGCCGCCGAGGGTGAGCTGACCCTGTTCGACCCGATCCCGGGTGATGACATTGATCACCCCGGAAAAGGCATCGGCCCCAAACACCGAGGATCCCGGCCCCCGGGTGACTTCCAGGCGCTCGATCACCTCCAGCGGGATCGTCCCCAGCACGCTCAACGGGTGGCCAAAGATCCAGTCGGTTTGCGCCACACCATCGAGCAGGACCAGCAGATTGCCGGATCCCAGGCTGGAGAAGCCGCGGACGGCCAGATTGGCCCCATAGTCACTGGTCAGGCCCTGATGAAAGCCCGGCACCAGACGCAGGGCCTCGACGACGGAGCGAAAGCCGCCCCGGCGGATGTCCTCGGCGGTGATCACGGTGGCCACCGCCGGGGCGGTGCGAGAGGCGTGCGCGCGGCCAGTGGCGATCGTCACGCTCTGTTCGGAGCCAAACAGCGCCTGCTGCGTCTCCTCGGCCAGGGTCGGTGTGGCCAGCAAGGCCAGGGAGGTCAGGCACCAGGGTTTCATCATCAGGCCTCCTGTGCAGGCAAATCCAGCGGGCGGGACGGATCGATCAGGGTCACGAGCACCGTGATCAGATCCTCGGGTAAAACCGGCTTGACGAGCAGGCGGGCGTGTAGCTGCCGGATCGCCGTCTGCAACGGGGCACGGTCGTCGCCGGTCAGAATCACGACCGGGAGGTGGTGATGACCGCGTGCCCGCAGCTGCCGCAGGAGCTCCAGCCCCTGACAGCCGGGGAGGCGGTGATCGAGGATGACGGCGGCATAGTCCTCGGGGGTCGGTTCCAGCAAGGTCCGGGCGGCGGTGCCGTCGATGCAGGCCTCGACGCTGAAACCGGCGTCGCGCAGCAGCTCTACCAGCGGCAGGCGGATGGCGTCTTCGTCCTCGGCCAACAGCAGGCGTCGACCCCGCATCCAGTCGGGAATGGCCGCGTTCGCTATAGCAGACGGAGCCGATGCTTCCGGGAGCCACCGCTCCGACGTCGGCGCGGGCCGGCGCGGCAGCGTGAGCTGAAAGCAACTGCCGGCGCCGGGCTGACTGGTCACGCTGAGCCGGCCGCCGAGCGCTTCCATGAAGCAGCGGCTGAGCCAGAGTCCCAGCCCAATCCCCGAGGACACCCGCCCGGTCAGGCCACGGGCGCCCTGATAGAACGGCTCGAAGATCTGCTCCAGATCCGCCGCCGGGATGCCGATGCCGCAATCGGTCACCGTGATCTGAATCGGCGCCGCCTCATCCCCAGCCGGCGCACCTCGATCAGGCCGTCGGCAGTGAACTTGTCGGCATTGCCGATCAGGTTGTAGAGCACCTGGGTCAGGCGTCCCTGGTCGCTGATCACACGGCACGCGGTGGCGGGACGGTGCAGGATGAGCCGGTTGCCGGGGGCGAGTGTGGGGCGCACGGTGGCGACGACCTGCTCGATCCAGCCACCGAGCTCCACCTGCTGATAGTTGACCTCCAGCGGATGTCCGGCTTCGGCCTTGGTCAGGGTCAGCAGCTGCTCGATCAGACCGAGCAGCTGGTGGGAGGCATGGCGGATGACGGCCAGCGGCTCACGGCCTGTCGTCGCCCCTGGCGGCTCCAGGAGCCGGGCCTGCAGCAGGATGGCCTGGAGCGGTGTGCGCAGCTCGTGGCTGACGTTGGCCAGAAACAGCGTCTTGGCGCGGTTGGCCTGTTCAGCGGCCTCCAGCGCCCGACTGAGTTCCTCGGTACGTGCGGCCACCCGGGCTTCCAAGTGCCGGTGATGCGCCGCCAGCCGGGCGCGCATCGCCACCAGGGCGCTCCACAGCTGATGCACCTCGGCCGGACTGGTGGCTGGTGGTGGCGGCAAGGGGGTTTCGACCGGCGTCTCCAGATCCCGGACCAGGAACGCCAGTGGCGTGAGCAGTCGCAACGTCAGCCGGACAACGGCCACGCCCAGCACGACCGTGAGCACCCCGAGCGGCCAGAGGGCCAGCCCGGCCGTTTCCAGGGCGAAGTCGAAGGCGCGGTCGAGCGACAGGGTCAGGGCCACATGGCCCAACACCGGCGCGGTGGCGTGTGTGTCGGCCGGCGTGTCCGCACTCCGATATTCCGGGGCGCGGATGGCGACCACGACACGCTCGCGGCGTTGTGCGCGGTCCTCATCCCGGGTCGCTTCGGCCAGGAGCCGACCGTCGCCGTCAAGGAGCGCCACGGCCAGCAGATCGGGGAACTGGAGCCGCTGGTCGACGAGTCCCTGGGCCTCCGGCTGCGATCCCACCAGCAGTGCATAGCGCGCCTCCTCGGCCAGGATCCGTGCCAGTTCCTGCACCGTCTGCTGCGTGAACTGTCGCGCCTGTGGCCAGGTGGTCAGAAACAGGCTCACCGGCAGCGCCAGTCCCACACTCAGAGCCAGCACCGCCAGGGTGCGCCACAGCTGGCGACTATAGGGTCGGTGGTTGGCGGGTGTGGCGTCAGTCAAAGATGACATCGAAGTGGGTCTCCTCGGCCGGATGGCGGGCCGCCCCGATGGCGCGTGCCGTGCGCCGGTTGAGCACCCGCCGGACCGTATCGATATCGCGCCATCCCGGCGCGGGTTCCTGTGTCGGCCAGGCCGCCAGCGTCCGGCCCAGCGCGCGATAATCCGGCGTGAGGGCCAGCAGCAGTCCGCGCTCGACGCTGTCGGCGTCATCACTGGCCACGGGAAAGCCGATCTCCCAGCTGCGGCGCACCAGGGGCGGGATCAGGATGTCGGGATTGAGCGCGAGCACATCGCGATGCAGCCACACGGCCCGCGTCGGCGTGGCCTGTTGGCGCACCTGCTCGATGGCGCGTGCCGCCGCGCGCAGGTCATCCACGGCCATCGCCTCCCAGGCCAGTCCCCGCGCCTGCGCGGCCGCCCGCGCCTGCTGCACCACGGTGTCGGGCACCGTGGCGCGATACACAAACACCAGGGTCTCAATCGCCGGCGACAGGGTGTGCAGCTCGGCGATCACCAGTGCCGGGGCCACGAAGCGCGATACCCCCCGGTCGGCATCGGCCGGGCGGTCCTGGACCAGGATCGGCCAGACCCGGGCCTGGGGAAAAGCCTGGCGTGCCGCCGCATAGGCCGACTCACTCACGGCCACCAGGCGCCGGGGCACCGGCGATCCACGGTAACGGTCGAGCTCCGGGAGCGTGCAGACGGCGGTGGGAGCCGTGGTATCCGACATCAGACCGGCGGCCAGCTGTGTGATGATCGGTTCATAGGCCGCCGACACCACCGGATGCACCAGCATCAGCGGCGCCTCCCGACACTCGGCCGCCGGCAGTGGCCGGGCGCCCCAGGCGACCAGCAGCACGAGTCCGGCCAGCCACGTTCTCCCGCCGCGGGCCGGCCTGTGTCGCGCTTCCACGCGAGAAACGCGCCTGGCCATACATGAAGCGCTCCGGGTGTTGGAAACTGATGATCGGCCGCCACGCCGTGGCACGGCGCCTCACTCGGGGTTCCCGCCGCCGGCCAGCACACGCCGCACTTCGGCCAGCGCCTCCGGCAGGCACTGCCCAAGCCGTTGCGCCTCCTCCAGTGCTCTGGCCTCCAGCGCGTCGGCCAGGGCACGCAGCAGCGTTTCGAGGGCCGGCATCGCCGCTTGACGGGCCAGACCCACGGCGCGATGGGCCACCTCGTAAACAGTGGCCGGATCGTCGGCATAGTGCGTCACATCGCCCAGCGGACCGCGGGCGTCCTCCAGCAGCTCCAGCAGTCCCAGCAGGGTGGCATCGCGCAGTTGCGGGCGTCCGCCGGCGATGGCCAGGGCGCGCGCCGGGTCATAGATCTGGCCGGTTGTTGGCCGCATGGGGGCGTGCCCTCATTCCGGATCGCCCAGGCCGAGCGAACGGCACAGGCGATAGAGTTGAATGGGTGTGTCGACCCCGAGCAGCTGCTTGATCTCGGCGATCTTCTTGTCGACGTGTTTCTTGCCGACCGGCAGGATCGCGGCAATCTGCGCCGCCGAATAGCCCTCCAGCAGCAGGCGCAGCACATCGCCCCGGCGTCCGGCGAGCAACTGTTGGCGCACCGCCGTGCCGGTGGCCTGGAGTTCCAGCTGGGCGCGCACCAGCGGATCGATCGCCGGGGCGCCGGCGACCACGCCGCGAATGGCCGCCCACAGCTCCTCGGGCAGGATGCCCTTGCTCAGGTAGCCGGCGGCTCCGGCCTCCAGGCAGGCGCGCACCCGCGGCGGTTCGGCGTGGGCGCTCAGACAGATGACCCGCACGCCCGGGTGCTGACGCTGCAGCGCCGCGAGGATTTCGGTGCCGCCCAGGGTGCAGGGCTGATCCTCGCGATCGGGCATGCGCAGATCGAGCAGGATCACGTCGGGCTGAACGCGGCGCGTGTCGCGCAGCAGCTGGGCGCGGGTGGCACAGCTGCTCACCACGCTCACAGCCGCGCCCGCCACCTGCGGCAGCAGCTGCACCATGGCCGTGCGCAGGAGCGTCTCATCCTCGGCGATCAGCACCCGAATGGGCGCCGCGGCGACCGGTTCGATGGGGTCAGGCATTGTCGGGACTCATCGTCGCTTCAGTTCCCCCATAGCCTAGCGCGTCGCGGCGAACCGGCAAGGCGTCAAAGACGCCCATCGCTCCTGGAGGCGGATCGGCGTCATAGACGCCTGTTCAACGCGGCGGCGTGTGGGTAGGGTAATTCTATGGCCCCGTCCCAACCGGCTTGTGCCTGGAGAGACACACATGAAGCCTGAGGCATCCACATCACCCGCCGCCCGATCCGCCGGTGGTTTCATCCGCCGCCGATGGTGGATGGTCATCCCCCTGGGCGCCCTGATCCTGCTCGCCGCCCTCCACGGCTATGGTCAGTATCTGGCCGCCCCCCATCCCGAGCGCTTCGACCCTGGGGTGGTGACTCAGGGGCCGGTTCTGGACGCGCTCCAGCAGCGCCCGCCGGCTGTGGCCTACCGGTCCGACTTCCAGCTCCAGCGCCATGGGGCCACCTGTGGCCCGGCGAGCCTGCGTAATGTGCTGGCCTCATTGGGCCGGCCGCCGGCCGGCGAGCGGGCGGTGTTTGGTGATGACACCTCAGGTTGGTGGCGCGCGCGGCTGCTGGGGATGACGCTCGATGAGCTGGCGGCGCTGGCCGAGGCCACCGGGATTGGCCGGGTGCGCGTGTGGCGCGATCCGGATCCCGTCGCCTGGCGGGCCCTGCTGGCGTCGCTGGACACGCCGGGGCGGCGGCTGATCGTGAACTTCGACCGCGCCCCGCTGCATGGGGTGGCCATCGGGCATTTCTCACCTGTGGCCGGCTATGACCCCGTCGGCGACCGGGTGCTGCTCCTGGATGTGACGCCGGGCTTTGGCGCCCAGCTCATCCCCAGCGAGCGGCTGCGCGCGGCCATCAACACCCGGGATCCGGTCAGCGGACGTCAGCGGGGCGCGCTCCAGATCGACGCCGCCGCGCCCCCGCCATAAACGGTCCTGTGGCGAATGCACCGTTGTTGGATTGTATCGCCCTGCAATCCCCCTAAAAATCGGGGCCTGGCCGGGGCCGCGTCACAGCCGGCGGCCCGATTCGCCCGACGTCATGGAGCCTGTTGCGATGCCACCCGAGGAGACTCGTCCGGATTCCGAAACGCCCCGCGCGCGGTCCACCGCCGCCCCACGGGCGCGTCAACCCTACCGCCACAGCCGCCCGGTCTTCGATCTGACGCTGCACATCCAGAGCGAATACGCGCGACGGCTGCTGCGTGATCGCGAATTCCGCCCGGCCATGCACGCGCTCTACGGCATCGAGGTCATTCTGCATCTGGTGAGCGATGACACCGAGGCCGAACGTGTCGAGGCCCTGATCCATGCCCGTCTGGAGGGTCTGGCCGATGAACTCCAGCGCGAAATCGCCCGCCTCCAGGTGCTCCTCACCGATCAGGGCCTGGAGCGCACCCGACCGCGCTATACCCATCCACTCGACGTCACCATCCATGTCGCCTCACCGGCGATGGCCCTCTACGCCAATCTGATCCAGGAGCTCGACCGCCTGTCGGTGGGGCTCGACACCCTGTGGCTCTCGGGGTTGCTGGCGGGCAAAGAGCGCCTGGCGGCAGCCAAACGCTGGCGGCAGCGTATCGGTGGGGCCGGCCAGGAGTTCATCGGACTGCATCGGCGCGCCTATGCCGCCGCCGAGCGTCAGGGACAGCGCGACGCCGTTGAGGCCGCCGCCCGCGAGGTGCTGTCGATGCCCGAGGAGGAGGGCGATGACCCGGCCGAGGCCCCGGACACGTCCTCGGAGGAGAACACCTGAACATCGCCGTCACGGCGACGGCGCCCGCGCGCTGACGCTGAACGTCTCACGCACCCAGGAGGAGCGGCTGATGAGCCAAGCGTGTCCGGCCCATGTGATTCTGCAATTCATCATCAATCAGATCCACGAGGGGCATTTCGAGCGGGTGCTGGACCTGGGATTGACCTGGGAGCAGATCCGCCTCCTCGAATCCCTGGCCGGGCGCGACCTGCATTATCTGTTCGAGGCCGCCGCGCACTTCGTCTCCCTGCAGATCAGCATCGACCCGCACCAGTCCGAAGTCGTCCTCCGGCGTCTGCGCGAGCAGCAACAGCTGCGCGAGACCCAGCAGGCGCTGCTGCGCGCCGGCGCGCCCCGTCAGCTGATGATCCAGCTCTACGGCTGGAATGCCGACCATTACTGGAAGCAACGCCGCTTCCTCGGACTGGGGCAGGATCATCCACGGGGCGGGCGCCCGGCCAATCCCAGTCGCCGCCAGGAAGCGCAGATCCTGCGCGCCTGGGACCACTTCACCGACCGTCCGCTCGGGGAGCGTTATCTGGAGACGGCCCGCGCCGCCGGGGTCAGTGTGCGTCAGGTCCACCGCCTGCTCGAGGTGCTGGCCGCCCCGGACCCTGAAGCGCCTCCGACGCCGGCGCCCGCCGTCCGGCCGGGGCCGCCGGCCTATCGCACCCGGTCCACACCACCGGGGATGCGTGATGCCCACTGAGTCCCGGTACCGCGCCGTCACTGAGCTGCCGGGCCTGATCCTGGTGAGCGCCCTGACGACCTGGGCGGGCGCCGCTGAAGCCGGGCCGCCGACGATTCGCCTCATCACCGCGCCACCGGCGCGTGCCGCAACAGTGCGCCTCCCGCCACCGAACGCCACCCCACGCGGCTGTCACACCGTCTGGCACTGGCCGCTGCG
>ERZ1673962.1526-NODE-1526-length-10583-cov-3.670498_pt1 | contig 10583 bp, 12 predicted proteins | sample MGYA00580188_ERZ1673962 | MGnify/ENA primary metagenome ERZ1673962 (study PRJEB41334, sample SAMN05608104) | rock metagenome | biome: terrestrial subsurface; feature: shale formation; material: shale | place: USA: Pennsylvania ... | reverse complement strand
AAGCTGGCCTTCCTGCCGCGCCAGTGCTACTTCAACCAGTCTTGCTGTACTCAGATCACTATAAGTGTTGCTCACTTCGACCTCGCCCTCGGGATGTCTTCGTGATTGCCCAGTCCTTGCCCCCGAACACTGGCGGAATTCTGAACAATCGGGTCAATTCAGGCGCGCTATTATGCCAGAGACGCCGATAAAAAACGACTGCCCTGAAAGCCGCGCCACTGGCGGCTTCCGGGCAATGTTAAAGAGTTGTCAGTGTAGCGTATGACCGGTGAAAAGGTGATCAATGTCATTTCTATTGAAGCGATAGTTTGCGTGGCAGAACTGGCAGTCCATGTCGATGCTGCCCTGTTCGTCGAGAATGCTGTAGCACTCTTCCTTGCCGATCGATTCGAGCGCCGCCAGGGTGCGTTCGCGGGAACAGCTGCAGCGGAACTCCACCGGCTCCGGCTCGTACAGGCGCACGGTTTCTTCGTGGAACAGGCGGTGCAGCAGGGTTTCACTGTCCAGTTTCAGCAGCTCTTCCGCTTCTACGGTGCGCGCCAGGTGGTTTACCCGGTTCCACAGGTCATCGTCTTCCTCGGTGTGGCCGGGAAGGCGCTGCAGCAGCAGGCCGGCAGCGGTATCGCCATCGGCAAACAGGAACAGGCTGGTGGCAATCTGCTCGGAGCGCTCGAAGTATTCTTCCAGGCAGCCGGCCAGGTTGTCTGCTTCCCGGGGGACCACGCCCTGGTAGCGCTGGCCCTTTTCCGGTGTAATGGTAATTGCCATCCGGCTCTGGCCCAGCAGCTCGTGCAGGGTCTCGCCGCTCATGGCCTGTTCGTCAAAGCGGGCCAGGCCGCGGATCTTGCGGTCGTGGCTGCATTCGGCCATCAGTGTGCGCAGAGCGCCTTCACCGGCTGCCTGCAGTGACAGGGTGCCCTCGAACTTCAGGGTGCTGCTCATTAATACGCTGGCTACCAGGGATTCGCCCAGCAGCTGGCGTACGGAATCCGGGTACGGGGCCTGGTTGATGATTTCACGGAAGCTGTCGCCCAGTTGTACCCAGGCTCCCCGCACCTGGCTGTGCTCGAAGATAAAACGCTGGAACTGATCCTGGGAAGCCATGATGTCTCCTGAAACTGTCTGTTGATTCACTGGTGATGCCTGTAAGGATGTAAGTTGCGGTGCAATGCCTGAAACCAGGCTGGGCGAGCCGGTTCTAAAGGCCGTTCTGGTCCCGGAAACGCTGGATATCCCGGCGGTCTTTCTTGCTCGGGCGCCGGGCCGGTGGCAGCTGGGCGGCCTGCATGGTCTTGCGCTGCCAGGCCAGGTCTTCGCGTTTTTTTACGCTGTCGTCGGTTTCGTGGTATAGCTTCTGCGCTTCCGGTGCGCCCCTGCGCCGGTCACTGATGTCGTCCACCACCACAATTTTTTCCTGCCAGCCCAGGCGCAGGGAGACCCTGGCGCCGGTTTCCACGATCTTGCCGGGCTTGGTGCGCTGGCTGTTGTAGTGCACCTTGCCGCCCTCAATGGCTTCTTTTGCCAGCGCGCGGGTTTTGTAGAAGCGCGCGGCCCAGAGCCACTTGTCGAGCCTTACTTTCGGGTCGTCGGTGTTTGTTGCTGCCATATCTCCCCACCTGGCAGGCCAGGTTGTCCTGGCCTATGGATGACTGTGCGGATTATAACCGGCCTGTCATTGCGATGGCAGTGGCGTGCGGGCTTGCAGCGTTGGCAGGACCTCGTCGAAGTGCCGGATGCCCGGTATTTCCGGGTGCCCGGTCGCCGGGGCCTGGGTGCTGTCCGGTGCCAGGATCGCGAGGCACTGGCCGATACCGGCATCCCGGGCGCTTTCGAGGACCGGGAAGCTGTCGTCCACCATCAGGGTGCGCTCCTGGCGGTAGGGAATCCGCCTGGCCAGGTCGCTCCAGAACGCCCGGTCTTCCTTGGGTTTGCCCAGTTCATGGCTGGATACGATGGCATCCACGTGGCGGTCCAGTCCGGTGCGGCTGAGTTTCAGCGCCAGCGGGTCCGGGTGGCAGTTGGTAACGATCACCGAGTGCAGGCCGGCCTTGCGCAGGGAAGCCAGAAAATCCGGTACGTGGGGACGGTAGCCGATGCGGTCACTGACCTCCGCTTTCAGCTGGTTGATATCAACCGACAGCCGTTCGCTCCAGTAGTCGGTGCAATACCAGTTCAGGGAACCGCGCTCGGCCATAATCATGGCCAGCAGCTGGTCTTTGGCCTGTTGCGGGTGCAGGTCGTATTGTTCGGCATAGCGCCGGGGCAGGTGTTCGAGCCAGAAGTGCGAGTCGAAGTGCAGATCCAGCAGTGTTCCGTCCATATCCAGGAACACGGTATCGAGGGTTGACCAATCCACCATAAACAAAAACAGCCTGAAGAATTTGCTTCAGGCTGCCTCAGTTTCCGGCCTCTGGCAAGCCGGGATTCTACGGACGAATGCCCGGGATCAGTCTTCGGACTGCTCCACGGTTTCCGCCTTGCGGCCACTGCGGGAACAACCCAGGCACCTTACAAAGGTAGCCTTGGCCGGGCCGACAACCAGTACTTCGCCAGCTTCACCGGCATTACCGCCCAGGGCAGAGAACGGCAGAGAGACCAGATACACCGCGCTGCCCACGATGGTGGTGGCCAGCAGAACCGGGCGCAGAAGCACGGCGTCGGTGGTCATGGCCAGCGCCGACGGGCTTTCGTCAATCGCCCTGGCATGGCCCAGAGAAGAAAAAGCGAGCAGACAGGCTGCAACCGTGGCCATCAGGGTGCGGGAAATCTTGCGGGTCATCGTTATTCTCTCCTGTTAATACTCTGTTAACTATGAATCATATTGCCCCAATTTCAAACGATTTTTCGATATCCGGTTGGCAACTCTGGCGGTTGGCTAGCGCTGGCAGCGGGGGCAATAGACAGTGCTGCGGTTGTTCATGCGGATCTCTTTCAGGGTGGTGGCACATTCGGGGCAGGGGTTGCCGCCGCGACCGTACACCAGCAGGGACTGGGCAAAGTAACCGGGTTTGCCGTCGCTGTTCACGAAGTCGCGCAGGGTGGTGCCGCCCATCAGAATGGCTGCGCTCAGGGTTTCGCGAATGGCTTCAGCCAGTTTGTGGTAGCGGTCCAGGGAGATACGGCCGGCTTTCCGTTTCGGGTGGATGCCGGCTTTGAACAGGGCTTCATTGGCGTAGATGTTGCCCACGCCGACCACAATGTGGTTGTCCATAATGAAAGACTTGATGGGCGTTTGCTTGCCCCGGGACAGCCGGAACAACCAGGGTCCGTTGAATGTATCTGACAGCGGCTCCGGCCCCAGGTCCCGGATCAGCGGGTGTTCGGAGCAGTCATCGGCCCAGAGCCAGCAGCCGAAGCGGCGGGGGTCGTTGAAGCGCAGGGTGCGGCCGTTGCCCAGGGCAATCTCCACGTGGTCGTGGGCGGCGGCGGGGCTGTCGTCGGTAATCACCCGCAGGCTGCCGGACATACCCAGGTGGACAATCACGGTGCCGGCATCCAGGTGCAGGAACAGGTACTTGGCCCGGCGGTCCACTGCCCGGATAACCTGGTTCAGCAGTTTCTCGGGCAGGTCATCCGGTACGGGCCAGCGCAGGCTGGGGTTGCGGATTAATACCCCGGTCACAGTCTGGCCTTCACAATGGGGTGCAATGCCCTGGCGGGTGGTTTCAACTTCCGGTAACTCAGGCACGGGGCCTCCGCGGATAACAGGTTTCTCGGCCGCCAAGTGTAATCAGTAACAAAAATGGCGCCAAACCCGGTTGTTGTTGCGTACAAGTGTACGCTAAAGTGACGAGGTAACTTCCCCTTCGAGTACCAGCGAAAACCTCCGCAGTATCGCCTTGTCGAAGTTGATTGATTTTTGAGGATATTTTATGTGGTTTAACGGTCTCCTGGACCTCTCCGCGTGGCAGCTGATCGCTGTTACCCTGGTGATGACGCACATCACCATCGTCAGTGTAACCCTGTATCTGCACCGCCACTCGGCCCACAATGCGCTGGACCTGCATCCGGTGCTCAAGCATTTTTTCCGTTTCTGGTTGTGGCTGACCACGGCCCAGAATACCAAGGAATGGACTGCTATCCATCGCAAGCACCACGCCAAGTGCGAGACTGAGGAAGACCCTCACAGCCCGGTGGTTCTGGGTATTCGCAAGGTTCTGTTTGAAGGTGCGGAGCTCTACGCCCAGTCGGCAACCCCGGAAAACCTGGAGCGTTACGGCCAGCGTACCCCGGAAGACTGGATCGAACGCAAGGTCTACACCCCCTATAAAATGGGTGGTATTGCCCTGCTGGCCGTCATCAACCTGCTGCTGTTCGGGGTTAACGGTATCTGGATCTGGGCCGTGCAGATGATGTGGATTCCGCTCTGGGCCGCCGGTGTGGTTAACGGTATCGGCCACTACATGGGTTACCGCAACTTCGAGTGTGCCGACAACGCCCGCAATATCTCCCCCTGGGGTATCCTGATTGGCGGTGAAGAACTGCATAACAACCACCACACCTATCCGAATTCCGCCAAGCTGTCCCGTCGCTGGTATGAGATCGACATTGGCTGGGGTTACATCCGCCTGTTCCAGCTGTTCGGCCTGGCAAAGCCCAAGGGCTACCGGCCCATTGCCCACTATGTGCCGGGCAAGAAGGAAATGGATGTGGAAACCGTGCAGGCCATTACCAACAGCCGGTTCGATATCATGCGCCAGTATCGCAAGCGGGTGATGGAGCCGGTACTGCGCCAGCAGAAGTCCCTGATGGACGACGAAATCCGCCCCCGCTACCGCAAGCTCAAGCGCTTGCTGTCCCGGGAGGTGTCGCTGATCCATCCCCGCGAGAAAGAAACCCTGGATTCAGTGCTCGAACGCCATGAAATGCTCAAACTGATCTACGACAAGAGCCACGAGCTCCAGGCCCTGTGGCGCCAGCGGGGCCTCAAGCCCCAGGACAAGCTGCAGGCGCTGATGGACTGGTGCAAGGAAGCGGAAACCAGCGGTATCCGTTACCTGGAAGAGTTTGCGGCGCACCTGCGGGCCTATTCACTGCGCCCGATGGCCTGATTGGCCGCAGATGCAAAAAGCCGGACGGGATTCCCCCCCCCCTTCCGGCTTTTTTGTAGCTGACCAGTTAGTCCTGGTCGGCTTCCGGCGCCACCCGGTATAGGTTATAGGTTACCTGGCCTGCGGTTTTCTGGCGGTGCAACTGCCAGCCTTCGGGTACCGATAGCCCGGTCAGTTCACTTTCGTGTTCTACATACACCCAGCTACCCGGTTTCACCCAGGGGCCGGCGGCGATCAGCGGCAGCAGTCGCGCCAGCCAGCCCTGCCGGAAGGGGGGGTCCATGAAGATAATGTCGAACGGCGGTCGGTTCGGGCTGCGCAGGTAACCTTCCACGTCCTGGCAGACCACTTCGCCGTTTTCGGATTTCAACAGCCGCAGGTTATCCCGCAGGGCCGTGGCCAGTGCCGGGGTATGGTCCACCAGGGTTGCCTTTGCGGCACCCCGGGACAAGGCTTCCAGGCCCAGCGCGCCAGAGCCGGCGAACAGGTCCAGGCAATCGCTGCCGGCCAGGTGGAAATTCAGCCAGTTGAACAGGGTTTCGCGGGTTCGGGCCGGGCTGGGGCGCACGCCGCCGGCATCCGGAAAGCGGAGCTTACGGCTGCGCCAGTCGCCACCGATAATGCGCAACTCGCCCTGTCCGCCGGCCTTGGCGGCGCCCGGGGCGGGTTTGCGTTGAGGTGGTCTGCGCTTGGCCATGGAGCTGCTCCGGTGGGTGAAACGGTGATCAGGTTCGGGCCGATATGTTACCGGAAAGCCCGCAGCAGGGGATAATCGGAGCCCCCATCACTTAGTGCCGGCAGTCTGCTAGAATACTGGCTTTCTTTTCGCCCGCCCATTTTCAGACAGATGGTAAGACTATGACGGCAGAGTGGATTTCAATCGGCCTCCTGGCCCTTCTTGTCCTGTTCTTTGTGCTGGATATCGCCGGCAACCGCAAGCGCGCCCCGCGCCCGGAGAAGGTGCCCCAGCGCAAGCCGGAGGTGGCCAAGGGCCCGGCACCGGTTGCCCCGGAGCAAGCACCTGAACCGGAAGTACAGCCTGAGCAAGCGCCGGAAGCTCCCGTGGCTGAGGCCGCACCGGAGGCACCGCCCGAAGTGCCTGCCGAGCCGGCACCGGTAGAAGAAGCTGCCCCGGCCGTCGAGCCTGCTCCAGAGCCAGAGCCAGAGCCAGAGCCAGAGCCAGAGCCTCAGCTCAGTGTCTTCGAGCGCATCAAGAAGGGCCTGGGCAAGACCCGCGCCAGCCTGACCGGCGGCCTGGCGGACCTGTTCACCGTTGGCAAGAAGATCGATGAAGACCTGCTGGAGGAAATCGAAACCACCCTGCTGATGGCGGATGTGGGGGTAACGGCCACGTCGGAAATCATCGAATCCCTGACCGACAAGCTGGAACGCAACCAGTTGAAAGACGGCGAAGCCCTGCGCAAGGCCCTGAGGGAAGAGCTTCATGGCCTGCTCAAGGATGTGACCAGGCCGCTGGAAATCGATACCGGCAAACAGCCCTACGTGATCCTGATGGTGGGCGTGAACGGTGTTGGCAAGACCACCACCATCGGCAAGCTCACCAAGAAATTCCAGGCGGAAGGTAAGTCGGTGATGCTGGCGGCTGGCGACACCTTCCGGGCCGCGGCTGTGGAACAGCTGCAGGTATGGGGCGAGCGCAACAATGTTCCGGTTATTGCCCAGCACACGGGTGCCGACAGTGCCTCGGTGATTTTCGATGCCATCCAGTCTGCCCAGTCCCGGGGTACCGATATCGTGATTGCCGATACTGCCGGCCGGTTGCAGAACAAGGACAACCTGATGCACGAGCTGGAAAAGGTGGTCCGGGTAATGAAAAAACTGGACGATTCCGCGCCCCACGAAGTGATGCTGGTGCTGGATGCCGGCACCGGCCAGAATGCCCTGAGCCAGGCCCAGGTGTTCCAGCAGGCGGTGGGCGTGTCTGGCATTACTCTGACCAAGCTCGACGGCACGGCGAAGGGTGGTATCGTTTTCGCCATTGCCCGCCAGTTGCAGCTGCCTATCCGGTTTATCGGTGTCGGCGAGCAGGCGGAAGACCTGCGCAGCTTTGATGCAGAAACCTTTGTAGACGCCCTGTTCGACGACTGAAGTACCGGCCACGGAGCCAGCCCCCGATGATCGAGTTTCGTCAGGTAACCAAGCGCTATGACAGCGACCACACCGCCCTGCGCCAGGTGAATTTCCACCTGGACCGGGGCGAGCTGGCCTTTCTGACCGGCCACTCCGGTGCCGGCAAGAGTACCTTGCTGAAGCTGATCATGGTGATGGAGCGTCCCACCGCCGGTGAGGTGATCGTGGGCGGCCAGAAGCTCAACAGCCTGCCCCGGCGGCAGATTCCCTACATTCGCCGGCACATTGGCGTGGTGTTCCAGAACCACCAGCTGCTGTTTGATCGCACGGTATTCGACAACGTAGCCATGCCGCTGGAAGTGATGGGTGCGTCGCCGGATGACATCGGCCGGCGGGTGCGGGCGGCCCTGGACAAGGTGGGCCTGCTGAACAAGGAAAAGATGAACCCCATGCAGCTGTCGGGCGGTGAGCAGCAACGGGTGGGCATTGCCCGCGCCGTGGTGAACAAGCCGCCGGTGCTGCTGGCGGATGAGCCTACCGGTAACCTGGACCCGGAGCTGTCGGCAGACATCATGCACCTGTTCACCGAGTTCAGCCAGGTGGGTGTTACTGTGCTGATTGCCACCCACGATATTGCCCTGATCGACCAGATGAACAAGCGCCGGCTGACCCTGGACCATGGCCGGATGATTGTCGGCGCAGATGCACCCCTGACCGGAGGTGTAAGTGGTTACTGACTCACGCCAGAAGCCTGAGAAGCGCAGGGGCGCCAACCGGGGCCGCTCACCGGCCTCGAACCAGGCCCGGAGTTATCTGGACCATCACCGCAAGGTGGCGAAAGATTCCGCCCAGCGGCTGTGGCGCAGCCCGGTGGCCAGCATGATGGCCTGGATGGTGATGGGTGTGGCCCTGGCTTTGCCGGTGGCGCTGTTGCTGTTGCTGGGTAGTTTGCAGGGCGTGAGTGCCGGCTGGGAAAACAGTGCCCGGATTACTGCCTACCTGTCACTGGATGTGCCGGTGGAGCAGGCCCGGGAGCTGGCTTCCGAGATTGATGGTGATGGACGGGTGTTGTCGGTAGAGCTGGTAGACCGGGTCCAGGCCCTGGCTGAATTCCGGGTGTCGTCCGGGCTGGATGATGCCCTGGATTTCCTGGACGACAACCCGTTGCCTCACACCCTGCTGGTAACGCCGGAAGACAGTGCCCGCTCTGCCGACGGCGTGCAGGCCCTGGTGACCTTTATGGAAGGTATGGATGCCGTCGAGCGGGTCCAGGTAGATCTGGGCTGGCTGCAACGGCTCAATGCCATTACCGATATCCTGGCGAGGGCCGTCTGGGCGTTGGCGCTGTTGCTGGGTGCGGCGGTGATCCTGGTGATCGGTAACACGGTGCGGCTTTCCATCGAGAACCGCCGGGATGAAATCCTCGTGGCCAAGCTGGTGGGAGGCACCGATGCCTTCGTACGCCGGCCCTTTCTTTATACTGGCGCCTGGTTCGGTTTGGGCGGCGGCGTGGTCGCCTGGGTGTTGATCCAGGTTTCGCTATGGTGGCTGAACGGCCCAATCGAGCGGCTGGCGAGCCTTTACCAGAGCGAGTTTGTGATTCACGGCCCGGGTTTTGATGGTGCCCTGGCATTGATTATCACAGCCATGGTGTTAGGCTGGCTTGGCGCCTGGGTGGCAGTGAAGCGTCATCTGGATGACATAGAGCCGGGCGATATTGCCGGAGGGTGATCCGGATAACGGGAAAAACGTATTGAAAATACAGCTTGTTCCAGCGTAGCTTGGTGACCGGTTATCGACGCTGGAATGGCATTCAGGAATTCCCCAGATGTATGATTTTTAACGTGTTACTGGGGAATTCGGGAACTAATCAGGTGCTTGGCGGTCAAAGTTTCAGTTGTTATATTTAACGGTTGTCAGGTTCGGAGGTTATTGCATGGGTACGAGTTTACAGCTGGTTGACAGACTGGTTCCGGGCGCGAATCTCGAGTCTTACATTCAGGCTGCGAGTCGCATTCCGGTTCTCTCAGTTGACGAGGAGCGGGAGCTGGCAGAACGGCTTCACTACCATGGCGATGTGGAAGCCGCCCGTCATCTGGTGCTCTCCCACCTGCGCTTTGTGATTCATATCGCCCGCAGTTATTCAGGCTATGGCCTGGCTCAGGCTGACCTGATCCAGGAAGGTAACGTGGGCCTGATGAAGGCGGTCAAGCGCTTCAACCCGGAGTATGGCGTGCGGCTGGTGTCGTTCGCGGTGCACTGGATCAAGGCAGAGATCCATGAGTTCATTCTGCGCAACTGGCGCATTGTGAAGGTGGCCACCACCAAGGCCCAGCGCAAGCTGTTCTTCAATCTGCGCAGCCAGAAGAAGAAGCTGGCGTGGCTGAACCACGATGAGCTTCAGGCGGTCGCGAAGGACCTGGGGGTAGAACCCAAGGTTGTGCGGGAGATGGAAGGTCGTCTGGCGTCCCAGGATACCGCGTTCGACGGTCCGATGGATGACGATGAAGACAGCGCCTACCAGGCACCGGCTTACTATCTGGAAGATCGCCGCAGTGATCCGGCGGTGCAGCTGGAGAATGCCGACTGGTCAGAGGACTCCAACGGCCGGTTGATGCAGGCGATGGAAAACCTGGATGAGCGCAGTCAGGATATTCTTCGCGAGCGCTGGCTGACCGAGAGCAAGTCGACGTTGCATGAGCTGGCGGACAAGTATGGTGTGTCTGCGGAGCGGATTCGGCAGCTTGAGAAGAATGCGATGAAGAAGATCAAGTTGCAGATGGCCGAGGTTGCCTGAAGCTGATCATTGGCCCTTGGGGTTTGAAAACGCCACCACCGTTCGCGGTTGGTGGCGTTTTTGTTTGTATAATCCGTGCATTCCTTTTAATCCATGCCTCCGGGAAGAAGGGATTGGGGTAGCCTTTCCAAAAAACGCTCCTGCGGCACATCCATGTGGCGCTTGGGCTCCGCCATCCATGGCTCCGCACATTTTTGGAAAGGCTACCCCAATCCCTTCACCGGACTTCTGAGTGGGATTCCAGAAAGATGAGTACAGCACTTCCTCGCATTGCCTTTCTCGGTATCGGCCTGATGGGCGCGCCGATGACCCGTAACCTGCTGGATGCAGGCTTTCCGATGACCCTGTGGAACCGGACAGCCAGCAAGTGTGAGCCATTCCGGGAGGAGGCTACGATTGCGGCGACGCCGGCCGAGGCGGTGGCGGACGCGGATTTGGTGATCACTATGCTGGAGAAAGGGCAGGTGGTTGAGGATGTGCTGGTGCATCAGGGCGCGATCGGGGCGTTGAAGGCGGGGGCGCTGGTGGTTGATATGAGTTCGGTGCAGCCGTCGCTGGCCCGTGAGTTGGCGGGGCTGGTTGGCGAGCGTGGGGCCGGGTTTGTGGATGCGCCGGTTTCCGGGGGTACGGTGGGGGCTGCGGAG
>ERZ1673962.1524-NODE-1524-length-10619-cov-5.459769_pt1 | contig 10619 bp, 8 predicted proteins | sample MGYA00580188_ERZ1673962 | MGnify/ENA primary metagenome ERZ1673962 (study PRJEB41334, sample SAMN05608104) | rock metagenome | biome: terrestrial subsurface; feature: shale formation; material: shale | place: USA: Pennsylvania ... | reverse complement strand
CCTTTGTTGCAGTAAATGCTATCAAAGGAGCGGCATCAAACCGCGACAGGTCCACTCGCGCTATATGCTTCCCCAAAAGGGGCCAGAGTATGTTCAACCAGTGTCACAACAACAGCTTATAGTTCAAAATTTGTGCATTCTACGCCGGTGATGTTGGGCACTATGCCAACGCAATCTTGTGTCGGAGAGGATAGAAAATTCGCGAAGCATGAGATAGAAATAATCTGAGAAACAATTAACAATCGCCGTAGACGAGGCGCACAAAAGCGTATCACAGGGAAACAAATGGCTAACGAAGAGAACTTGCGGACGGATCAAGGAAGTCGTGCTATTTTGCACATCGGTGCCCACCGGACTGGGACAACACTATTTCAAGAGTTTCTTTTTCGCCGACAAAATGCGGCACAGCAAAAAGGCATTAGGTTTATCGAAATTAATGCTTGCCGCAAGCAAGGCTTTTTGGACAAAGTCATCTACAATCGCCCGTGCGACAATGCGATTGCTCAGTCTCATACTTGGGCGCTTAGATCGAACATCCAAGAATCCCTCGATGCAGGTATGCGGGTGGTTCTCTCCGAAGAAAACATTTTGGGCACAATGGAGCAGTGTGTCAGGCATAGAACGCTGTATCCAGATGTCGGGGGAATGTTGTCGCGGATAGGCGAGGCGGCGGAATTATTCGATACGGTCTATATCTCTATTCGTCCTCAACAAGATTGGTGGCGTTCAGTATTTGGCTTTTTCGCAAAATCTAAATCGAGAAACCAATGGCTCAGCAATGCAGCCAATTACCAACCCATTTTATATGGGCGAAGTTGGTTCGACGTTGTCAGCGACGTACGGGCGGCTCTCAACCCACGGATAACCATAGTCAGAGACTTTGACGCATTTATTTCGAACCCCAAAAGGCAGCTCATTGAGGTCTCTAAGTGGAATGATTTGAAATACCTGCCGGGAATTGAGGTCAAAGTTTCGAACGCATCGGCCCCTCTGGCTGGTGCAAAGCTCGAAAGTGCGTGGGAGCACAGCCCATCGGAATACACGCGAGAAAAACTTAACGAGGAGGCTGAGTGGGCTAGAACCCAATATGAAGAGGACTTAACGCGGATTCGAAAAATGCTCGGGAGCTCAGGTCGAATCATTAGACCGCGCAAAGCCAAAAAATAGTCATAGTTCATGCCCCAAAAGATGGGCAAGTAGCTCACTAGAGCGTCCCGCCTTTAACTTGCGACATTCCCCGGCAGCCGTAAAGTAGTTCAACCATGTCTCAAACGTGGCAATCAAAGGGGCGGACTGTTCTTTCCTCGTGGCTAATCGTTCCTCTGCGGTCAGTCCCCTGATATCCTTTTCGATCTGATAGAGAGCAGCGATCAGTTTCAACCCCTCTTGGGCGATGGGCGCGGTGCCGGATTGTGCAACCTAGTGCAATTTGCGCCGTGCATGGGCCAGCAGTAGACCAAGGCAACCCTGTCATCTGAGCGTTTGAGCAGGTGACTGTAGCATGCATACTCGTCGGTAATCCCCCCAAAGTGGGAGGCTGCGGATGTTGAATGTCATTGAGAACTGACCCGGTATTTTCACCGAGATTTGACCCACCCTCAGTTATGCGTCTTTGATTATGACGCGGTCAATGTTTTGGTCTCCTTTCCTGTTTTCTTTGCGGCCTCAGCGCTGGCTTTGAAGCGGTAGCTGTCGTTGCCGGTCTCCAAGATGTGGCAGCGGTGTGTGAGCCTATCCAAGAGAGCGGTGGTCATCTTTGCATCCGCGAAGACGCGCCCATTCTGAGAAGCTCAGGTTGGTGGTGATGATCACACTGGTGCGCTCATAGAGCTTGCTGAGCAGATGGAAGAGAAGCGCGCCTCCGGACGAACTGAACGGCAGATACCCAAGTTCGTCCAAGATGACCAAGTCGACCTTGATCAGCATCTCAGCCATCTTCCCTGCTTTGCCGAGCGCTTTTTCTTGTTCCAACGTATTGACCAATTCTACGGTCGAGAAGAAGCGGACCTTGCGCCTGTGATGCTCAATGGCTTGGACGCCGATTGCAGTGGCCGTGTGGCTTTTGCCTGTTCCCGGCCCACCGATCAGGACAACATTCTCGGCCGCTTCGATAAACTCACATCGGTGTAGCTGCCTCACCGTCGCTTCGTTGATCTCACTCGATGCAAAGTCGAAGCCCGTCAGGTCCTTGTATGCGGGGAAGCGGGCGACCTTCGTGTGGTAGGACCTCGCGCTCTGCGATCTGCGTCTTTAGCAGTTGTGACAACATCGGGGTTGCGGCTTCGAATACTGGCGCAGCTTGGGCGACCAAGTCTTCGACGGCATTTGCCATGCCGTAGAGCTTAATCGCACAGACCCAGGCTCTGGAAGATGAGAACAGGCAGCGGAAGAAGATGTTCGCCAAACTCAGCATGCAGAAGGAATTGCTGAAGGAAGCCCTCGGAAAAAGTGATGGGCCATCTCAACGCCGAGAGATGGCCGCACAGGCGGTGGAGCGACGCGAGGTCAGTGTCGCCGTAGCGTGCCGGACCCTTTTGGGGTCAGCGAGACCTGCTATCGCTACAGCCCGCTTCTGAGCGACGAGAACGAGCAGATTGCCGATCTGTTGGTAGGGCTGACTGATGCGCGGAAAACCTGGGGGTTCGGGCTATGCTTTTTGCATCTGCGCAACGTCAAAGGGCACGGCTGGAACCACAAACGCGTTTACCGGATCTATTACAAGTTGGAACTGAACCTGAGAATCAAGCCCCGGAAACGGTTGAAACGGGACAAGCCCGATGCCTTGGCGGTGCCGGACGCGCCGAACATGACCTGGTCGATGGACTTCATGGCCGACCGGCGCGGTGATGGTCGGGCGTTCCGACTGTTGAACGTGCTGGCTGACTTCAACCGCGAGGGTCTGGGCATCGTGGTGGACTTCTCGCTGCCAGCCGAACGCGTCATCCGCAGCTTGGACAGGTTCATCGAATGGCGCGGCAAGCCAGGCACTATTCGTGTTGATAAAGGCTCGGAATACATCAGTGAAAAACTGAAGAAATGGGCTGAGAAACAAGGAGTTGCCATCCTCCACATCCAGCCCGGTCAACCCCAACAGAACGCCTATATTGAGCGCTACAACCGAACGGTTCGGCACGAATGGCTCGACCAATACAGCATCGAAAGCATCGAGGAGGCCCAAGACTTCGCCACGCAATGGCTCTGGATATACAACAATGATCGCCTGAACATTGGCCTCGGCGGCATCACACCCGCCCACAAACTGAAAACGGCCGCGTAGGTTCTATAGATGCACCCCGTTAAAAATGGGGGATTACCGATCCATTTCCGGACCCCGCCTTGGTCGGCGTTTATGATCTTTGGCGGAGCGAACTTGTGGATGGCTTTGCTCAGCGCTTTGACGCAGAGTTCAGCCTTCCACTCGCCCATCGTCCTCGGGCCAAGGGCGGGCAAAGGCTCGCCATTCATCATTCCCGACGCAACTTGCGTCTTGAAGATCAGCAGATCTACAAATTGCAGCTTACGTCGGTGTCCAACTTCCGGGGGAAGCCCAACAAACAGGTTACGCGTCGAGGTTTTCGACGTTGAGCGCATTGTCTTGAATGAACTCGCGGCGCGGCTCAACAACATCCCCCATCAATTTGGTAAAGATGTCATCGGCTTCGGCCAGGTCTTCGATCTTGACCTGCAACAGGGTGCGGGCTTCGGGATCGAGCGTGGTTTCCCAAAGCTGATCCGGGTTCATCTCGCCCAGACCTTTGTAGCGCTGAAGCGACAGGCCCTTTTCGCCTTCTTCAAGGATGGCGTTCAACAACTCGATCGGACCGTGAATCAACGTTTCGCGATCCTTGCGCACGAGGCGCGAGGGGTCTTTGAACACGCCGTTGGTCGCCGCGACCTCTTGGTTGATCCGGCGGGCTTCGCCCCCGCGCAGGATCGCGCCATCCAGGGTGCGCACCTCTTCGACACCACGCAAAACGCGGGTCAAACGGATGCCGACATCCTGGGTCGGGCGACCGGTCCAGCCGCGTTCAAACTCACGCGCGATCATATCCAAACGCCGTGCCACCATATCGGCAGTGCCCGACAGATCGGCGTCCACACGCCCCGGCTCAAACGCCCCGGCAAGGGCGGCTTGTTCGATGATGTGGCGTGGGTAATGCGTTGGGAAGGCTTCCAAAATCCGCTTGAACGTACGCGCGCCTTCGACCACGCGGGCCAAATCCGCCCCGGCAATCTCTTCGCCGGACTTGAGCCGCAACACCGCCCCATCGACGCCTTGCTGGATCAGATATTCTTCCATCGCCGCTTGGTCTTTGAGGTACACCTCGGACTTGCCGCGCGCGACTTTGTAGAGCGGTGGCTGGGCGATAAACAGGTGCCCGGCCTCGATCAGCTGCGGCATTTGGCGGAAGAAGAAGGTCAACAACAGCGTCCGAATGTGGGCGCCATCAACGTCCGCATCGGTCATGATGACGATTTTGTGGTAGCGCAGTTTTTCGAGTTTGAACTCATCGCGCCCGATGCCCGTCCCCAGCGCCATAACAAGGTTACCAATCTCTTGGCTGCCCAGCATCCGGTCAAACCGCGCACGCTCGACGTTGAGGATTTTACCTTTGAGCGGCAGGATCGCCTGTGTCCGACGGTCCCGGCCCGTTTGGGCGGACCCCCCAGCGGAATCCCCCTCGACGAGGAAGACTTCGGTCTGGGACGGGTCCTTTTCCGAGCAATCCTTGAGTTTGCCGGCCAAAAAGTTCACATCAAGCGCCGATTTGCGCCGGGTGAGATCACGCGCCTTACGCGCCGCCTCGCGGGCCTGTGCGGCCTCGACGATCTTGCTGACGATGACCTTGGCCTCACGCGGGTTTTCATCCAGCCACTCGGTGAGTTTTTCGCTTACAAGATTTTCAACCGCAGGACGTACCTCAGAGGACACCAACTTGTCTTTGGTCTGCGACGAGAATTTCGGATCGGGCACTTTCACCGACAAAACACAGGTCAGGCCTTCGCGCGCGTCATCGCCGGTAAAAGTGATCTTTTCGCGTTTGGCGATGCCGGAATCAGCGGCGTATTTGGTCAACGTCCGGGTCAGTGCGCCGCGAAAGCCCGCCAAATGGGTGCCGCCGTCGCGTTGCGGGATGTTATTGGTAAAAGGCAGCACGTTTTCATGGTAGCTGTCGTTCCACCACATCGCGACCTCAACGCCAATGTCATCCCGTTCGCCGGTGACGAAAATCGGTTCCGGCATCATCCCGGTTTTGTGACGGTCAAGATATTTGACGAACTCTTTGACGCCGCCCTCATAGAACAGCTCGGTTTTGAGCGGATCGGCGGGACGGTGATCTTCGAGAATGATCCGCACACCGGAGTTCAAAAACGCCAATTCGCGCAGACGTTTTTCCAGCGTCTCAAAGGAGTAATCGAGGTTGGAGAATGTGCCAACCTCGGGATCGAGCGTTTTGGCCGAGGCCATGAACCGCACTTCGGTGCCGGTTTCATCGCCCGCATCGCCGATCACCTTGAGGTGCTCAACGGTATCGCCACGCTCAAACCGCGCTTGGTGGATTTTACCATTGCGCCAGACTTTGAGTTCAAGCCAGTCGGACAATGCGTTTACAACCGACACGCCCACGCCGTGCAGACCGCCGGAGACCTTGTAGGAGTTGCTGTCGAATTTACCGCCCGCGTGCAGTTGGGTCATGATGACCTCGGCGGCCGAGACGCCCTCTTCGTGGTGCATGTCGGTGGGAATGCCACGACCGTTGTCACGCACCGAAACCGAGCTGTCTTTGTGGATGATGACGGTCACATAATCGGCATGACCGGCCAGAGCCTCGTCAATCCCGTTGTCCACCACCTCATAGACCATGTGATGCAGACCGGAGCCATCGTCTGTGTCGCCGATATACATACCGGGACGTTTGCGAACGGCTTCTAAGCCCCTGAGAACCTTGATGGAATCTGCACCATATTCGGAGGGATCGTGTGGCGTATCGGACATGCGGAGTACCTTGTTATTTCTTGCGCTTTTTATACGCGACCGCAGGCGGGATGTCACGCAAATGACACGAGAAAAGGACGGTTTGCGGATCAGACGAAAGGGATCACCAACGCGACGAAAATCAACAGGCTTCCAGCGCCGATATTCATCCGCCTAAGCGCGCGCGGAGAGGTCATAATCCTGCGCACAGCACCGACAGAAGCCCCCAAAATCAGGTTGCCAACCAGCGGGATCAGCGCCGAGACCGCACAGATCGCCACGATGTCGGGCATTGTCAAAGTGGACAGGTCAAAAAAGCCCGGCAGAAAGCCCATGTAGAACAGGATCGCTTTGGGATTGCCGATAATGCAAATCAGCCCCGCGACAAATCCGGCCCACATGCCGGGGCGCGTGAGACGGCTGTCGGCGGCGATTTTTTTATCGGCATGGCGGATCAACATCGCCCCCATGAACAGGAACATCGCCACCGCGACCCATCTGAGCACGGTCAAAAAGCCGCTAAATTCAGATACGATCCAGGACACACCAAGGATCGCCAAAAGCGACCACAACACATCGCCAATCACCACGCCCAACGCCAAGGGCCATGCCGCGTTAAACCCGCCCGACAGCGCGCGCGCCAACATCGCCAACCACACCGGGCCGGGGGTCAAAAACAACACCAAAAGGGCAAAGGCATAGAGGCCAAGATCGCCAAATGCGATGGTCATAGGATTTCTTTCAAAAGGGACGATCCGCCCTCCTCAGAGACCTCATAGCGGGCGGCACGCCCGTCGAGTTCTGCGAAAAGTTCGGGACCGGTTCCGGTCATAAATGCCTGAGCGCCCAGCACGCAGATTTCATGATAGAGCGCGGCGCGGCGGCTGGCGTCAAGATGGGCAGCGACCTCGTCGAGCAGAAAGATCGGCGCGGCACCAAAGTCCTCGGCCAAGGCACGGCCATTGGCGAGGATCAGTGAGATCAACAGCGCCTTTTGCTCCCCGGTCGAACATTGATCGGCGGCCACATCTTTGGCCGTATAGACCGCCGTCAAATCGGCGCGGTGCGGCCCGATCAGCGTGCGCCCGGCGTGCATGTCGCGGGGGCGAGTGTCGGCATAAGCGGCGAGCAAATCATCCCGTTCCACCGGCAAAGGCAGATCATCGGAGGCTTTCAGCGTCAAATGCGCTGCAGGAAAGGCGGTTTCGGCCCCGTCTTGCGCCCGCGCCAAACGTTCAAGCGCGTTCAGGCGATTGGTCATGATCACCGCGCCCTGATCGGCCATTTGCGCCTCAAGCGCGTCATACCAATGGGCATCGCGCACCATGTCTTTGAGCAGACGATTGCGATCCCGCATCGCCTTTTCATAGGCCAAAACCGCCTCTGCATGGCGTGGTTCAAATGACATCACCATCCGGTCCAAAAACCGCCGCCGCCCCTCAGGCGCTTCGATCCAAAGCCGGTCCATCGCCGGGATCAGCCAGACCACACGGGCGATCCGGCCCAACGCCACCTGTGGTGCTGATTTGCCGTCGACCCGCACGGTGCGCGCAGAGCCCGGTTCGGCCCATGTTTCCAGCTCATGCATTTGATGCAGTGAGACAAGATCGGCGCGGATTTTCCAACCCACCCCGACCGATTTGTGCCCGATCTCATCAGGCGCGGCGCGGCGCAGGCCCCGTCCCGGCGAAAGCAAAGACACTGCCTCAAGAATGTTGGTTTTGCCTGCGCCATTGGCACCATAAATCGCAACAGGCCGCCCGTCCAATTCAAGACGTGCGGCCCGGTGAGAGCGAAAATGCGACAGGCTCAGCTCTTCGATGTAGAGACGGCCCATTGCTGCTCACTTGTCTTTCAGGTGGTTGAACGGCTCAAACCCGCATCGGCATGACGACATAGACGGCGGAGGTATCATTGCCTTCGCGCATCAGGGTCGGGTCGCCCGAGGAGTTGAACAAAAACACGGCATTCTCACGGTCCACTTGCGAGGCGATTTCGAGCAAGTATTTGGCATTAAATCCAATTTCCAGACGCTCATCATTGTAGGCCACGGCCAATTCTTCCTCGGCGGCACCCGAATCCGGGGCGTTCACAGAAAGGATCAGCTTGTCTTCTTCGAGGGTCAATTTGACCGCGCGCGAGCGCTCAGAGGACACGGTAGCCACACGGTCGACCGCCTTGGCAAAATCCGCTGCATCGACTTCGAGTTTGCGAGTGTTTCCAACCGGGATCACACGGGTGTAATCCGGGAAGGTGCCGTCGATCACCTTGGAGGTCAGGGTGATTTCCGGGGTGGCAAAACGTACTTTCGCCTCGGACACGGAGACCGCGATGGTCATATCGTCGTCATCCAACAGCTTGCGCAATTCGCCCACAGTTTTGCGCGGCACAATCACGCCGGGCATCTCGGCGGCCCCATCAGGGAGCACCGCGTCGATGCGCGCCAAACGGTGACCGTCCGTCGCCACACACCGCAGCGATTTGCCATTTTCACTGTCGGCAATATGCATGAACACGCCGTTCAGGTAATAGCGGGTTTCTTCGGTCGAGATGGCGAATTTCGATTTATCAAACAGGCGGCGCAACACCGGGGCCGGGATCGCGAAATTGCTGTCATATTCCGAGGAGGCCATCATCGGGAAATCTTCCTTGGGCAAGGTCGCCAGAGAGAAGTTCGACCGACCCGCCTCAACCGTCAAACGGCCATTGGTGCCATCATCGGTGAGCTGAACCATCGCGCCATCGGGCAATTTGCGCACAATCTCGTGGAGCATGACGGCGGAGACGGTCGTGGCCCCGGCGCGCTCGACCATGGCGGCGCATTTGTCCACCACTTCGATGTCAAGATCGGTGGCGCGGAAGGACACCATGTCGCCCTCAGCCTCGATCAACACGTTGGCGAGGATCGGAATGGTGTTCCGACGCTCAACGACGGATTGCGCTTGGCCGACGGCTTTCAAAAGCGTGCCGCGTTCGATGCTGATTTTCATGCCACCCTCATAGAATTCATAAGCCGGGGTGTTGAGCCTAAACCATTCATCCCCGGGCGCAAGATATTGTTTAACGGGACTGTGTTGTTTTGGAACCTAAGCGTCAAGGGCCGCGCGCATCGCCACAGACATTTGTCGCGGCGATGCAGCGGATTGGGCTCAGATTTCACCATATTCCCCTAAGGTGAGGCCCCCGTCAGGCCTCAAGGGCGCGACGCAGCATTTCGACATCATCCGCGATTTGACTGTCGGTGCCTTTGAGTTCTTCGATCCGACGCACCCCATGCATGACGGTGGTGTGATCACGTCCGCCAAAACGACGACCGATTTCCGGCAAGGACCGCGAGGTCAGTTGCTTGGCCAGATACATCGCGACCTGACGCGGACGGGCAATCGAACGCACCCGTTTGGGACCGATCATGTCGGACAGGCGAATGGCGTAATGTTCCGAGACTTTGCGCTGAATTTCCTCAACCGTGACCTTCCGATCCGATTGTTTGAGGATGTCGGCGAGGCATTCCTGAGTGAGATCAAGAGTGATCTCGCGGCCCACCAAAGAGGCGAAAGCGAAGAGGCGCATCAAAGCCCCCTCCAGCACACGCACGTTGGTCGAAATACGATGGGCCAGAAATTCCAACACACCATCAGCAAACTGAAGGCCCGAATATTGCGCCCGGTAGGCTTCGGCTTTGGTTTGAAGAATACCGAGACGCAGTTCGTAATCGGTCGGGTGCAGATCGACCACAAGGCCGCATTGCAGACGCGATTTGATCCGGTCTTCGAGGTTCTTGATCTCCCCCGGCGCGCGGTCGGCGGAGATGATGATCTGTTTGCCCTGATCGACCAATGCGTTGAACGTATGGAAAAACTCTTCTTGGGTGCTGTCTTTGCCGGCGATGAATTGCACGTCATCGACCATCAACACATCGACCGAACGAAAAATTTGCTTGAAGTCAATCATCTGACGATCGCGCAGCGCTTGCACGAAGCGGTACATGAATTGTTCGGCGGAAAGATAGAGGACGCGCAGCTCCGGATTGCGGGTGCGGGTCTCATGGGCAATGGCGTGCATCAAATGGGTCTTGCCCAGGCCAACACCGCCGTAAAGGAACAAGGGGTTAAAGGTCACCGGGCCACCTTCGGCCACGCGACGCGCGGCGGCATGGGCCAATTCGTTGGGTTTACCCACCACGAAATTGTCGAATGTGAACCGTGCATCAAGCGGCGCACCGGGCAATTCGGCGGGCTCGACCGGGGCCACAACGGGTGCGGCGGCGGGCTTTGGCTCTGATGTTGCAGGCTGCGGCTGATGCGCCGCAACTTTAAATTCAACACGGGACGCGGGGGCATTTGCGGCCTTGAGATGTGTCAGAATGGTATCGGCAAAATTGCGGGACACCCAGTTGGCCATAAAGCTGGTCGGCACGGAAAAGACCGCAACACCGTTGTCCACTTTTGTCAGTTCGAGCGGCTCGATCCAGTTTGCAAAATTGTTCCGCCCTACGGACTCGAGCAATTGTTGTTTAACACGTCCCCACGTATCGTTTTTCATTTTTATGTTCGACCCATTATCGTTGTTTATGCAATGCCGGATTTTCCGACATCGGGCGCAGGCAGCAGACTGCCTGAACCGTGGCTCTTGCGCCTCGGAT
>ERZ1673962.1523-NODE-1523-length-10625-cov-10.621287_pt1 | contig 10625 bp, 14 predicted proteins | sample MGYA00580188_ERZ1673962 | MGnify/ENA primary metagenome ERZ1673962 (study PRJEB41334, sample SAMN05608104) | rock metagenome | biome: terrestrial subsurface; feature: shale formation; material: shale | place: USA: Pennsylvania ... | reverse complement strand
GCAAGCCAAGATCGAAGAATTGCGCCTGGTTGGTAACGACAACTCGCTGAACATTGGCGATGAGATTGCCCGCCTGCAGGACAAGAGCGAGTCGCTCACCGAGAGCATCTTCGGCAATCTCACCAGTTGGCAGATCGCTCGCCTGGCTCGCCACCCGCAGCGCCCCTACACGCTGGATTACATCAACCATCTGTTTACGGAATTCGAAGAGCTGCATGGCGACCGCCATTTCTCCGATGACGCCGCGATCGTTGGCGGGACGGCTCGACTGAACGGCGAACCGGTGATGATCATCGGCCACCAGAAGGGCCGTGAAGTCCGCGAAAAGGTCCGCCGTAACTTTGGTATGCCGCGTCCAGAAGGCTATCGCAAGGCGTGCCGCCTGATGGAGATGGCCGAACGCTTCAAGATGCCGATCCTGACCTTCATTGACACGCCGGGCGCCTATCCGGGTATCGACGCTGAAGAGCGCAACCAGAGCGAAGCGATCGCCTGGAACCTGCGGGTCATGGCACGGCTTAAGACACCCATCATCGCTACCGTGATCGGTGAAGGTGGTTCCGGCGGTGCGCTGGCCATCGGTGTCTGCGATCAGCTGAACATGCTGCAGTACTCGACCTATGCGGTTATCTCGCCAGAAGGTTGCGCCTCAATCCTGTGGCGTACCGCCGATAAGGCGCCGGAAGCTGCCGAGGCCATGGGTGTCACCGCCGAGCGTCTGAAGAATCTGGGTATCGTCGACAAGGTGATCTCCGAACCGCTGGGCGGTGCCCATCGCAACCCGGCCGTCACTGCCGCGTCGCTGCGCGAAGAGCTCACCACCCAGCTCGAAATGCTCAAGGGGTTCGACACCGAAGCCTTGCTGAAGCGGCGTTACGAGCGCCTGATGAGCTACGGCATCGCCTGATAGCGGACGATGGCGCTGCACCGCGCGTCGGTCATGCAGTGCCTTTCTCTACCGGCCGTGTGAAACGGGCCGGTATCGGCAGCAGGCAAAGCAAACGCCCCGAATGAAGTTCGGGGCGTTTGCTTTTGTGCCGTATGAAAACCATGGGGTGCGCCGGCTGCCGCACAAAAAAGCGGATATTCCGGCTTCATCGCAGGCTTCGGAGCGGGCGCCTTGGGAGCACCCGCACACTATGCGCAGGCGAGCACAGCGGCTCGACCTTTCATGTTGTCCCTAGCTCCTGGGAGATCAAATCGGCGCTGAGCAGCACCTGCTGGCGAAAGCGCTCCTGGGCCTGCGGGTCGTCCATGACCGCTTCCGGCCCGGACAGGTTGATGGCCGCGACCACCTCGCCAAGGTGATTGCGAATGCCGCAGGCGATCGCCGTGGAATAGTCGGAGCGGTGCAGCACCCAGCCACGCTCGCGGCCCTCGTGGATCAGTTGCTGCAGCTCCGGTAGCGTCTTCGGTGCCGGCGGCGGGTAATCGTCCAGGCGAGCGTGCCGGTACAAGTTTCCGAGCGCCTCCTCTGGCAGCGCGGTCAGCAGGATGCGGCCCATGGCGCTGTAATGGCATGGAATCCGGGTGCCGATCGGAATGTTCACTGACAGCCGCTGAGCGGCGAAGGCTCGATAGATGTAGAGGCTGTCGGTGTGCTCGCGAATAGTCAGATGGCAGGACAGCGAGGTCCGGTCGCGCAGGCCGTTGAGGTGCGGCAGGGCGATGTCCACCAGGTCGCGGCTGGCCAGGTAGCTGAAGCCGTCGGAAACCACCTGTGGGCCCAGCTCGTAGGTGTTCTTGGCGACCTTGCGAAGATAGCCCATCTCAACCAGCGTATGGACGATTCGGTAGATCGCCGAAACGCTCAAACCCAGGCGCTCGGCTATTTCCGCCATCGTCAGGGTGCGCTGGCTGGCACCGAACATCTGCAGGATGTATAGGCCCCGTTGCAGGGCGGGAACGCGGTAATCGTTCTCCCGCTCTGCCGGCTCGCTGGTGTCCATGGTTTGAGCAGTGAATCGATGCCCACCGGCTGACCACCGAATTCGGCCATCGCATCGAGCAGGGCGTCCCAGAAATAGCTCGCCGAGGCGCGGTTGCAGAGAATATGCAGGGCCGGCAGTTCGGCTATCGGCGCATTGATAACGATCACGCTGATCCGTGCCGCCGAGGTTTGTGCCACCGAGCCTGGTGCGAACGCCTGCGGCCGCAGATCCACGCCACAGAGTTTGGCCATCACCTCGCTGACATGGGCGCCGGTGAGCAGCAGCCAGGCATGACTATCCTGGCGCGGCAGCAGGTAGTTGGCCTGGTCGCTGAGCTGCCAGTCGGTTTCTTCCTGCGCGACCCGCACCCCGGCATCACCCAGGCTGCCCAGCAAGAGGTATTCAGTCTTTGAAAGGCGCGCGACCAGGCCGCCGTCCGGCTGCGCTATGGCCTGGTTCGGCCGCTCGGGCAGCTGGTAGCCACGGGCGCGGAGGTAAGCGGCGGCATCGCTGCCACGAAAGCCCGCGCGCGCCAGGTTGCACAGGTCGATCAGGCCGCAGCGTTGCCGCTGCGCCCGTTCGTCGTTGCCGCTGTAGCACGCGACCACGGTGGTTTCGCCGAGCTGGCGCAGCTGGGCGCCGGCGTGCTTGCGATACAGTGGGCTGCGCTCGCTGAACGGCTCTGCTTGCAGGTTGACCATGATCAAAGCTCCTGACGCTGGGTGTCGGGATCGAAGAAGGGCAGCGTGACTACCGTGGCGTGAACGACTTCGCCACCTTCCACACGGATCGGAATCTGTGATCCCGGCGTGCTCTGGTCGGCGCCAGCATAGGCGAGCCCGATGATCTGTCCGAGGGTCTGCGAATACTCGCAAGAGGTGACGTTGCCGCTGATGTCCGCACCGCGCAGCACCAGATGGCCCTCCAGCGGCTTGCTGGCGACCGCCGGCAGGATGAAGCCCACCAGCTTGCGCTTGGGCGGCTGCGCCTCAAGGATCTCCAGTGAACGCTTGCCGACAAAGAACGGCTTGCTGCGGGCGATTGCCCACCCCATGTCGATCTCGGCCGGATGCGTCATGCCGTCGGTGTCCTGGCTGATGATCACGGCCTGATTGATGTATCCACCCTCGGTGGCCTCCACGTGCGCGGCGCGGATGCCGCCGAATTCCTCAACCGACTCTACACCTTCGCCTTCTCCAAGCAGCCGGTCCTCGGCGGCTCGCTCAACTGGGCGCGCTTCGCTGTCGACCCCGACGGTGCAGCGCAAGGCCCCGCGCTTGATCCAGCTGGCGTCGATCATTGCCGGGCGGCCGACCGCGGCAGATCTTCTGCAAGGCGGCCGATGCGCCGGTGATCTGGGACAGCATCCTGGAAAAGGGAAAAAACGCTGGGCATCATCCCCTGCGCCTTCACGACTCTCGACTGGCTGCGGGTGGAAAGCTGCTTCTTGTTCTTCCCCTACGACAACTCGGAGAAGTATCCCTTCGCCGACCAGCCGGCCGGTGACACCCTGTGGGAGCTGGGCCTGGATTTCACCGTGTCTCCGACCAAGGGCGAATTCCGCGGTGGCACCGAGCACGCGCGATTAAAGAGACGCGAGCGCTTCAAGATTTTCGGCGTGCTGCTCGACGGCGATCAGACCGCCGCCGAAGGCGACAGCCTGTGGGCGGACGGCAAGCAGGTCGGGGTGATCACCTGCGCCATGTACTCGCGCCTGACCGGTAAATCCATGGCTATCGCCCGCCTGGATGTGCCCTACGCCGAGCAGGGTTGCGCGTTACAGGTGCAAGGCAGCCTCGACGCCAGCGCCATCGCCCACAGCATGCCCTTCGATGACCCGGAGAAGAAAAAACGCATCGCCAAGAGCTGAGACTTTTCTGCAACACCAACGGCGGCGCAGCCTTGCGCTGCCGATTTATTTCAAGGGAGCGCACCCTATGTTCAGTGGTTCAGGCGGCGGCTGGTGGTTCCTGCTGATGGCCGGGCTTAGCGAGATTTGCTACGCGGCGGTGATTCCCAAGACCGACGGCTTCACCCGGCTATGGCCGACCCTTTATTGCGCCTTCATCATCGCCCTCAGCCTGTGGCTGCTGGCCATCGCCACACGCACGCTGCCCATTGGCCTGCCCATTGGCACCGCCTACGCCGTGTGGGTCGGCATGGGCGCGGTGGGCACCGCGATCTGCGGCATCGCCTTCTTCGGCGAACCCGCCAACATCGCCCGCGTCGCCTGCCTGAGCCTGATCGTCGCCGGCGTGGTGGGTTTGAAACTGTTTTCACCGGTGGGGCATTGAGGCGCGGGGTGGGCTTTGCATGTCGGGTCGGTAAGGCGTGACCCGACCTACGTTGATCGTTCCCACGCTCCGCGTGGAAATGCCGCCTGGGACGCTCTGCGTCCGCTGCTTGTTGGTGGGCTGAAGCGGAGCGCCGCCCGGCCCACCCTACACGGCCGATTCTGAAGATAGGCGCCCATCGCACCTGAACCGCAAACTTCCCCTATCATTCCTGCCGCGACAGCCTCACACAACGACAGGAAGTCTCAAGGGATTTCGATTTCAAAAGCGCATCACCCTCGCACCCGGCATTCGGCTGAATATCAGCAAAAGTGGTGTCAGTGCCTCGTTCGGGCCGCGTGGGCTGAGCGTGACAGCCGGCAAGCGCGGCACGCCCCTCAATCTGGGTTTGCCGGGCACCGGGCTTTCCTACCGGGAGCGGCTGGACAGCCCCTCAACGGGCCGGCCCGCCAGCGAGCTTTCCGGCCCGGTCAACTTCGAGGTGGATTCCGGCGGGGTGCTGCGTTTCACCGATGCGGCCGGGCACGAGCTGCCGGCGGCGGTGGTCATGCGCATCAAGGCGCAGCGGGCGAACGAGATCACCGAGGTGCTCAACCGGGCGGCCGAGAAGATCAACCGGGACCTTGCGGCCTGTCTGGGCGTTCACCTCGCTACGCCGTCCCCGACCTCGGCACCCATCTGCCTGCCCGCGTTCGATTCGCCAGCGCCAGCGCCACAGCCACCCACGCGCGAAGCGCTGTCGCTCATGGACAAGCTGCTTTTCCGAGCCGGCGAGATAGAGCAGGACTACGCCGCCGGACTGGCCCGGCATGACCTGGAACTGGCTGCCTGGCAGGCGGAGCGAGACGCCCACGAGAAGGAGCGCGCCGAGGTCGACAAGGCCTTTCGACTTGCCGCCAAAGGCTATAGCGCGCACATGGAAGCCGCGCTGGATTTTGTTGAGCGGCATCGCCTGGCCCAAGCAGACGCAGGTGGCCTACCTCTTCAGCCATGACAACAGCGGCATCGCCGTGGACGTCGACCTGCCGGACGAAGACGAGACGCCGCGCATCTCGGCCGGTTCGCACGACGGGCAAACTTGCGATGAAGAAACGCTCGGACGCCCAATGCCGCCGCGACTTCGTCGCCCTGGCGTTTGCCAGTCTGTTTCGGGTTGCCGGGGAAGTGTTTGCGGCGCTGCCGGCCATCGAACGGGTGCTGGTTTCCGGATACATCCAGCGCATCGACCAGGCAACCGGTCATCCATACGACGAGTATGTGATATCGGCCATCATCGACCGCGCGCAGTGGCAGCGCATCGACTTCGAGCGCCTGCATGCCGTTGATCCGGCGGCAACCTTCGCGACTTCGATGCCCGTTTCGGCCTCGACCGCTCCTCGCGTCTCAAGCCGATCCAGCCCTACGACATCGAAGATCTGGGTTAGCTGCACAAAACCGGGCGGCGCTCCGCTTCAGCCCACCGAAACCATCGTGATGCCCGCATCGCCTGCCCGAGCCTGATCGTCGCCAGCATGGTCAGTTTGAAGTTGTTTTCAACGGCGGTGGGACAGCGCTGAAAAAGTCTTTCTGATTTGGGCGAAATCAGATTTAGGACCGGGACGGCGAGGGCTGTTCCGGTTTTCTTTTCGACTGTGCTTCAATGTCTCCCGCTCTGACGTGCTTGCGCCGCTAGCACGTGCGGACGAGACTCACTCTTGAAGGTCCATCCTTGAACGCTATCAAACTCGTTGCAGTCGCCCTTATTGTCGTTGGTGCGCTTGGCCTCGCTTACGGCGGCTTCAGCTACACCAAAGACACAACGGCAGTGAAACTTGGCCCGATCGAACTCTCCGTCCAGGAGAAGGAGACGGTCAATATCCCACTCTGGGCAGGCATCGGAGCCATCCTCGCTGGTGGGCTTCTTCTGGTAGTCGGCGGCAGAGGCCGCCGCTAAAGCTGACACCCCCTCGCATATGAACGCGCCCCCGAATCCTGCCGCCAGCCGGTAGGGTGGGCTTCAGCCCACCAGTCAAACGGCCATTGCCGTGCGACTACCTTGTGATGGACATTGCGCGAGGTGCAAACGGTGGGCTGAAGCCCACCCTGCGCGGCAGAGCACCGAGCAGATCATCGCCAAGCGTGGCGTATATCCTCGCCGACCAGCAATGCTCTGGGCCGGGTGGAAGATCCTCAGGTGGCCGGCGAGTGCCATCAATCTGTCATTGATCGCCAGTAAAAATTTCCGCTACCAACTGCGGGAAATCGACGGCCGCGCCGTCGCCGTGCCCAATGTGAAGAACACCTTTACCTATCGCATCGAATAAACCACGCCGCCAGCCAACCGATAAGCAGCGAGAGCCACCGATGAGCAACGACCACAGCCAATTCGGCGCCAGCCTTGAGGCCCACGACGACCAGTCGATCAACCCCAGCGCCAACCCGGCCCTTGAGCAAATGGTCGACCCGGCGCGGCGTAACGTGCTCAAGGGCGGCCTGAGCCTGGCGGCGCTGAGCTTTTTCAAAGGCGTCATGGGCCTGAGCCTGCGCGCCCACGCCAGCAGCCCGCTGCCCAACTTCAAGGGCGTGCCGGTGCAGATCGATCCTAGGTCGACCACGTGCTGGTCGCCGAAGGGCTGTCTGAAGGCTGGGCGCCACCGATTGATCTGCGGTATCGCAGCGGCTGGAGGTGCGCCTGGCGCCGTGCTGCTTGAGTTTGCCCGCGCGCCCGGCGAAAGCCAGCGGCGGTGTCTGCGCGAGGCCGGCCGGTTGCTTGGCGAGACCTTGTGCGTGCTGGCCGAGCAGCGAGCCCGACAGCGCCGCGAACTGGTGGCCGAGCGCGCCGTGCTATCACGCGAGCTGCACGATTCCGTGGCCCAGCAGCTCAGCTATCTGCAGATCCGCGCCAGCCGCATCCAGACGCTGATCGGCACGGACGAGGCGCACGCGCAGTCGATGCTCACCGAACTGCGCGCCACCCTGCAGCTGATGCACCGGCAGGTACGCGAGCTGATCGCGTCTGCCCGTCTGACCATGGATGGCCGCTCGCTGAACCAGGCCATCCAGGCGTCGGTAGACGAATTTTCCCGCTGCAGCGGCTGCGTCTTCGAGGTGAACAATCGCACCCCTCCCGGGCTGCTCACACCGGAGGCAGAGCTGCAGGTGTTGTAGATCATCCGCGAGGCGCTGGCCAATGTGGTGCGCCACTCCCACGCCGACCGCGCCCAGGTCTTCTTGCTGGCGCGACCCGGCGACGCCGTTGAAGTAAGGGTGGAGGACGACGGTATCGGCTTGCCTGAAGAGCTGCCGGAAGATGGGCACTTCGGCCTGCGCATCATGCGCGAGCGGGCCGGCGCCATCGGTGCCCGCTTGCGGATTGACCGGCGCGAGCCTTGCGGTACCTGCGTCACACTTCTCTGGAGACATTCATGAGCGATGTGCTGACCCTGTTGCTGATCGACGATCACTCGTTGCTGCGCTGCGGCCTGGCCGAGTTGCTGAACACCGAGCCGGACTTCCGCGTGCTTGCCACGGCGGCATGCGGTGTGGAGGGCATCGAGATGGCCGCGCGCCTACAACCGATGATGGTTCTTCTGGATCTGCACATGCCTGGCACGAGCGGTCTGCAGACCCTGGCCTGCCTCAAGCGCGAGCAGCCTGACAGTCAGGTCATCGTACTTACCGCCTCTGATTCGCAGGTCGATCTGCTGGCCGCGCTCCGCGGCGGTGCCGATGGCTATGTACTCAAGGAGACCGAACCGGAACAATTGATCGCCTATCTGCGGGGATGCACACGCGGGCAGGTGACGCTGGAACCTGGCCTGATGCGCCTGCTTGGCGCGGAGGCGCAGGCGCCGCGCAGCCCACCACGAGCGGGCGGCAGTCAGGAGCTGACCGAGCGTGAATGCCAGACCCTGGCCCTGATCGCTGAAGGCATGAGCAACAAGCTGATCGCGCGGGAGCTAGGCATCAGCGACGGTACGGTAAAGATCCACGTCAAGCATCTACTCAGCAAGCTGAACCTGCATTCGCGGCTGGGGCTGGCGGCCTGGGCGCATCGCGGCGGTTTTCTCGATGGCCAGCCGACGCGGGAGCAACCATGAGTGTGCTGCTGGGGTTGCACCAGGTTTTCGGCAGGCTTATTCAAGCGTGTCAGCCGCCGGCTGGCGCGGTGGACCAATTGCCACTGGCGCTGGCGGATCTCGACAACAGCGGTCGTATTCGCCGCATCAACCGGGGCTGGAGTGAGCTGACTGGCTACGTCGCCCGGCACAGCCTGGATTGCTTGCTTGACGACTTTCTACACCCTGCAGAGCGGGAGACCTGGGCGTTGGCGATGCAGCGAATGCGCGGCATGGCGCCGCTAAATACCGAGGTGCTGCTGCTGCGCGGGCGAGTCGCGCCGGGTCGAAGCACGTCTGCGGCGGCTCGCGGATGGCTTCATCGTCAGTCTTGCCGATGTCAGCGGACAGATGCAGTGGCGCCAATATATGCAGGCCAGTCACCGAAGCCTGAGCAACTTGCTCGATGGACTGCCGATGATGGTCTACCGCTGCCGCAACAATCGACACTGGAGCATGGAGTACCTCAGCGCCGGCTGCCTCGAACTAACCGGTTACCCGGCAGAGCGCCTCGTCAACAGCCGCAGCCTCACCTTTGACAGCCTGATTCATGTCGAAGACCGTGACCGCGTCTGGGCCGAAGTGCAGGCCGGGCTCGTCGAGCGAGGGCCTTTCGCTTTCAAGTACCGGCTGCTGTGTGCCGACGGCCGACACAAGCCCGTGCTTGAACGTGGAAGCGGCATCTACTCGGAAAACGGTGGCGTGCTCGGGCTGGAAGGCGTGGTGCTCGAACTACCTCGCTAGTGCGCCGCACGTGGCTGTAGTCCTGCGTCACTCTGGCTTATGCTTGCCAGCCGTTCTGGCGAAACCATCTATTTATGCCACTCGAATCCCGTCTGCTCGATGCACTGCGCCCGTGGCTTGCCGCGCGACGCTGGTTGGTCGGCTTTTCAGGCGGTCTGGATTCGACCGTACTGTTGCATGCGCTCGTGCAACTGGCGCAGCGTCATGCAGTGCCGCCAATCAGCGCGATTCATGTCCATCACGGTCTGCAGGCGGCGGCGGACAACTGGCCGGCGCATTGCCGTGAGGTGTGCGCGGCCAATGGCGTGCCTCTCGAAGTGGTGCGCGTCCAGGTCGAGGCTGGTCCGAGCCTAGAAAGCGCCGCCCGAGCTGCGCGCTATGCGGCCTTCAGCGAGCTCCTTAATAGTGCCGACGTGCTATTCACTGGCCAGCACCGGGACGATCAGGCTGAGACGCTGTTGTTTCGTTTGCTACGCGGTGCGGGAGTGCGCGGGCTTGCCAGCATGCCTGCGGTGCGCGCGCTGGGTGAAGGTTGGCTGGTTCGGCCCTTGCTGAATGTCGGGCGCTACGAACTGGAAGCCTATGCCCGCGAGCAGGGGCTCACTTGGGTTGAGGACCCAAGCAACGCGTGCACCAGCCATACGCGAAATTACCTTCGTCACCGGGTCATGCCGGTGCTTCAGCAGCGCTGGCCGCGAGCTGCTGACACCATCGCGCGCACCGCAGCCCATCTAGGCGAGGCGCAGCATTTGCTGGATGAGCTGGCCGAGCTTGATCTGCGCGAAGCCCGCACTCAGTGTCGGTATCAGTGGTTACCGATGCCGAGACTCTCCTTGTCGTCACTGGAGTCGCTCAGTCCCGCCCGGCAGCGGAATGCGCTGCGCCACTGGCTGGCTGATTTCACAGCGCTTCCAGACAGCGACCATTGGGCTGGCTGGGATGCGTTGCGCAATGCTGCTCCGGATGCCGCGCCGGTATGGCGCTTGGCCTCTGGCGAACTACACAAAGGCGATGGTTGCGTTTGGTGGCTTTCGGGACCCTGGCTGGTCACGGCGGAAGGGGCGGTCGACTGGCTACAGCCGAACATCGATCTGCAGTTGCCGGGAAACGGCCTGCTGCGCTTGAGCGGCCATGATGGGCGGGGCGGACTGCAAATACGCTATCGTCAGGGCGGCGAGGTGCTGAACATTCCCGGCCGTGGTCGCCGTGATCTCAAACGGCTGCTCAACGAGGCCGGCGTGCCAGGTTTCGTGCGCTCACGTCTACCGTTGCTCTTTCGAGAAGGTGAGCTTGTTGCGGTAGCCAATCTGCCGCAGTTCGATACGCAAGCCCTGTCGCTTCAGTGGACGCCGCCGGCCGACGCCAGGTTTGAGCTGATAGGGTCTTTCAAGTAGACTACGCTCCCGTCCCAATACAGCTTCTGCGGCTTTCTTCGAAAACCGTGGCAGTTATGCTATTGCCGCCTTTGGCGCGATGGCACCTTCGCTTTTCCCCGGCGGCGCTGACCGCTTAACGCAGACTTCTAGGGTTTTTCATGACGCGCTACATCTTCGTCACGG
>ERZ1673962.1522-NODE-1522-length-10635-cov-6.193289_pt1 | contig 10635 bp, 10 predicted proteins | sample MGYA00580188_ERZ1673962 | MGnify/ENA primary metagenome ERZ1673962 (study PRJEB41334, sample SAMN05608104) | rock metagenome | biome: terrestrial subsurface; feature: shale formation; material: shale | place: USA: Pennsylvania ... | reverse complement strand
CTTCTAAAAAAGAAATGGAAGAAAAACTTGAAAAAATGTCTGAAGATTTTAGGAAAAAAGAGCTTGAAAATTACAAGCAACAAGAGCAAATGAGGAAAACAATTGATGATTTAAAAAGAAAGGCTGAACAATGAAGTCAACAAATTCAATGAGATATCAGTGAGGATGATTTAAAAAATAGTTTATCTATTTCTTTTCCATATGATGATGTTGAAGATGTTCCTACATGAGTAAAATGAGCTGATTTAATACAAACAATAAGAGATAATTTATGACAAAATGCTTGAGTAATAGTTTGGGAGTCAAAAAATACAAAATCATGGCAGGATGCTTGGATTATGAAACTAAAAGATGATAAGCTAAAAATAAATTGAAATATTGCAGTTTTGGTTACTAGTGTTTTACCAAAATGAATTAAGCATTTTTGATTAATTGATGATGTGATGGTTTGTACTCCTGATTTTGCTATACATGTATGATGAATGTTGAGAGACAAATTATTATCTATATCAAAAGTAGAGAAATCTTTAGAATGAAAAGACGCAAAAATGGAAATGTTATATAAATATTTATCTAGTGAAGAATTTTCTAGTAAAATGAATATGATGATAGATGTTTTTGTAAACTTAAAAGCATGAATTGATTCAGAGAGAAGAGCTATGGAAAAAAACTGGAAAAAAAGAGAAAAAGATTTAGAAAGAGCTACTTTTGCTGTTAGTTGAATGTATTGAGAACTTGAAAGTCTTATGTGACAAAGCTTACCATGATCAAAAATGATGGAGCTTGAGTGACCAGATGAAGATGATTTAGATTAATAAAATTAAACGATGTCTGATAAAATATCTCTAGATTTTGATGGTAGAACACCTAAATTTAGAAGAAAAATATTACAAAATATAATAATAGATAGAAAAAGTAAATATACTATTGTTTGATGATTTATAAACTCTAAGGAAAATTTGGATTTGTTTATGAAAGATTTACTTTCTGATAAATACTTTAGAAAATCAACACATAATAGTTATGCTTATAGAATAAAGCTAGATAATTGATCTATTTTGGAATGAAAAAATGATGATTGAGAAACTTGAGCAGGGATGTGTATCTTGAGAGAGTTACAAAGAGAAAATATGATAAATACTATAGTAGTAGTAACAAGATATTTTTGATGAATTCATTTACAATCAGATAGATTCAAAAATGTTATAGAGTGAACAAAATTAATATTAAAAGAAATTTAATTTATGAAAATAATAAAAAGTCTTTGAAAAAAAATAACTTTGAAAATTGATGAAACAGGAGAGTTAATTGTAAAATCTCCAGTTTTTGCTAGTAAAAAAACTATTCAAGAATTTATAGAAAAAAATAAAGATTGGATTAGTGAAAAAAAGCAAGAAGCAATAGAAAAAATAAAAGAGTTTAGAGAATGAGAAAAATTTTATTTTTTCTGACAAGAGTATGAGTTAGTTTTTGATGATAAAAGTGAAGATATATATTACGATTGATTAAAACTTTATTTACACAAAAGACACAAAATAGTTGTAAAAGATAAACTAGTAGATTTTTATAAAAAAGAAGCAAAGAAATATATAGTTCCTAGATTAAAAGAAATAGCTGAAAAAAATAATCTTAAATATAATATTGTAAAAATAACTAGTGCTAAAACTAGATGGTGAAGTTGTACTAATAAAAAGAACTTAAACTTTACTTATAGATTGGTTATGGCTCCAACTAGATCAATTGACTATGTTTTAATACATGAATTAGCTCACTTAAAATATATGGATCATTCAGCTAAGTTTTGGGATTATGTGCAAGAATTAAGTAGTTCAATGTATCCTTGAAGTTACAAAATAAATGAGCAGTGGCTAAAGCAAAATGGATCTAAAATCATGTACTAACTTTTTAACAATGTTTAAACATTTTGATTAGTTTTTAACAAAAATGTTTAAAAAATGTGAACACTATATTTATTAAAAAATATTAAATGGAAATCAACAAGTCTTTAATAGAAGATTTTAACAATAAAACATCTAAGATTTTAGCTGTTACAAAATACTTTGATGTAGAAGAAACAAACAATATTGCTTCTATTTTATCAACTGATTATTCAGATTATATAGTTTGATTATGAGAAAATAGAGTTAATTCACTAAAAGAAAAAGATTTAGATAGGGAATCAACTCATTTTATATGAAATATACAAACTAAAGAAATAAAACATATAATAAAGCATTGTATGTATATTCACAGTGTAGATGATATTAAACAATTATATAAAATGGAAGATATTTGTTCTAAATCTTGAAATTGGGTTCAAATATTTTTACAAATTAATCTTGATGAATCAAAGCCAGGTTGAATTAATAAAAACGATATACCTAAATTTTTAGATATAATAGGTGAATTAGAGAATGTCAGTTTAATTTGATTTTCTGCTATTTGAAAAAGTGAATTTAGCTATGAAGAAAAACAAAATGAATTTTTGTTATTAAAAGAACTTAGAAATAAATATTTACAAAATGGTCTTATATCGGCTTGAACATCAGTTGATTATAAAATAGCTTTAGAAAATGAAATTGATATTATAAGAATATGAACTAAATTATTTAATTTATAATTTTATGAAAAAACAAATATTATTTATATGATGATGAGAAGCATTAGAAAATTTATATGATAAAAAATTCATTGAAAATAAAATAAAGTTTTATTCTGAAGAATTTAATTTTGATCCATTTCAAGAAAGAAAATATAGTTGGAAAGATAATTTAGCTTTGGAATTGGAAAACGATTTTGATTTTATAAAAATGTATAGGCCTTTATCAGATAGTGCGATTTATGATTTGTGGAAATTGTCATTTGAAAAGACTATTAATTATTTAAATGATGACTTAGTTCTAATATGCCATAGTCTTTGAGCTATTTTTATATTAAAATATTTGTCTGAAAATAAATTTAATTATGATAAAGTAAAAAATATATATCTAATATCTGCACCATTCAAAGATAGTGATGATGAAAAACTTGGAACTTTTTGAGTTGATAATTCGATGTTTAAAAATATTGAACATATACAAAAAAAATTAACTTTTTTTCATAGTGCTGATGATAATATTGTTTCTATAGACGATTTTTATGAATATAAAAAGTATTTTAGTAATTCAAGCTTTTATGAATTTGATAATTATGGTCATTTTATTTTTAATGAGTATTTTGTAGAATTGTTAGATTTATTAAAAAAAGAAAACATATAAAAAAGACAGATTTTAATCTGTCTTTTTTATATGTTTTTAAAACTATCTATTTTTGCTTCTCATTTTACTATTAGGTATATGTGATATGGAGATTGAATTATTCATTTTCATATATTATATAGTCCATCTAATCAAGCATAAATACTATTAGCACTTCATAAAGCAAATCATAATATATGCTCATGAATCAATTTTGGATTTTTAGCTGTATTTATAAGTTTCTCTGGTAAAAAACTTTCTATTTCATTTTTTATTTCATTTATATCAAGATTTTTTTCTATATCATCTTTTAGAGTCATTATTTCAAAATGAACTTGGCTTTCAATTGATTCTTGAGCTCATTTTAATATTAAAAATAATTTTTCTTGTTCTTGATTTTTTAATTTATCAAAAAAATCACTTCATGATTCTGCTAGTTCTAATTTTAATTGTTCTAATCATTTAGAAGTATCAAATTTTATTAACTCTTGTGTTTTTGATTTTTCAATTCAATAACTTTTAGATATTTCATTAGATAATTCTTCTAATAAAATATCTTTATTATTTTTAGTTGTCTCAAAATTTGAATTATTTTGTTCAATACTCATTTTTTATTTATTATTTTTTATTATTCATCTTTTTAAGAGTTTGATCAATCCAATATTCTATTGTTTCTTGATATTCTCTATTTTTATCTAAATCTAATGATTTTCTGAAACTTTCTAATGCAGCTTCATAGTTTTCTTTTTTTGATTGATAGATTCCATTTACCATTTGTATCATAGGGTTTTCTGGATTTATTTCAATTCATTTTCTTATATTTGTTTCAATCAGTCTTTCTTGTATAGTACTTATTTCTTCTTTTTGTAACATTATCCAAGCATGATATCAGTAAAATATCTCAGATTCTTTAAATTTTGTTTTAGCTTTTTCACTTATTACAGCAGCATTATCTAAATCTCAATTTATTATGTGATAATAAACTGCTAGGTGAAAATCTCTTATATTTAGCTTATCAGATTCTAGTTCTACTAGCTCTCTAAATGTTTTTAACATTTTTTCTCTATCTTCTATTTCAAAGTATATAAAAATTAATCTTCTTTTTATATCTTCTATATCACTATATCATATATTTATTGCCTTACTAAAATGAATAACACTAAGAACATACTCATTTAGTTTTTCATAAACTCTTCATGTAAAATAACTCATTTCAGGATCTTTTGTCTCAATTTTGTTATATTCTATAAGAAAATCTCTCGCTTCTATATAATTTCATAGTTCATAAGCACTTTTTGCTGCTATTTTTAAAACAGGTTTATATCATTTATTTTCATCTAATATATTTTTTGAAGTTTCTAATGCTACTTTATAAAATCAGTTTTGATAGTAAGCTCAACTTATAAGAGCAGCTTTGTATATTAAATCATCAATTTGAAAATTTTTGTAGTTAACAAATGCATCGTTTATTGTTTTTAAATTTTCGTTTAGTTCAATTTTTTCAATATTTTCTTCATTATTGTTCTCTTCTTCTATTTTTTGGAAGAAATCTTGGAACTTTTGCCTACAAAGAGAAAAGTCTTGAGTACATGTTATAGAGTTTTTATAATAAAAGTTATCTTGTTCACTAAAATTAAAACTATCTATTTCATTGTTTATATCTTCAGTACTTCATGTACTTGTTATATCTACTGAGTTGATATAACTATATAGAGCAATTTTTTTGTCTAATTGAGGATAGTCCTTTATGTTAGAATAAAATTCATAAGCTCTAGAGTAGTTTCATAATTTATAATATATATCTCATATTTTTTGATTTATTTCCTTGTCTCAAGGAACATTTCTATATACTTGTAAATATTGAGTAAGAGCAGTTGTATATTCTTTGTTTGAAAAATATAGGTCTCATCTTGTTATTAGCCCTTTTAATTCTATTTTTTTTCTTAATTCTTGTAATCTTTTATTTGCTTCTTTTGAATCATTTTTTTTGTTTTGTTCTTCTAATTCTTGTTCTATATTATCAAGGTATCAATCGCTATATTCTATAGTTTCTTTATTAATTTCAGTATTGTTACAACTATTTAGTGCAAAAGAGAGAATTATTAAAACAACAATGCTAAATATTTTTTTATTCATTTGTATTTGTTTTACAATTAAAAATCATAATTCTATTTTATATTTTAGCTAGTTTTTGTAAAGAGTTTTTATTTTAAATGAGTTTACAAAGCAAAAAAATAAATTAAACTAAAAATATATATATTAATAAATTTAAAAACGTGTATAAAAAAGTAGCATCAAATACTATAGCTCAAATATTTTCAAAAGTAGTAACAGCAATTATTGCTATATTTTTGATAAGTATTTTAACAAATTATTTGTCTTTATGAATGTATGGTCTTTATACCAAGATTTATAATTATATCTGAATATTTGTTTTTTTAGCTGATTTATGACTTTATGCTATTTCAATTAGGGAAATATCAAATAATAAAAAAGATTCCGCAAAAATTGTATGAAATGTTATGACATTGAGATTTATTTTATGAATTTTTATACTATTTCTTTCAGTAGCTATAGCTTTTTTTATTCCATGATATAATTCTTTAGTAGCTTTGCTAGCTATTTTTATAGCTTCTATTTTTACTATACTACAGTTACTCAACTCTTCTATATTGGCATTAATGCAGGCGAATATGAAAGTAGAATTTTCAGCTGTTAGTCTTATATTATGAAAAATTATAAATTTATGATTGATTGCTTTAATCGCTTACTTTTTTTATCCAAAAGAACTAATTGATAATTATTTTGATCCTTTTTTATATATAATGTTTGCTTGAGTTATTAGTGTTTGAATTAATACACTCTTAAATTATTTTTATGCTAGAAAAATTGTTAAATTTTGATTTGCATTTGATTGGTGATATATTAAACATTTATTTAAAATTTCTTTGCCTTATGGTATAGCTTTATTTTTATCAGTAGTTTATTTTAAGGTAGATGTTATATTATTATCTATACTAGAATGACCAGACTTATGAGATAAAAGTATTGCTTTGTATAGCTTACCTATGAAAATAGTAGAAGTTATAATGGTTTTAGGATGATTTTATATGACTTCTATTTTACCAAGTTTAACAAAGTCATTTAAAGATAATGCGACTAAAAAATTAAAAGAAATATTAGATATTTCATTCAAAGTTTTATTCTGATTTGCATCAATTATATTTGTTTTAGGTGTTTTATTTAGAGACTATTTAGTTTTAATAATAGCTAATAAAGATTATTTAATAACTGATCATATATATAATTCTAGTGATGCATTTCTCATTGTTATGTGAGTTGTTTTGTTCTATTTTATATCATTAGTCTTTATATATAGTTTAGTTGCTTCAGAAAATCAAAATAAATTATTAAAGATAAATATTATAATAACTATATTTAATATAATTTGAAATATTATACTTATTCCAAAATATAGTTTTATTTGAGCTTGAATAACTACTTTATTATCTCAAATATTTTTATTTATATTGGGGTTTTATTATACTAAAAAAATAGTTTCTTTTAGGCTTCCTTATTTATTTATAATAAAAACTATAATATTTTCTTCAGTTATTTTATTATTAGGATTTTTTGTTTTAAATAATTATAGTATAAATCTTTACTTTGACTTCTTTGTTTATTGATTTTCATTTTTTATATTATTTTTATTGTACTTTTTATTTACATTTAGATGACTTATTAAAAATAATTTGCATAAATAAAAAAAAATTTTAGAATTCTATTCTAAAATTTTATTTTTTATAAAATCTATATGGAAGAGGTTAGTTTTCTCACACAAACTTTATCAGTTTTGAGTTTATTAGTTATATGTTCTTTTTCTTATATTATCAGTAAAAAAATCAATTTTCCATACACTGTTTTATTAGTTCTTGTATGAATAATTCTTGTGCCTATTTCTAAAATAGGTATTTTTTCTTTTATTGATGATTTTAGATTAACTCCTGAATTGTTATTTTTTGTGTTCTTGCCAGTTTTATTATTTGAGGCTGCTTATAATATAAACTATAGACAGCTTATAAGTAATTGGAAATCAATAACTTGATTGGCAGTATTTTGATTGATAATATCGTCTTTGATAATATCTAGTTCATTATATTTTATTTTTCCATTTATATGATTAGAAATACCTTTTTTGGTATGTTTATTATTTTGATCACTTATATCTGCAACTGATCCAGTAGCTGTTTTATCTATTTTTAAATCACTTTGAGCACCTAGAAGGTTAACTATTCTTTTTGAGTGAGAAAGTTTATTCAATGACTGAACTGCTGTAGCATTATTTTTTGTTATATTATGACTTATATTAGAGTGAGGTGATATTACATGAATGACTTACTTAAGTTGAACACTTAGCTTTTTATCTATGGTTGTTTGATGAATAATATTTGGTTGATTTATGTGAGTATTATTTAGTAAAACAATTTGATACATAAAAAATAATGAAGAAGTTGAGATAGTATTAACAATGCTTTTAGCTCATATAACTTTTATATTTGCCGAATTAGTTACTCATCATTTTCCACTTATACCAATTTCATCTGTTATCGCAACTGTTATAGCTTCTTTGATTATTTGAAATTATTGAAGATATAAAATTACTCCAAGAGTTGAAATTCATATGCAAAAATTTTGGGAATTTTTTGCATTTATATCTAACTCAATTGTTTTTATATTGATGTGATTAATACTTTCAAATATAGATGTAGATTTATCTCTTTTTGTTTTACCTGTAATTATATCAATACTTATAGTTATGATAGCTAGAGTTATATCTGTTTATATACCAATATGACTAATTAATTGATTCAAAATGGAGGAAAAAATACCTCATTCTTGGATGGTTTTATTATCTTGGTGAAGTCTTAGATGAGCGATAGCTCTAGTAATGGTTCTTTTAATACCATGAGCTTGAGATCCTTGATATGAAAAAATGTTAGCTTTTCAAGAGATGGTATCTTGGAATTATAGTTTTTCTATAAAAGATTTTATTCTAGTTTTAACTATATGAAGTATAATGTTTACTCTTTTTATAAAAGCTCCAACTATACCATATATAATGAGAAGATATAAAGTTGATAAACTTCATAGGTTAGAAGAGTTTGAATATGAAGAATGAAAAATATTAGCTAATCTTAGAATATTACAAAAGCTTAATACTTCTTTTAAAAAAGCTTATTTAACTCAGGTTGAATTTGATGAATTACAATGAAAATATAGTGAAAAATTAAATAAAGCTGTTGAAAATATGAAAAATATATTAAATAGAAAATGAGTAGATTCATATTCATTAACAAAAAGAGCTTTATCATTACATGCTTTATGAATAGAAAAACAATATTTAAAAGAACTTTATTTTTACAATGAAATAGATGAAAAGAACTTTAAATATATATTTAGAAAAATAGAAAAACAAACAGAAAGACTTGAAAAATCAAATGAACAATTAAGAAGTATATCTAAAATGGATAATGATTATGATATATTTTGTAGATTTGTTTTAAATATGTATAAAAGAACTTCTACAGATCTGGATTCATACATAAGAAATAGAACTAGAATGATAATAACAAGAAAAGTTATAAAAGAGCTTAGGGTTTTATCTGAAACAGAGCTATGATTTGATAAAAAAATGTTTGATGAGATAATTGATTTATACGCATGATTTAATAAACAAGCAGATGAAAAAAGAATAAAAATATTTGCTTCACATAAAGCAACTATAAATGCTGTTGAATCTAGATTGATAAATAAATCATTATTAAAATTAGAAGAAAAAACTATAAAAGATTTATATAATAAAGAAATAATAACTCCAAAATTATATATAAAATTTATGGAAGAAATAGAAACAGAAATGTATAGTGATGTTAAAAAATTTAGTTAATAAAAAAGATTGTTTTTAAAACAATCTTTTTTAATTGCAAAAATTAGAATAATTGTTAAATTTATACTAGTATATAAAAATAATAAAACTAAAAATGAAAATAGATAATCTTACATTATCTTTTAGAAATAAAGTTATTCTAAAAGATATAGATATAGAGATAAAAACATGAGAATTTGTTTTTATTATATGACATTCAGGTAGTTGAAAGACATCTCTTATTAGATCTTTGATATGAGATTTTGTTCCTGAAAGATGAGATATAATTCTTGATAGTAATCTTGCTCTATATAAATGAATGACAAAAGAAACTATACTTTCATATAGAAGAGATATTTGAGTTATATTTCAAGATTATAAATTACTAGAATCAAAAAAAGTTTATGAAAATGTGGCTTTTGCTATGGAAGTTTGTTGATATAGTGATTCTTTGATTAGAAAAAAAGTTCCTGAAGCTTTAGAAAAAGTAGGTCTTTTAATTAAAAAAGACAAGTTCGTATTTGAGTTAAGTTGATGAGAAAAACAAAGAGTAGCAATTGCTAGAGCTTTGGTTCATGATCCAAAAATAATTATTTGAGACGAACCAACATGAAATCTTGATCCTGAAACAGCAAAAGAAATAATGGATATATTTCTTGACTTAAATGCTGAATGAAAAACTGTTATAATGGCTACACATGATTCAAATATAGTAAATAATATGAAAAAGAGAGTTATTACTTTTCATGATAGAAAAGTAATAAGTGATAATGAAAAATGAAATTATAATTTAGCTATATAAAAAAATAAACCAATTTATACTGGTTTATTTTTTTTGTAGTATTTACATTTATCACTAAAAGGGCATGTTTCACATTTTGGTTTTCTAGCTATACAGTGATATCTTCAAAATAGTACCAATGTATTGTGTAACATAGAGTGATTATCTTTTGTAAATCAAGAACTTATTTTTTTGTCTGTTTCTAGAGGTGTTTTTGTATTTACTAATCATAGCCTATTCAAAACCCTATGTACATGTGTATCTACTCATATATATGGAGCATCTTCTATCACAGCTAAAAAAACTTTTGCTGTTTTTATTCATACTCATGGCAGTTTTACTAATTCTTCTATAGTTTTTGGAACATTTGAATCATATTCTTCATAAAGAATTCTAGAAGTTTCTTTTATGTTTTTTGCTTTATTGTTAAAAAATGATATAGAATTTATAAATTCTTTGATATAGTCTAAATCCATATTAACTCAATCAATAGGTTGTTTTAAAAAGTTAAAAAAATTCCTATTTACTATATTTACTTGTTTATCTGTTGCTTGAGCGGACATAAGTATTGCAATTAACAATTGAAACTCATTTGTATAGTATAATTCTGTTTTTGCATCAGGGAACATCTCGTTTAATTTTTTTGCGAATTCTGGTATATCTTTTTTTAGCATTATTAAAATTAGAAAAAT
>ERZ1673962.1521-NODE-1521-length-10636-cov-7.238068_pt1 | contig 10636 bp, 11 predicted proteins | sample MGYA00580188_ERZ1673962 | MGnify/ENA primary metagenome ERZ1673962 (study PRJEB41334, sample SAMN05608104) | rock metagenome | biome: terrestrial subsurface; feature: shale formation; material: shale | place: USA: Pennsylvania ... | reverse complement strand
GAATTTCAATGAAGCGATTCTTTCAGGTCTGTAGTTAAGGAATCCATAACTCCAGTTAGCAGAGATACCAGCCATTTGAGCATGCATATCATTATGTACATCTTTTTTAGGAGGAATGTACGAAGCAGCTGTGCTGTTACTACCAAATCCAGTAATTGTAAATGAATCGTCACCAACAACTAGTGCAGTAAATACATCATATTTACCATTTGTTTGGTAAGCAGCAGATTGTGTTGCAGAATTCGCAGAATCTGTACCATTTCCAGCATCTACAGCTAAACCAACTTCTAGTCCAGCACCATATTCTCTTTCCATATCTTTAACAGTTACGAATCTGAATTGACCAATTTTACCTTGCTCACCATCAACTAAGTCAGTACCAGCAGCATATTGCTCCTTTGGAACCCATACAAGTGTGTCACCTGGACCTTTCATTGCTCTTAATGTTGGAAGTACTTCAGTATTTACATACACAATCCATGCGTCTGATACTGTTTTAGTATCAACTAAATCAACCCCAGTAAGGATCTCAGTATCCATTGGAACATCGTTGTTTAGTAAGTACTGCTCTAATGTTTCTAAACCAGTGTAACTTAATACATCTAACCCATCAATTTCAGAAATTGTGTCTGTTGCAGGATTTTTAGAAGCATTACAAACGATTGCATTAACTGAACCAGCAGCAATTAAGTCTCTTCTAACTTGCATTTCTTTTAAGTCTTGAACAGCATCTGCCATGTATTGGATCTTTCTTGCGATTAACCCTTTTCTTGAATCTAAATTAACAGATCTCATTGAGAACTTGTGACCAATACCATGGAAAGTTATGTTAGCAGAAACCATTTTACTGTAGTGGTTTAATAAGTTAATTACTCCACCTTCTTCTGGCATTTCAACTAATGGACCTTCTGTAGCAGCATATGATGCTTCACCATTAACCATACCACCTGAACCAGAAACAACTTCTTCTCCAGCACCTGCATCAGCATCAGCAGCAGCTTTAGCAGCAGCTCTAGCAAGTTCCCATGTCGCATATGTACCAGTAGCAAAGTAATCTTTTGTGTCAAACACTGCTGTTGCTGCTGTAATATCTTTTGAACCAGTTGGAACAACATAAAATACATCTTGTAGGATTGTTGCTGTGTTAGCATCAACACCACCATCAATTAGTACTCTCTTATCTAACATACCATACGATACTTCTCTTGACAACTTATCACCAGAATTTTTTGGCATTGAGAATCTATCAGCTCTTACTGAGAAATGTCTCTTTCTTTTTGGTACTTCTACCACTGCTTTTGTTACGAACTCTTCTGAGAACTGTCTATCAATTGTAGTAGATGTTACTCCACCATTGTTATACTTTCCATTTAATTCAGCCATAATACACCTTTGTTTTTATTTGGTTGATGAGCGGCTAGCCCATCAACATGTCTCTGAACGCGTTCCTAAAGTCATCACCTTTTAGCTCTTCTAGCTTAGGTTTAGGCTTAGGTTTTGACGAAACCCTTTTCTTACTCACAGAAGCAGCCTTTTTTCTAGCTTCAGCAGCCTCTAGCTCTCGCTCAGCAGCCTTTCTCTTGAACTCAGCTTCTTCTGCAATCCTCTTAGCCTCTGCAGCTTTATCAACTGCTGGCTCTTCTTTAACCTCTGGTTTAGCCTCAGTTTTTGGAGCATTTTGTGCTAACTTATTAATAGCAAGTCTATACTTTTCTATTGATGTTTTACCACTTAAAGCACCTGTTGAGTCTAATAATTCCATTCGGTCAATTTCATTTTGTACGATGTCATAAGTCCCATCTTTTAAGTGTTGCATTAAGTCATTTCTAACTGCACCATTTTTGATGAACTCCTGTAGACTATCCACGTCCCAGTCTTTGCTGATAACTTTATTAAACTTATCACCAATTCCTAAGTTGTCTGCTTGCTCATAAGTTTCCTCAATCAGCATCTGTGCTTCTGAAGGTAACGTATTCTTTGGAGCATATTCAACATTCTCTAAGTCTAACTCAAGAGGATCAACTCCTTTATCTTTTAGTATTTTTTTGAATGCTTCTTGGTCTCCGTCTAGCAAGCTCATTGTTAAGTTGAATTGTTCTGAATCTTTAGTAATCCCACGTTCTTCAAGTGCTTTAATGAATGGTTTGTATTCTTTGAATACTTTCATCTTGTCACTGTAACCGTGTAGCATTTGTTGTGCTCTTACCAGATCTTCAGGATCTTTAAATCCTTCAACTTCTTTCCCGTTAGCTGTAAATTTAGCTAAAGCCACTTTCTCGTAGAACTCCTTATAATTGGGTTCTTCTGGTTCAGTGTTTTCTGATTCGTCTTCAGACTCTTCAGCTTCCTTTTGAGCGTTTTCTTCCAGGTCTTCCTCTACAGTCTCTGAAGTTTCCTCAGCAGAATCGTCATTCTCCTCATTCGTTTCTTCTTCCTCAGCAGTGTCCGTTTCCTGGTCTGTGTCCTCAAGGGCTTCTTCAGCTTCTTCAACTTCATCAGTTTCGACTTCTGGTTCAGTCTCTTCTTCAACCTCTACCTCAGTCTCTTCTTCTTCATTAACACCATCTTCAATGATCTCGTCAACATGTGTACCTGCAATCATTTGTTCTAATTGTTCTTTTGCACTTAATTCAGCCATGACTATTCTCCTTCACCAGCTAGTAATTTTTGTTTCATACTAATCAGTGTTTCTTTATCTTTTTTAGAGTTGTCTGCACTGATCTTAATAACCCCTTTATATTCTGAAGTACCTAAGTATCTCCCAAGGTTCTTAATAGTGTCTAATTGACTCAAGTAACTTTCTTTGTCCTCTGGCTTAACTGTTAACGGATGTGTTAGTAAGTTGAATACTCTTTCAGCTTCAATTTCTAAGTAGCCCTCCATAATTACTAACTGGAATTCTTCCATACCTATTAACTTTTCTAATGCCTCGGCTCTTTTAATGTTCCAATCTAGAACTTCCAGATTGTTGTCGATCTCTTTGATTTGTTCATCAATGTTAAGTGTTTCACTCATTGCATTTTCCTTAGTGTTTTAATTTACAGCTTTTTGTTAATGGGACATCAGTGTTTGGTCCCAGTTTGTTTATCTAGGATTTAATCCTTCAGGAGCTATCTCATCCTGTGGACCGCCACTCATCAAACTCATAAGAACTCTTTTGGACATGTCTGGTACATTTGGATCACTTAGAAAGCCTCTTGGATCTAAGGCACCTTTAGTAACACCCTCAAACATTCTGTCTGCGTACTCTTCCTGACTTCCAACTGAATTAGCAACTTGTGCAGCAACTCTTCCGTAATCTCCAGCATCTAATCCTTGTTGATCTTGTGGTTGTGCGTTTAACCCTTTTTGCATGTATTGTTGCAACATTGGGTTTTCTCTTGGCACTGATTCTTGAGACACTTGAGACTGTTGCATCTTTTGCTGTCTTTGCATGTCAACATTTGCTCTTTCATCTTTTAGTTCTTGGTATCTAGGTGCTTCTGCCATAGTTATTCTCCTAATCTTTGTGGTATTTTACCTTCTCTAACCTTAGAACTAGCTTTCTGTGCTAGTTTTACAGCAGCATCGAACTCTTTATCTAACTCTTGTTCAGCTCTTTTTTGTCCTGTTACATCTTTAAGGAACTCATTTGCAAGTGCATCAGTTTGTTCCCTAACATGAGCAGCATTAGCCATTGATTCTTCAGCTCTGGCTAATCTTTCTTTAGCTTGTGCATCTTTAGTAACTCTGTCATATGCATTCTCTTCAGCCCTACTAACTCTTTCAACAATTCTTGAATCCATTTCTTCTAATTCTTTTCTGGCAATTGCTAATTTAGTTTTAGCTTCTTCAAGCGCTAACATCTGTAACTCTTGTTGAACTGGATCTGGTTGTGGTTGGTATGATTCTATAGCCTTAGCCATATCAGGTTGTTTCCACAATTTAGCAATCTTAGCTCTATATATTCTAGCCTCAGCCGGATCCATACTAGCAGCATTTGTTTGTAGCAACATAGTTAACTTATTAGCAGTATCTTCATCCTTCTCTGGTGTTGACACATCAACCTTTAAGTCGAACTCACCCATTAAGTCATCTCTTCTAATTACTACAAATTCTTCATTAGTAACCCTAATTGTTTCTTCTTCGGTTAAGTATGCTTGATTCATGGCAATAGTTAATCTTGCCATATCTTTAAACAACTCACTTAGTCTTCTTAGTATACTTAACTCTCTTTGACTTGTAGCATCTAGTGCTGACCTAACCTGACCATTGCTTTCACCAAGTGCTGTACCACTAATACCACCACTGAATGCTTTTGTACCAGTTAGTGACTCAGCATCAGCTTGTTGCCATTGTATCATGTTGAACACAGTTGATGGGATGCCTTGAACATCTTTTTTATATATTGCTGTTTTAGGGTTTAGCCCTGCTCTATAATATACAGTGTTACCTTTTTCGTACTGCTGTCTAACTGCCATACTTGGGAATAGTGACTCATCAATGAATTCTTGACCAACTGCTTGCTCACTCGTAATATCATGTGCAGCTCTTGTTAGTTTACCAATTGATTCTTGATTTTCTCTTATCAGTTCTGCATCTGGCTCACCCATAACTTCTTTCTTAACTGGCATGTACTGTGCTATACTGAATGGTAGTCTACCATGAGGGAACGGATTTTCTTCTAATCTAATTAATACATCTCCTACCCATGTAGCAACTATTGGGACTAGCACATCATCATCATTGATATCCCAGTAACCCCAGTATTCATATGCTGTTAATTTCTTTCTAGCTCTATCTGTAAATTTGAAGTCATTGTACGCTTGTGCTTTATGTTCATCATATTTAGCATTTCCAGCCTCTTTATCTATTAAGTCTAAGTTGTGGTAAACACCAGCAACCTCACCAGTTTCAGGGTCTTTATAGTATGCTTCTTTTGTTAGCGCTGCTAAGTTTGTATCATATTCATGGATTATGAACCCAGCATCTTCTATGTAACCTTCACATGTTGGATCTATGATAACATTAGCAGTATTACACACTTCGTACTTCGGTTGATTCTTAACTAGTTTAGGAACTTCCACCTCAACTTGTCTAACCCCAATTTGCATAGGTTCACCAGTTTGCATTCTTTCAGCGAATTCTTCTTGAGTCATTTTACCAGCTCTAGCCAACTCTTCCATCATTATTAACGATTCTTCTGGACCAGCATATACCGGTTCCTCTTGCATAACTTTAACTAATTTTTCTTGTACATCCCAACCTGTCTTAACGATTACTGTACCATCATCTACTATGTATCTAATTATATCATTAATTAATTTTACTTTAGGAACTTTAGTAGCCCATTGGTAGTTCAGCAGTAACCCATTTTGTTCAGCAGCTTTAGTGTCTTCCCAAGTTCTTGGCTTAATCTCATACATATCTTCAGTGTTTAGGAATGGGTCTTCTAGTTTTGGATATTTCCACTCAGCATTCTTTCTAACTACTTTTGGCCTTGCTGACGATTTACCTGGCCGGGCATTAATATTTTTACCTCCGTCTCTATCTTCCTCATATTGGAGTAATCTTTTTTTGAATTCCTCATGGAAGCTTGACGAATTGTCATAATCATTTTTTAAGTCAGCACAACTTGGCTCATTAGCCCAAGTGGTTAGTTTAGTCATATGTTTAGTTTTATTGTTTATGTGTTTCATGTATACCTCATTATTTATTCAATTATTTTAGCTAAGTACTACTTAACTATTTCTTATGGATAAAACATTTTAACTTGTTCTACATTTCTAACATCTATGTGCAACCAACTAATCCCAAGTTCTATTCCACCTACTTCAGGGAATTCTTCTAAATTATCAATTATGTACTGTCTTACTTCTTCAGCAGTGTATTTGCTAAACACAGCATCGAATGCTCTACCAAAGGAGTGTTGACTATACTTACTGTAATATGGACTTTCTGGTGTTCTTAATCCACTCCAGTTTCTATTACCATTCCACAACCAGTTATTAACTGTCATACTTCCTTTTGGAAACTTCTTCTTAATTCTATCCAATACCTTGATCATATTTGGATCTAACAATTCCCATGCTTTATCACCTCTAGTTTGGTATACTTCTTTAGGAACCAACTCCTCTATTTTAAATAATTGACTTTTCATAATCTACCTTCTTTACTTCTTTGCTTATCTGCATTTACTTTACTGTCTCCAAAATAGAAAGACAAAACCTGAATAGCTCTAGCACTTGAATACCCTGCTATTAATGTAACTATTGGATTAAGTTCAGTAATACCATTCTTAAATGCTTCATAAAGAATAAAGGAATCAAGTGCAAATGCAAACAAAATTGTAAGCAATGCAATAATACTTCCAGTAACTCTAACCAACCAATCTTTAGATTCTTGTCTTTTTATACTAGTCTCTCTAGCATTTGCAACATCTTGCAGTCTTAAAGACTCAATATCTGTAGCATATTTTAACTCTATATCTCTAAGCTTCAATACATCCTCTGGATTATTGTTTAGCCTATCTTCAATACTTTTCTTTGTTGGTTCCACACCCAATGCTTTACTTGCTTCATTTACTACTGTATCAGTTAATTCTCTTACACCATCACCTCTACTGTCACTATCAAACAGTTTTACTATACTAGGTATAGCACTTAATGCTCCTGCCACTAAACTTAATGCCATATGTTCTCCTCTATTTTGTATCTAATAACTGAAGTAACCTTTTAGCTTCTTCATAACCCTCTTCGAGTCTATTGTAAGCTGCCTCACTATCTTCAACTATCTTATTTTTATTTTGCATCTCATTGACTACTTTAATTATATCAAATATTGAATACGGTTTAGTAAGTGTTTCTATATTATACACGTTCTCATACACTCCAACAAATTCAGAATGACCGGTTGTTATAATTATAGGTAACGTCTTAGACATAGTACGTATTTCTTTTACTAGATCAATACCACTCATATTAGGCATATTAATATCTGATATAACTATATCTATCTGATGCTTACGCATTTCTTCCATAGCCTGAACACCATCTTCTGCAGTGTAGACTTTTTCAAACAATAGTCTCAAACTTGATGCTGTTCTTTCTCTTATATCTTTAGCATCTTCAGCATACAACACTACATAAGGCTTTTTATGTAAACGTTCCCTGCTTATACTTCTCATCATTTTATAGCTCCTCTAGCCCAAAAACTGATCAGACCTATAACTATCCCAACTACAGCAGAAATAAAAGCAGTTATCCATCCTAACTTTCTATCTTTCCATTTAGAGTCTATTCTACTATCTATAGTATTTCCTAGGTCCTTTCTAACTTCAGGCTTATTGAATATAACCATAACCACTTCTTCAATCTGCAGACTAATAGCTTTATCAAAGTCCTTAGTATCCAGAACCTGCCTAACTATCTTCCTAACTTCAGAATCGAAAGCATCTCTAAACTTTTTAGACTCTTGTGACTCTATCTTTAAAGCAGTTAACGAATCCTGAGCTTCTAGTATCTTCTCAATAGACACTTTAATCTGCGGTAAGGCTAATTCTAGTTTTAATAATCTCTCTTCATCACTCATATGCACACTTTCTCTACATTTTTTACGATTTTATCATCAATTTACTTAGGATTCTATTAGTCACGGCTTTACTATATACTTTTTCCATTAGGTAAAGTGATAGAGTCTATCCCATTACCTTTTTCTCTATCGAAATAGTGCTTTAATCTATTCAAGTAATTAGAGTCTCTTTTAATTTGTTCATTACTTGGTGTGTAATTCCAATCCAATCCTTGCTTATCCCAAGTACCACCTTCAGCAGGAGCAAACCCTTTTATGTGGTAAGGACTCTCACTACTAAATGTTGGGTGACTTGGTAATTTACCTCCTGCAATTGACCCTAGCCCCATACCTTCAGGATTGTCTGAAGCATGCTCTCCACTTCTGATTCGTTCTAATTCTGTAAGAGCTTGACTATCTGTTAAAACGTAATCACCTAATAAAGCAGAGTCTCTTTGTAGTACTTCAGGTGTAAGTCCTTTTTTACCTTCAGCAGCATTCATAAGTTTAACTGCATCTGCTAAAGTAAACACATGCTTATTTCCTGATATCCTCATTTAATTTCCTTTTGTCTGTATTTGTATGACTCTTTTACTTGCACCATAATTCTTACTAAAGTCCACAGCAACACCTATTTTCTTATAATCACTGCTCTGTACATATTCACAGCATTGAATATTACCTACTTACCCAACCTTCAGGTAGCAATGTTTCTGTTGTGCCTAACTACTTCTTGTCTAGTTTATCATAATCCTCTGTAAACCATACCATTCTTCCTTTTCTTTCAGAGTTTGAATAAGGAATATATCCAAAGTGCCAACCTAATCTAGGAAACTTTATATAAAAGTTATTAGGGTCATTTTCTCTTATTTCTTCTTGACTATAATTGAAGTTATATGCAAGATTTCTAAACATCCATAAAGTACTTAAGATAGGTACCCAAAATGGTTGAACATTATTACCTAAAGAAAATACGGTTCCATCAGGTTGTTCGACAACTTTAGCCTGTTCTTTTTTAATCTTATTCAAAATAAACTTTAAGCTTTTGTGTTGTAAGAATTTTAAATTTTTACCATCTATTATATCTTGACCATATTCTCTAGCAACGGTATCTGCTCTACAGTCGTCATCAACCCATCCCCAAAGTAGCCAATAAACTAGTAAGTATTTTGTTTTTGATACTTCAAGTCTCTTCACAAATCCTTTTTGCTTATAACTTTTATCTCTTAAATTCCAACCGTCTTTGGTTTTTGTTATTTTTAAATCTGGTTCATCTGTTAATCTTGGTAAGTACAACCCATTTTCCAAGGTATAGCTATATACAATTCCTCTTGAGTAGGCTCTCTTATTGTATGCAATTATCATCCAGCTAATTATGGTAACACCAATCAATCCAATCAATCCACTTACAATAAATGAACTACCAATCAGCATACTAACTATGCTACATAAACACAATAATATACCAACATATAGTATGCTTTTGGCTATTAATTTCCAAATTATTTTTCCTATGTATTCTAACATGCTTTTATCCTTTTTGTACAGTTTTAATCCAGTAACTTAAGCATGAAGGGCTTAATTTCCCTATTCTTCATACTTCTTCCTTATTGCTACTAACCTTTATATTACCATTAACCACTAATTGATCCTATTTTGTTCTCATCTTTGATTTTTTGTATCTCATCTAGCCAAACTTGTTTATAAGTATACCAATATAACCTTAAGCCTATAACTAATACCGTAAGTTATGAGGCTTTAGGCCTGTTACATACCTAAGAGGTATGTCTCCTGTCGTCTGGTAAAGACTGCCACTTAGGCCTTATTATTCAACAACACCTACTATATTACCTTTAGCTTCTAAAGCTTTATTACTAGCTTCCCTAATTTCATCAATGGTAACAAGGACTATCTTTTGGCCCTCAAACTCCTCAGCTAATTTCCACATTGTTTCTGTTGAACCCCATAAGTTTGAAGCTTCAATAGCACTTTGTAAATCTATTCTAGCTTCTGTATCTGCATAGAACACTTTACCACTTTCAGTAGTTACTGTAAGTCTTTTAAGAGCTTCTGCCTTTGCTGTGTCAGCATTATCTCTACTAGTTTGTAATTCTAATTTAGCTACCTTAGCATCTGTTATTTCCACAGGTATTGCTGCACTAAACTCTATTTCATCATACGTATAGTATAATTCTGTGCCTTCCATACCCTCTTTAGTTACCTCTTGTACATTGATTCTGTACTTACGTTTTCCGTTTATTTCAACCATCTCTTGTGGTATTTCGTGTGATTGTATCATTTTAATTTCCTATTTAATTCTTTTGTTAAGTTATAGCCGTTACAATGCTTTAACCATCCAACATAACTGTGTAGATTATACTCATTAATCCCTTCGTACGCTGCATCTCGTATCCTGCTTCTAAGTAACACTCTGTTACTATACACTACATACCCTAGGAAATCAAGTGTAGCTTAGCATACTTAAGTTTAAGGTCTAATTTATCCATACTATCTAGCACTATTTTATGCACCTTCCATAGTAACTCTTTATTACTACTTATACATACTATGTCATCGCAGTATCTATAATATGTTATTCCCTGTATAGCACTTATCTCATGATCTAGCCTATTTAAGTATAGGTTCCCAAAGTATTGGCTTATGTAGTTACCTATAGGTACACCTTTACAACTATCTATTATGTCATCTAGTAACCGCAGCGTACCTGGGCATTTTATCTTCGTACGTATTATACTCTTCAACCTATCGTTGCATATTGACGGATAGTACTTAACTACATCTAGTTGTAGGTAGTACATCCCTTCTTTTCCAAGTACTTCTTTACGTATCTTCTTCAACGCTTTATGAGGGCCTCTACCTTTCAACGACTGGAATGTATTGGCTATCAATGTCGGTTCCCATATAGGTTCCAGTACTTGCATTATAACATGATGTACAATCCTATCAGGAAAGTACGGTAACTTGTACAATGTACGTAACTTACCTTTGTCAAGTTTATCTTCGATGGTATACTCGCTTGTAGTGAACTCTCCACTATCTAGTAATCTATATACCTCATCTAAGTAGT
>ERZ1673962.1520-NODE-1520-length-10645-cov-5.949292_pt1 | contig 10645 bp, 12 predicted proteins | sample MGYA00580188_ERZ1673962 | MGnify/ENA primary metagenome ERZ1673962 (study PRJEB41334, sample SAMN05608104) | rock metagenome | biome: terrestrial subsurface; feature: shale formation; material: shale | place: USA: Pennsylvania ... | reverse complement strand
AGCTCCTCTTCAAGCCAGCGTGACTGCCACTGATAATCCGTTTTGCCGGTACTGTCGAGAAATACAAACTTATCGCCACCGCCAGTGAAGGAGAACAGGTAGGGGCCATAATGGTCATAGAAACGAAATGACCCAAGCCGACTGTGCTCGTTTTCGCCAAACGTGAGCAGATAGGGCACTTGCAAATTTTCCAGTGTCCGGTGTACGGCCCGATATTTGTCTTCTCCACCACTATTGACCGCGTTCCCTGCTGAAACGACAAAGTCCACGCCGCTGAGGTTAAGCATAGGGATGATCTTACGTTCAAAGATTCCCACCGAGTTGTTGATATTCCCAACCACGGCGAAACGATAGTGTTCTCGTCCCTCCAACCGTGCTTCGATGCGCTCAACCTGCTCAGCATGTACCGCTTCGAAGTCCTGTTCAAAAAAGTTGAGATAAACCTTATAGCTCACCAACACGACTATCAGTAGCACGTTGAGCGAGAAAAACCATTTGCTGCGAATCACTCGCCTCATGTCGTATGCCTCTGGCGAGCCAGCAGATGAAGGGTCACAGGAACGCCAATCAACATGCCGGAATAAATGGTCAGGGCACGCCACACGATTATGACCAGTAACAGATCACCAGGCGGAGCCATCCCTGCAAAGACGAGTGCAAATACGCCTTCGGCGATGCCGGCCGCACCGGGTGTAGGGGCAAAATACATGGCAAAGGTTGTCACCACCATAAGCCCGATCACTGTCCAGTAATCGATGGGGTGGCCCAGTAACCAAAACAGCAGCGCAGGAAAGGAAAAGAGACTGAGCAGAAACAACAGGGTACACAGCAGTGATAACACCAGATCACGCCGCCGCCCTTTTAAATAAGTCAGAAGGGCATAGCCAAAACGAACCAGCTCACGGTGCAAGGTAAAACGCCAGCGACGCATGCGCTGTTCACCAATGAGTCCGCTGATGTGCAGTGCCTGAAGACACGCATTACCAGCAGCCATCAACCAGCGACGCCGGGTGAGCATCAGCAGAAAAAATCCCGCATAGAGTGCGGCGAAGATACCCAGATATAGCGACCAGTGTCCGACCATCGCGCTTTCCTGCAGAGGCTCCATGAACAGGATCAGAAATGGTGTTGGGATGAAAATCAACAGGCTGGCCAGCAAGGTGCGCAGTGTGGTTGCTGCAGTCGCCGCACCCAAGTGCATGCCTTGGGCACGCAGGTAGCCGATCTGGGCAAAGCCACCGCCTGTTGCCATGGGCGTAATATTGGAAAAAAGAATATTGATAAAGACCAGACGGGCCATCTGAACGGCTGGAACACGGTGGTTTTGAGCCCGGACGACGTAATACAGGCGCAAACCATCGGCGACAAAATACACCAGCAGCAATCCGAGGCAGGACAGCACGGCAACTGGTGAGAAAAGGCGTGTATCCAACGCCGGTAATTGCCCGCCCAATTCATGATAAATTGCGTAGGGCACACCGGCACTGAGCAACAGAAAAAGGGTTACAAAAGCCGCTAAACGGCGAGTAAACAGTCCATCACGTTGGCCTGGAGTATTCAGTGCACTCATTTTACCTCGATGGTTTTCATGGACTGCCAGGCCTTACTACCCTGTTCCAATAGTTGATCGTCCTGCTGAGCAATGAACAAGGCCGCGATACCTGCGCTGTTGGCCACTTGAATACCATCATCACTGCCCAAGCAAAGCAGCGCGGTTGACCAGGCATCTGCCAGTGTCGGATCATCATGAATGACAGTAACAGAAACAGTATCATGGGTTACGGGTCGACCAGTACGCGCATCCAGGACGTGGCTGTATCGCTGTCCTTGCTCATCAAAGTAATGGCGGTAGGTGCCTGAGGTCATAACAGTAATTGGCTGATCCTGCCCAATTGTCAGGGCTTTCTGGATCGAACGTCCTCCCGGAAGTGGTCTCTCCAGGCCAATTCTCCAAAAGCTACCATCAGGTTTGTGACCGCGGGTCTGCAACTCACCACCGATTTCCACCAGGTAATTCTCGATACCGGCCTGTTCTACCACCTGTGCGATACGACCGACACTGTAACCCTGTGCGATTGATGACAGGTCTACCTTCAAAATCGGGTTTTGCTTCTTCAGGGCGCTGTCTGAAACGACCAGTAACCGGTCAACCCCCACCGATTGCAGCCGACGTTGAATACTGGCTTCATCCGGTGGCGTAAGAGCCTTGTCGCTGAAACCCCAAAGGTCGAACAGAGGCTTGATGGTCAGATCATAACAGCCATCACTGGCCTTGCTGACTTCATGTGCCATCTTGATCAGGCTAACAATTTCAGTGCCAACCTCGACAGGCACGCCTGCCGACGTGTTATTAAACTCCTCAATGATGGAGTCGGGCCGGTAATTGGAAAGGGCCAGATCCAGCCGATTGAACTCTTTCTGTATGCTGGCTTGCAGAAGCGGGATATTTACGCCGCTTTCTTTCCAGACCGATACATGCCAAGTGGTACCTTGCGCATAGCCGCTGAGAATTTCAATCTTGGGTGGTGCGGCACACGACACAAGTACGTTAAAACCGAGTATGCACGCAATTCTGATAAAAAGATTCACCCTAAAAAGCCTGTGCTCTTCAGTCTAGATTTTTTCGGCAATATTTCTATTCTTTCGCACGATCTAAGGCAATAATCCTCTGACCTTTGTACTGCGGGAGATTTTTTCTTCATTAGCTCTTGAGTTTCTCTGTTTTCAGATTCTAACGAACTTAAGAGCAGTAGTAATAAAAGCGACTTACCATCCATATCAACATCTCTTTTTATGATCATAAAAAGCCGAAAACAAGGCTTAATTATTTGGCGTCAAAAATCTAAAACCCTTTCACACATTTGTTTTCTATCTGATCAAAACCGGAATTGCATTCCCATTCGTTTCCAGAGGTATCTAGATGGCTATTTTCCGGTAGCAATATTACTTTACACTCATTGCCAACCTTCATATAGCCTCTCAAGCATCTCCAATCATTGCCTCTTGCGGTCAAATATGCATTCTCTGGTATATTTAATTCCCGACACGCTTCACCAATCCGTCTATAACCTCTGTTGCATTCCCAACCCCGACCATATCTTTCATTGGTCGCATATGCATTAAGTGGCACAATGATTTTTTTACACGAGTTAGATGCTTTCTGAAAACCAATATCACATTCCCATCCATCAAAATTCCTAGGATCTAGAAAAGCATTCTTTGGAACAACAATTTTCTTACAGGAGTCGATATTAAAGTTATAGCCGCGCTCACACTTCCAGCTACGACCAGACGCATCAATATATGCATTATCCGGCACAATTAGCTTGTCACAACCTGAAGCAGTCCTTATATAACCATAGTCACAGTCCCAACCGTCACCATACTCCGAAGCATGGGCATTTGAAGGTATATCATCTGCTACTTCAGCCCGTGCTGAAAAACAAAAGAAACAAAAAATAATAAAAAAAAGCACACATCCACAACCACTTGACTCCACAAATCGAGTCAGTCTACAATACATTATAAGCCCTCTGTAATCAGTCAAAAGATCCTCCAGATAAACAAAACAATATCAAGCCATTACATAAATGATAACGTCAACAATCATCAATAATCATGATGTAAAGTTAATTAAAAAAGGAAATGTAATATACTTCAGCATATTTGATATTTGCATTGCCTCAGGCATAGATATGAATAAAACAAAATACCCCATTAATGCATATTGTGATACTAATATTCTATGGGAAATTTTGCGTGAAGAAGGCAAGTATGACATCTGGAAACAATGCAAAGCATTAAAGCCATTAGCAGCACCGGGGCCATATTCAATAATTTCACATAAATTTCCATAGTACGTATCCATTTTGTTAGAAATAACAAACGCTGATGTTGACCAGGAATAGAGTCATTTAAACCTATCGGCTGTCATGAGATCATTATTTGATACAATATGAAGCGTTCTTTGAGGGAATGGGATGGTCAATCCAGCCTTTTCAATTTCCTCCTTGACACGTTTACTCAGATCCCAATATGTAGCCCAATAATGATCATTGACCGCCCACGCTCGGAGCTGAATATTGACAGCATTGTCGCTCATTGTCGCAACCATTACTTGAGGCTCTGGATCTGACAACAGTCGAGGTTCATTGGCTGCCACCCTTTTCAAAACTTCAAAGCCTTGATCTATAGAGTCGGTGTATGAAATACCAATCACGATATCCATCCGCCGCTTACCGTTACGAGTAAAATTTTTGATACTGCTCCCCCAAATAATACTATTGGGAGCGGCTATGTACATCCCATCAACTGTTTCAAGTATGGTTGTGAAAAGGTTGACCTCATGTACCGTGCCCAACAAGGAGCCCACTTCAATGAAATCACCGGCGCGGAAGGGACGTAGAATCAGCAGCATAATACCGGCAGCAATATTGCTCAGGGTGTCTTTCAGTGCCAGGCCTATGGCCAGACCGGCAGCACCCACCAAGGCAATCAAGCTGGCCGTGTTGACACCGAAGATATCCAGAATGAATACGCCGCCGATGATATAAACGGCATAGCCGGCAACCGAAGAAAGAATAGGTACAAGCGTTGGGTCAAGCTTTTTGAGTCGACTATTGGTGTTTTTGATAGCCTTGCGTACCGCCCGCGCTACCAGCAGCGTTGCTACTAAAATAGCAATGCCCAAGAGTGCCTTGTATCCTAGGTTCAAAAGCGTTTCTGAATGAGAACTCCAGAAATTCAACACGCGATCCCACATTGCTGCTCTCCCGTTTTAACTACCTGAGTGATGCGTTCTTAAACCGAATTATAAAACTGTTGTGACAAGCCAACCGTTGTAGGCTGCATACGCCAGCAAGAGCCCGGCACCCTCCGGGCGATTGATTCTGCCTTCTCCCCTGAAGCCATATGCCATGAAAAACAATGCCACTGTCATAGCCATCATCACTGGCCAGTCACGTGTGAGCACATCCGACGCAATGGTAGACATTGGAGCAATTACCCCCGCAATACCCACGACTGCCAGCAAGTTGAACATATTTGAACCAACTACGTTGCCGATCGCAATATCATGCTCGCCTTTTTTGGCCGCCATCACCGACGCAGCCAACTCGGGCAGTGAAGTTCCCAATGCCACGATGGTCAAACCGATAATCAGGTCACTGACACCCAATGCTTCTGCGATAGAAACGGCGCCCCACACCAACACACGAGAGCTAACCAATAGCAGTGCCAACCCCAAAACTAGCCAGAATATGGCCCGACCAAGCGGCATCGCATGTGCAACCAGTTCCTGTTCGGTCTCTTGCTCCAACGCATCACCGCGGCCTCGCATAGCAGAGTAAATACTCCATCCAATGAGCGCAAAAAAACCAACCAACAGCATAACTGATTCCATACGACTGAGGCTTCCGTCCCACAGCAGTGCCCCCAAGGCTAGACCAATCACAAACAACAGCGGCAGCTCTTTGCGCACTATCTTTGAATGCACGACAATCGGGACGACCAGTGCGGTCACACCCAGGATCAGGCCTGTATTGACAATATTGGAGCCCAAGGCATTACCCAACGCCAAGTCAGGATTGCCATCCATTGCCGCCATCGCGGAAACCACCATCTCGGGTGCCGAGGTACCAAACCCTACAATCACCATCCCGATCAACAACGAGGGCATACCCGCATGCCTAGCTGTTGCCGCGGCTCCTTCAACGAAACGATCAGCACTCCAGACCAACAGCACAAAGCCACCCAAAATGGCCAATATAGGTAGTAACATCTCAAACCCTCAGGTTAAAAGCACAAAATATATGATGGCCGCCAGTACAAGTCGATAAAGCACATAGGGCCACATGCCGACATGGTTAAGCCATTTCAGAAAAAAATGAATGGCTGCCAGCGCGGTCAGGAAGGAAACCGCTCCCCCCACGACAAAGGCAGACCAGTCTATGTTGGTCTGAGTCACCGCAACCTCATACAGTTTTATTGATGCTGCAGCGGCCGTAATAGGAATAGCCAGCAGGAACGAAAATCGAGAGGCGGCCTCTCGACTTAATCCCAGCAGCAGCGCTGCCGTAATCGTGATACCCGAACGTGACGTTCCGGGCACAAGCGATACAGCCTGAGCAAGCCCTACCAACAAGGCATCCTGCACCGTCAGTGTTTCAAGTGTACGTTTTTTATTTGCCCGCCAATCAGACCACCCCAGTAGCAAACCAAACACCAACGTAGTGACAAAAATAACGGCTACTGAACGAAGATTTCCTTCGATCAGATCCAGCAGTAACCAGCCCATTCCAACCGCTGGCACCGTCCCAAAGCCAAGGAAGAGTGCCAGCTTTCCTTGCCCGATAAAACGGCGCCCAATTACAGATGCCAATGAATCTGTCAACAGACTTGCCACATCTCGACGGAAGTACAGCAACACTGCCAGTAATGTACCGACATGGACAGCAAGGTCGAAGGCAACCCCTTGGTCTGTCCAGCCGGTGATTGCCGGTAAAAGTATCAGATGCCCCGAACTGGAAATGGGGAGAAACTCTGTAATGCCTTGTATGACACCAAGCCAGAATGCGTGTATTAGTTCCACTGAAAATCTCGGTTTGTCAACGAGAATAGCCCTTAGCTCCAAGAACTTAGTTGCGAGTGCGTGGTCGTTCATCAACCACTGTGGTTAGCTCCAAAACATCACCATTACGCATCACTTCCAAATTGATCCTGTCCCCGGGTGTGAATTGAGCAACTCGGTTCATAAGGGTACGCCCGCTTGTTATCGCCTGTCCGTTTATATGAAGCAAAATATCACCGGGCTGGACTCCTGCTTTATGAGCGGGGCCTTCCCGGAAAATACCTGCAATGATTACCCCCGAGCGCACTTCCACGCCAAAGGACTGTGCTAATTGCTCAGTAAGCTCCTGGATCTCGACCCCTATCCAGCCACGAATGACCCGACCGTGCTCAATAAGATCTTCGACAACCTGAAGCGCAAGACTAGCTGGTATGGCAAACCCAATTCCCATAGATCCGCCGGACTTGGAGAAGATTGCCGTATTGATGCCGACAAGATTACCTCTGGCGTCGATTAAAGCACCACCGGAGTTGCCTGGATTAATGGCGGCGTCCGTTTGAATAAAGTCTTCGTAGGTACTAAGGCCGAGATGGCTGCGGTCTGTGGCACTGATAATTCCCATGGTCACTGTTTGACCAATTCCAAAGGGATTACCGATTGCCAACACAACGTCACCGACCCGGAAGTCCTTATCCGCAAGGGTGATATTTGGCAGGTTATCGATATCTATTTTAAGGACTGCCAAATCAGTTTCAGGGTCTAGTCCCACAACCTCCGCAGACGCTTCTCGACCGTCATGCAAGGCAACAACGATGCTGTCGGCCCCACTTACTACATGATTGTTAGTCACTACATAACCGTCTTCACTCAGAATGACACCAGAGCCCAGACTCGATTCCATACGTTCACGTTGAGGCAACTGATCAGGGCTGAAAAAACGTCTAAAAAGGGGATCGCTGAATAGTGGATGAGCAGGCTGGCGGACAATCGTGCGCGTGTATATGTTGACAACGGAGGGAGCTGCACGACCAACCGCTTGTTGATATGAAACTTCACCAGAACTGCTGGCTGTTACTCCTGGTGTTGACTCGGCTTCATAGATATTTACAAGTGGTGCACGTGTAGAAGAATCAGTGAAGTAAAGTTGAACGAAGAATAACGCACCAAATACCCCAGCAAGGATGGGCCACACCAAGTGGGTTGCCTTTCTCATAAGAACCTTCTGACTCCTAAAAGTATAGCTCGTATTATACCTAATAAGACTTCAGCATCAGCTGCCAAATGTAACCTGCAAAAACATAATCAAGGTATTGGCAGTGATATACAGTAACACTCCGAGACCAATTACAATCAAGGAACACAAAGTTCCTTCCTCTAAAGTCTCCAATACCGGGCGAAAGAATTTCATCCTGCCTCCCCTTCAGAAATAGCCAAAGCCAACCTGCAGCAGTTTTTCGATCTGCTTCAGGCTCTGTTTACTGGTCATGAAAAAATCATGTAATCTTCACTTTCGATGCACGTGTCGGCATGGCTCATGATCACGCGATTGCAGCGCACGATGGCGCCGATACGCACGTCATCCGGCAGTTTCAGTTCGACGAACTGACGCCTGACAATACGGGTGGTCCTGAGATCGCCGTGAACCACGAGGCCGTTCAGAATTCTGTGTCAGGTAAGTGCTGTTAAATTTAAACCACCTGATCCAGTCGTCCCTCACAATGAATTGCCAGCTGGGATAGCGTCAGCGCCCAATTCTGGATCGACACGGTCCATTTCTTTGAGGCATTCAACATGCCAGCGTAAAGCAGTTTCAGCAAGCTGTTCTCGTTCGGGAAAGCCCTTTGGTTTTGGTCAGTTTGCGGAACTGACGGTGCACCGCCTCGATAGCGTTGGTGGTATATATCGCTTTGCGCACGTATTCGGGTATTTGAAGTAGGCTGACAGGTAGCTCCACTTACGACGCCAGGATTGCAGCACGATCGGATAAAGCGCTCCCCACTTGGCCTCCAGCTCGTCCAGAACCTTTTCGGCAGCCTCACGCAATGCGGCACGATATACCGGCTTTAGGTCCGCCATCAATACCTTCTGGGGCTTGCTGGCCACATACCTCATCGAGCTGCGGGTCTGATGGATCACGCACTGCTGGACCTCTGTGTCCGGATAAATGCTGGGAATTGCCTAAGGGAAGCCGGTAAGGCCGTCGACGCAGGCGATCAGGATATCCTTCACTCCTCGATTAATGGGGTAGATCGCCTCCAGTGGCCGTTGCTGCCAGCTTTTAATTTCAGGGATCAATCGGTCCGTGACACCGCTGATTACAGTTTCCGAGACATCTAGCCCATCGATGTCCTGCACATGGCCTCGGATGTCCCGATAGCTAATGCCGAGGGCAAACATCGAGAGTATCTTGCGATTGATTTCGTCAGTGAGTTTGGTTTGGTTCTTCTTCACCAGTCCGGGCTCAAACGTCCAAGCGCGATCACGCGGGGTCTCCAGTTCAAAGCTGCTGATGGCGGCTTTGACGGTCTTGCGGCTACGGCCATTGCGCCGGTTGGGCTGTGTATCCTGGGTAAAGTGCTGGTCAAGCTCTGCACTCAGTGCCGCTTCGGTCAGCTGTTTGATCAACGGGGTTAGAACGCCATCCTTGCCAGTCAGATCCTTGCCGGAACGGAGCGCTTCAAGTACTTTGTCAAAGTCGAATGTGTCGGTCATATGTCATTCCTGTTTCGCATATGCTACTGAAATGACACAGATTTCTGAACATTACCTGAACCACCGTTTCCAGCGCTTCCACCTGCCCCTTGCGCAGCGCATGCACCCGAGTCACATCTCCCTTGCGGATATAAACCAGTAAACTGCCGATGATAATCTACTCGGACAAGATGGCATAGTCGATGATATTACCATCCACTAGATCCACATAGGCGGGGTTATTGATGAAGGTCCGTACCCGCCGTGCGCCGGCGCGTTTGGCCAGCATAGAGGACATCACATTGGCTTCATCATCGTTGGTGAGGGCACAGAACAGACCCACGTCATCGATCCCCCTCATCGATCAGAATACCCAGCTCCGACACACTGCCATTGGTCACAACAGCAGCATTCAGCATGCCCGCAATTTCACGACAGCGTTCAGGACGGGTTTCGATGACCTTGACATCAAAACGGGCCTCAAGCCGTACCGCCAGCGACGCCCCTAAATTGCCGCCACCGCGATCATGATCTGGCGATAACGCTGTAGATGACCGACAAACAGCTAAGTGACGGCTTCTAGATGGGACGGGGTCAAGATCATATGGGCTTCACCCCCGGCCACAAACGTAAGTTCACCCTGCAGGGGCGCATGAGATTCGCCTCGATACAAAGCGACGATGCGCACGTCCACACCCGGCAACCAGGTTGTCGAGTTCTGCAACTGCATGCCCGCTCAGAGCTAAACTCACTCTGACCTTGAAGACCGCCAGCTTGACCCGGCCAGCCATGAAATCATGTACCTACAGTGCCTCGGGTCAGAGGGTCAGCTGTTCGATATGATCGGTCACCAGCTGATCCGGGCTGATTAGCACATCCACCGGAATTGCACTTGCCCGAAACAGGCGATCAGCACAACCGAGATAACTGCTGCCATGAATGCGCGCTACCTTGCGTGGAATACTGAACAGCAACTGTGCCAGCTGAAAGGCCACCATATTGACCTCATCATTATTGATGGCGGCCACCAGCATATCAGCATCTGCACAGCCCACCTGTGCCAGCACGGATGGATAGGATGCCCCCTCCCCCATGCGGATATCCAGCCGATCCTGGAGCGTACGCAAAAGTACCGTATTGGCATCCACAACCGTAATATCGTTGACTTCCCCAGCAAGCCGTGCCGCCAACGTTGCTCCCACCTGAACGGCGCCCAGTATGACTATTCGCATTTGATCCCCACGGCCTGTTCAGCCCTCTGCTATGGATGACTTGCAAACTTTCAGGTACATGCACGTAAGGGCTCGAGACAGAAAAACTTCAAATAGTGTAAAAGTTGCGTAAAGATGATACGGTTCTCTCCGTTATCCTCTTTGCGTCATGAAG
>ERZ1673962.1518-NODE-1518-length-10660-cov-2.611315_pt1 | contig 10660 bp, 8 predicted proteins | sample MGYA00580188_ERZ1673962 | MGnify/ENA primary metagenome ERZ1673962 (study PRJEB41334, sample SAMN05608104) | rock metagenome | biome: terrestrial subsurface; feature: shale formation; material: shale | place: USA: Pennsylvania ... | reverse complement strand
GAGCGGTTTGCGCCCACCCCGAGGCCGTACACCGCGCACAACGAGTGGTGCCTGTTCCACACAGGCGGGAAGTGCCGGGCCTGCATGAAACGCTGTCCCGCCGGGGCCATTTCCGAAAAAGGCCACGACAAGATCAAGTGCAAGAACTACATCCGCTCCATCACCGCGCCGTACGTGGAGGAGAACCAGCTCGGCTTCCGCGTCAACAGCTGCGGGCTGTGCCAGGTCAGGGTGCCGTGCGAGAGCAGGAATCCGACGGTTAAAAGGGCGAAGTAAGGGAAAGGCAGGAGGGGATGCCGCTGCGCGGCGATGGTCGGGTGACTTCGCCTCCGGCGGGCAAGGGTGTAACCTTTGCATCCCACTGGGCACCCTCGGCGCGGGAGTTTTCATAGAAAAAGGCCGGTTCCCAATACGGGAACCGGCCTTTTGTAATCTTTGTGAGAGGTCGGCCTAGTCGTATTCGACGGCCGAGAAGCGCATCAGGGTATCCCAGTTGTGGATGGCTTCCACGTAGCGGATGGTCCCGGTCTTGCCGCGCATGACCAGCGACGAGGTCTCTGCGCCGTGGCCGTGGTAGGTCACGCCCTTGAGGAAGGTGCCGCCGGAGATGCCGGTGGCCGCGAAGAACAGGTCGTCGGATTTGACCAGATCGCTTACGGTCAGAACCCGGCGGATGTCCATGCCGAACTCGGACAGGTTGTTTTTTTCCTTCTGCTTCTGGGGGTCCAGCTTGGCGAACATCTCGCCGCCCATGATGCGGATGGCGATGGCCGAAAGCACGCCCTCGGGGGTGCCGCCGGTGCCCATCATGACGTCCACTTCGCAGCGCGGGTCGATGGCCATGAGCGAGCCGGTGATGTCGCCGTCGGTGTGCAGCTGGATGCGCGCGCCCGCCTCGCGAATCTCGGAGATGAGCTTCTTGTGGCGCGGCTTGTCCAGGACGAAGACCACCAGGTCATCCACGTCTTTGTCCAGGGCGCGGGCGATGAGCTTCAGGTTGTGGCCGGTGGGGGCCTCGATATCGACAACGTCCTTGGCGTGGGCCGGGACAACCAGCTTCTGCATGTAGAAGCTCGGGCCCGGATCGAACATGGCGCCAGCAGGGGCCACACCGACGACGGAGATGGCGTTGGGACGGCCGTTGGCCAGAAGGTTGGTGCCCTCCAGCGGGTCCACGGCGATGTCCACCTTGGGCCCGGCGCCCAGGCCGAGCTTTTCCCCGGCGTAGAGCATGGGCGCGTCGTCCTTCTCTCCTTCGCCGATCTTGATCTGGCCTTCGATCTCAAGGGTGTTGAAGCACAGCCTCATGGCGTCTACCGCCGCCTGGTCGGCAGCGATCTTGTCGCCCTTGCCAAGCCAGCGGGCGCAGGCCAGGGAGGCGGCTTCAGTGACACGGACCAGGTCCAGTGCGAGGTTTTTCTGTGGTGCTTCCATGTGCATCTCCTAATATTTCTCCCGGATCATCCGGGCGAAGTTCTCCGGGGTGAACCCGTACTTGTCGGACAGGATCTTGCCCGGGGCGCTGGCGCCGAAGTGGTCGACGCCGAGAACAACGCCGTTGAGACCGACATATTTGTGCCACAGGGGCGTCCGGCCTGCTTCGGCCGCTGCCCGTGCGGTCACTTCGGGCGGCAATACTTCATTTTTATACGATTCGGGCTGATCGTCAAACAGTTTGCTCGAAGGCATGGATACCACACGAACCTTGCGTTTGAACAGCTTGGCCGTTTCCAGGCAGAGCGAAACCTCGGAACCGGAGGCCACCAGGATCAGGTCCGGGGTGCCGTCGCAGTCCTTGAGCACGTATCCGCCCTTGCGCGGGCCGTCCACAATGGCCGGATATTCGGCCGGGTCCAGGATGGGCAGCCCCTGGCGGGTCAGGAACAGGGTGGAGGGCATCTTCTCCTGCTTGAGCGCGATATCCAGGCAGACCCTGGTCTCGTTGGCGTCGGCCGGGCGCAGGTCGATGAGGTCGGGGATCAGGCGCAGGCTGCTGACGTGCTCGATGGGCTGGTGCGTGGGGCCGTCCTCGCCCACCCAGAAGGAATCGTGGGTGAAGACGTACAGGACCGGCAGCTCCTGCAGGGCGGACATGCGGATGGCGTTGCGGCAGTAGTCCGAGAAGGTCAGGAAGGTGGCCCCGAACGGGAGCAGGCCGCCGTGCAGCTGGATGCCGTTCATGATCGCGGCCATGTTGAACTCGCGCACACCGAAGGCCAGGTTGCGCGCACCGTAGCCGTCCACGGCGAAGTCGCCGTAGGTGTTGCGGAAGTTGGCGGTCTGGTTGGACGGGTCCAGGTCGGCGGAGCCGCCCACCAGGGTGGGCAGGGAATCCATGACGGCGTCCAGGCAGGTGCCCCAGGCCTTGCGGGTGGCCATGGACTCGCCGGGGGTGAACTCGGGCCAGTCGATGGACAGCTCGGGCCGGGGCTTGGTCACGTGGCCCCACATCTCGGCAAAGTCCGCGTCGGCGAGCTTCCCGTCGACCAAGGCCTGCCAGTCCGCGGCGTTCTTGCGCATGCCGTCGAACCGTGACCGGTACTCGGCGACCACGTCCTCGGGCACGTAAAAGTCGTCTTCGGGCAGGCCGAGCTTCTTCTTGGTGGCCTTGATTTCTTCGGCTTTGAGGGGCTCGCCGTGGGTTTTGTGGCTGCCCTCCATGGAGGCGCAGCCCTTAGCCATGGTGGTGTGCCCGATGATCAGGGTGGGCTTGCCGGTCTCCATCTGGGCGTCCTTGATGGCCTTGCGGATCTCGTCGTGGTTGTGGCCGTCCACCTCCAGGACCTGCCAGCACAGCCCTTCGAAGACCTTGCGGTGGTCGGTGCAGTCGGACTTGCAGGTCGGTCCGGCCAGCTGGATCTTGTTGGAGTCATAGTAGACGATCAGCTTGCCCAGGTTCCACAGTCCGGCCAGGGCTGCCGCGCCCATGGCGATGGGCTCTTGCAGGTCGCCGTCGGACGAAAGCACGTAGGTGTAGTGATCCATGACGTCCGCGCCGAGTTTTTCGCGCAGGTACGCCTCGGCCGAGGCAAAGCCCACGGACATGGCCAGGCCCTGGCCCAGCGGGCCGGTGGTGGCCTCCACGCCGGGGGTCAGGTGAACCTCGGGGTGGCCCGGCGTCAGGGAGCCGAACTGGCGGAAATTTTTGATGTCATCAATGGAGATGAAGCCGTTCAGGTGGAGCAGGCTGTAGAGCAGCATGGACTCGTGCCCGGCCGAGAGGATGAAGCGGTCGCGGTTGAACCACCGGGAGTCGTCGGGATTGAAGTTCAGAAACTCGGAAAAGAGGATGGTGGCGTAGTCGGCGGAGGACATGGCCCCGCCCGGATGGCCGGAGTTGGCCTTGGCCACGCCGTCCATGATCAGTCCCTTGACCACGCCGATGGTCTTGTCCGTCTGTGTCATTGGTCGATACCCTTGTTTAGTGAGTTTATTGGGAGACTGTGTCGATGAGGTCGATGCGCCGCTGGTGCCGATCTCCCTCGAAGTCCGTTTCCAGGAAGACCTTGAGGACGCTCAAGGCCAGTCCCTGCCCGGTGACGCGTTCGCCCAGGCACAGGCACGGTGCGTTGTTGTGCGCACGGGCCATACGGGCGTGAAATTCGTTGGTGCACAGAGCGGCCCGGATGCCCATGCGGTTGGCGGTCATGGACATGCCCAACCCCGTACCGCAAATGAGTACGCCGAGCTTGCTGTCGTCCGCCTTGAGCTTGTCGCACACCTTGGCCGCGTACAGGGGATAGTCGCAGGAGTCCAGGCAGTCCGGCCCCTCGTCCTCCACGGTGTAGCCCCAATCCGTCAGGGCCTTGATGCATGCTTTCTTGAGATGGTAGCCCCCGTGATCGGAGCCGATGACGATGGTCTTGTTCACTGTTCCCCCCCTTGGGATGCGCCGCCGTCCTCGCGGCGGATATGCTTCATGCGCTCTTCGCGGTCATTGGCCAGTTCTTCCTTCAGGGCGTCGATCTCCTCCTTGAGGAAGGTGATCTGCTTGAGGCAGAGTTCCTTCTCCGCCTTCTTGCCCCTGGGCGCCTCCGCGATACGCCCGAGGATGCCATATTCCCGTTCCAGTTCTTTTTCAAGCCTGCCGACCTCGAACCTCCCGGACAGGGAGCGGACCAGCCATTTCATCTCGGCCAGCCAGGTCTCCAGGCCGAGGAGGAAGATGTCCATCACCGTTTCCTGCGGCTGTTCGCTCATTGTTCGTCCTCGTGTATGACGGGGATATCCCCGGTTTTTTCATCCGCGTACCCGTTGTCCAGCCGGATGGGGGCAACGCCTTCCGGCAGCTCAAGGGTCAGGGATCGGGCGGGCCAGGGCGCCAGCATAAGCTCCCGGGACTTTATGTGCAAGACGCCGCGCTCTCCGTTGTCCAGGGACAGGGTCAGCTTGTCGGGCAGGGGGGCCTGGCCTTCGGGGGCATCGTCGAAGCGGTCGATGGTGAAGACCCACTGCCGACCGTTTTCAGGTGAGCGCGAGGTCACCCCTGCCAGGCGCACCGGACGGCCCAGGCGGTCCAGGACGATACGCCGGGTTAGCCCCTTGGAAAAGGTGTAGGTGAAGTCGCCGCCCTTGGTTTCGGCCTTGTCGTAGCGCCGGGGGGCGAGCTTGGTGAAGTCGCCGGTCAGGGCGTGGGCCAGTTCGGCCAGGGAAAAGGGGAAGGGCATGCCGAGCCGAGTGGCTCCGAGCACGGAGTTCTTGTGCGCGTAGGCTCGCCCGTCCTCGGGGTAGAAGGCCAGCAGGCCGGACTTGTCTTCGCGGATGTGGGCCAGCAGGGTGCCGATGGAGGCGGACACGTCAAGCCGCATGGGGCCGTCGAAGTCGCCCCACAGGGATATCAGGGTTCGGTTGGTCCGCTTGGTCGGTTCGACCCTGGAATAATACAGACTGGCCCGGACACGCATTCCCTCGCCCTCGGGCCGGACGCAATAGTGCTGCCGGAAGGCGGACCACGCCTCCTTGGGGGTGTCCAGCATGAGGCCGGGCGGTATTCTGGTGGCGCAGCCCGAGAGGGCCGCCAGCATCAGGATGGCCGCGGCCACCGCCGGAACGAGCGTCGATCCGAAGCGGCTCATAGTTTCTTCAGCTTCTCCCTGACGGCCTGGCCGTCGGGCGAGTGGTATTTGAGAGCGTAGTTATAGCCCTTGCGCGCTTCCTTGGTCTTGCCCATGGCCGCGGCGATGTCACCGTAGTGTTCCCAGATGGTCGGATCCTTCTCGACCATGTCCACGGCGTAGCCGATATACTCCCACGCCTTTTCCAAATCCTTTTTCATGAAGTGGACCCAAGCCACGGAGTCGAGAATGTAGCCATTCTCCGGGTCGAGCTTGGACGCCTTGGTCACCAGGACCAGGGCGCGGTCGAGTTCGCGGCCCTCCTCGGCCAGGGTGTAGCCCACGTAGTTAAGCGCGTTGGCGTGGTCGGGATGGGTGCGGATCAGGGATTCCACCAGAGCCATCCCCAGAGCGCGGCGGTCGGTGACCTCATAGATCATGGCCAGTTCATAGGCCAGCTCAGGGTCGTTTTTGAGGTGTCCCAGCCCCTCTTTAAGGGCAGTCTCGGCGCCTTCAAGATTGCCCTGGTGCTTCTTGAGTCCGGCCTCGAGGATGTAGAAAATGGAGGCGTTGGGGTAAAGTTTCTTACCCTTGGCGGCGATGGCCAGGGCTTCGTCTTCCTTGCCCTGGACGGCCAGCAACTGGGCCTTGAAGCGCAGGGCGTGGGGGTAGAGCCGGTCGGTGTTCTTGACCTCGTCGAGATAGGTCAGGGCCTTGGCCGGGTCGCTCTCACCCTCGTCGGCGATGACCGCCTTGTAGAAATAGTATTCGGCAGGAACGGTGCCGCCGGTGGTCAGCATGTCCAGGGCCGTGGACCCCTGGGCGAAGAACCCGTCGTTGATGAACATGAGCACCGCGTCCAGGATGAAGGACTTGGTGGGCGGGCCGTTCAGGGCCAGGTCCAGAGCCTTACCCGGGTCGTTCAGTTTGAGGTTCAGGTTGATCAGCCGCAGCCGAGCCTCGGGGAAGGAGTCGCTCTGTTCCAGGATGGAGCCGTAGATTTTCTCGGCGGCCACGTAGTCCTTGGCAAGCTCATACTGGTAGGCCAGCTCGACCATGGCCTCGGTGAACTCCGGGTCCATGGCCACGGCCTTCTTGAGGTTGGCGATGGCCGCCTTGCGCATGCTCAGGTTCCCCTGGACCCTGCCCATGGCGTACAGGGCGTCGGCCGAGCGCCGCTTCTCGGGAATCAGCTTGAGCACATCCAGGGCCTTGGCGTCCTGGCCCGCGTCCATGAGCATCTGGCCCAGCCGCTCGCGGGCCTCCATGTCTTCGGGGTGCCGTCGTAAAAAGCCGTCCATGATCGCGATGGCGTCATCCGTGCGGTTGTCGGCCACGTAGGAGTTGGCCAGGTACACGGTCAGCAGCCGGTTGTCCGGAAATTTCTCCAGCCCTTCCTTGAGGGCCTCGCGGGATCGGCTGGTGCCCTCGGGGTGGTTCCAGAACAGCCCCGCCTTTTCCACGTACAGCTCGGGGGTGGGGGCCAGGGCCAGGACTCGGTCCAGGGCGGCCACGGCGCGGGCGTGGATGTCGTTGACTTCCTGGCTGGTCAGGGTGGATGTCTGGCCTTCCTGGGCGTGCTTTTGCAACTGGTGCAGGAGACTCTGGTAGACCAGGTAGTCGTAATCGAGCCGGGCCGAATCGGTGATGGGCGGCGCGGGCAGATGCTTGTTCGCGCCGGTCCCGGCGGCGCAGCCGGCGACGGCCAGGAGCGCGAAGAGCGCCAGGGCAGCCAGTGCGGTGTGTGAGTCAGGCCTAGAAAATCGTTTCATCCGTCCGTCCCGATTGGCGTCGCCGCCGATTAATCGTGTTCCAGCACCCAGTCTCTGGAGAAATCCTTGACCTTGTCCGTCATGTGTTCGCGGATCTTGGCCATCAGCCGGGCCTCGATCTGGCGGACGCGCTCCCTGGTGACGCCGAACTCCTCGCCGATCTCCCGCAGGGTCACGGGGTCCTCGGAGAGCAGCCTGCGGTCGAGGATGGCCACTTCCTTTTCGTTCAGGGAGGAGCGTATCTCCCTGATGTTGTCCAGCAGCAGATCGACGATCTGGTCGTTGGCGATGGACTCCTCCACGCCAGGGGTGAGCGAGGGCAGGAAGTCCATCTTGGTGGCGTCGGAATCCTCGCCCAGCGGCGTGTTCAGCGACATGTCGTTCTTGGACAGGCGCTGGTCCATCTCGTCGATCTCGGCCTCGGACACGCCGAGCCGTTCACTCAGCGCCTCGGTCGAGGGGGCGAACCCCAGGGTCTGGAGGCGCTGGCGCTCTTTGTTCAGGTTGTAGAACAGCTTGCGCTGGGTCTGGGTGGTCCCTATCTTGACCATGCGCCAGTTGTCCATGATGTACTTCAGGATGTACGCCTTGATCCAGAAGGCCGCGTAGTAGGAGAACTTGATCCCTTTTTCAGGATCGAACTTGGTCACGGCCTTGAGCAGGCCCACGTTGCCTTCCTGGATGAGGTCCAGCCCGTTCTGCATCCAGCGGCGCTGAAAGTCCATGGCGATCTTGACCACCAGTCGCAGGTGCGAGGACACCAGCTTGAAGGCCGCGTCCTGGTCGTTCTCCTCCTGGACCCGTTTGGCCAGGGCGTATTCCTCTTCCGGTTCCAGCATGGGGAACCGGGCGATCTCCTTGAGATACAGCTGCAGCGGGTCGCGGACCTGGACCGCCTTGGAGGACGGAGCAAGCTTCAGCGCCGGGAGCTTGTTCTCCAGCTCTTCGGCCTTGGCCGGGGCATTGGTGGATATATCGGTGGCAACGTCGTCGTCGAGCTTGTCCTCGTCAAAGTCGTCTTCGTTGAAGTTGGTCTCCTCGAGATCGTCCTCGACGATTTCCGGTTCGACCACCGCGGTCGTTTTTTCAGATGTCATTGCTACGTAAGGATGTGGCGCAAGGGCGCCCGGTTCAATACAAAATATAAGAGCGAGAAAGCAACACTATAGATTTTGTCTGATCTTATCAATGATTTTCGGGTAAAGGCAACTTGTGCAAAACCTTGCGGCCACTAGGTCGCGAGGGGGCGGTCTCATCAAGAAAAAAGCTTGATTTTCGGTCTCGTCATCGCTATATCGAGATATCTTGATATAAGAATACATCGTCCCGGACGCATGACCGCCGCCCCTGGCGGTGTTTGCCCGGGCCGCACGCCCGACTAGACGGAGGATACCAGTGCCCGATTTCAGGTCAATACTCGACGACGACAGGATCTATTATTTCGACGGCGGCTACGGCACCCTGCTGCAAAGCAGGGGGCTACCTGCCGGGCTCTCTCCGGAGTTGTGGGGGCTCAAGGAACCCGACGTCATCCGCGCCGTACACCAGGATTACCTTGAGGCCGGGGCGAATATCCTGACCACCAACACCTTCGGCGGATCGAGACCCAAGCTCGGTCTGGACGCCGATCCCTTCGAACTGAACCGGGCCATGACCGCCATCGCCCGCGACGTGGCCGGGGACAACGCCTTCGTGGCCGCGTCCATCGGACCCACCGGGCATTTCGTCAAGCCGTTGGGCGAGATGACCTTCCGCGAGCTGGTGGACATTTACAAGGAGCAGATAAAGGGGTGCGTGGCCGGGGGCGCTGACCTGATCATGGGCGAGACCCATTTCGACCTGGCCGAGGCCAAGGCCGTGGTCGTTGCCGCGCGTCTGGTCTGCGACTTGCCCGTGGCCGTGTCCATGACCTTCGAGGGCGAGGCTTCCCTGACCGGCACCTCGCCGCAGACCTTTGTGGACACCATGCAGAACATGGGCGTGGAGCTCATTGGCACCAACTGCTCGGCCGGGCCCGAGCAGATGCGCGATACCCTGCGCGCCTGGGCCCCGCGTCTGGAGACTCCGACATTCGCCGAGGCCAACGCGGGGCTGCCCGAGCTGGACGAAGAGGGCAACACCGCCTTCCGGTTGCAACCCGAGCCGTTCGCCGAACAGGCCGCCCAATTCGCGGACCTGGGGGCCAAGTTCATCGGCGGCTGCTGCGGGACTACGCCCGACCACATCCGCGCCCTGCGCAACAAGGTCGGCGACGCCGCCTGGAAACGTCCGCACAAGACCGACAACGCGCAGATGGTTCTGACCTCGCGCTCGGTGTCCGTGCCGGTGGGTTTCGATCATCCCGGCGTGATCATCGGCGAGCGCATCAACCCCACGGGCAAGAAGCAGCTCACCGCCGAACTCCAGGAATCCGTTTTTTCCGAGGCGCACCGCTTCGCCGCCGAACAGGTGGAGCTGGGCGCGCCGGTGCTCGATGTCAACGTGGGCGCGCCCCTGGTGGACGAGGTCGAACTGCTGCCCGAGCTGATCCACTCTCTGCTGGGGAGGGTGACCACGCCCCTGTCCATAGACTCCAACGACCCGGCGGCCGTGGAGGCCGGGCTGTGGGCCTATCCCGGCTCCCCGTTGGTCAACTCCATCTCCGGCGAGCCGGGCAAGATGGAAAAACTCGGCCCTCTGTGCAAGCTTTTCGGCGCTCCGTTCATCCTGCTGCCCATTGTGGGCAACAAGCTCCCGGTGACCGCGGCCGAGCGGATCAAGGTCATCGGGGATCTGCTGGCCCAGGCCGACGCGCTCGGCATCCCGCGCCGCCTGATCATGGTCGACGCCCTGGCCCTGACCGTCTCATCCAAGCCCGAGGCGGCCCGTCACTCCATGGATGTCATGCGTCATTGCCGCGAGGAATGGGGGCTGCCCACGACCATCGGCCTGTCCAACATCTCCTTTGGCCTGCCCGCCCGCGAGTTGCTCAACTCGACATTCCTTTCCCTGTCCATGGGCGCGGGCCTGTGCTCGTTCATCTCCAATCCGAATTCCGCGCGCATCCAGGAGTCCCTGCACGCCGCAGAGGTCCTGCTCGGCCGCGACCCCCAGGCCGCGCGCTACATCGACAAGTTCTCCGGCTGGGTCGGCGGGGGCGGGGTCCAGGCCGCTTCCACCCAGGCCGCCTCGTCCGGGACCGCCTCCATGCCGCCGGTCCAGGCCGCGGTGGTCAAGGGCGACAAGGACAACGTGGTGAAGCTGGTCGAGGCCGAGCTGGACAAGGGCAAGTCCGCCATGGACATCGTCAACGACCTGCTCATCCCGGGCATCCTCGTGGTCGGCGACAAGTACGAGGCCAAGGAATACTTCCTGCCACAGCTCCTGCAGTCGGCCGAGACCATGCAGACCGCCTTCCAGCGCCTCAAGCCGCTGCTTGAAGAGGACGGCGACGCAGGGGCCAAGCCCGTGGTCATCATGGCCACGGTGGAGGGCGATATACACGATATTGGCAAGAACATCGTCTGCCTGATGCTCAAGAACTACGGCTTCGAGGTCGTGGATCTGGGCAAGGACGTGCCCGCCGACCGGATCGTGGACGCGGCCGTCGAATACGACGCCGCCATCATCGGCCTGTCCGCGCTCATGACCACCACCATGGTGCGCATGGAAGACACCGTCAGGCTCGTGGCCGAACGCAATCTTCGCGCAAAAGTCATCATTGGCGGGGCCGTGGTCACCGAGAAATTCTGTAACGCCATAGGCGCCCACGGCTGGTCCACCGACGCCGTCGCCGCCGTCAAGCTGGCGCAAAGGTTGACGCAGTAAGCGTGTCTCCGGCGGCCGGGGGAAGGG
>ERZ1673962.1517-NODE-1517-length-10673-cov-4.082219_pt1 | contig 10673 bp, 8 predicted proteins | sample MGYA00580188_ERZ1673962 | MGnify/ENA primary metagenome ERZ1673962 (study PRJEB41334, sample SAMN05608104) | rock metagenome | biome: terrestrial subsurface; feature: shale formation; material: shale | place: USA: Pennsylvania ... | reverse complement strand
ATTTTCATACGCTGCAGATTGTCGGCCGAATAAAAACGTCTCGGCAGCATGACCACCAGGCTCAACCAGCCTGCAGCCAACCCGGGAACCGAAACAACTTTGACCGTGCCGTCGCGATACAACTGCGTCAGGGCCCGAACGATGCGGGTTAATTCGACGCGATGGATCAAAAACAATTCGATGGTCGGGAAACCATCGAGAATTTCCATGGTCTTGCGCCAGTCGTGAGAGTGGGGGCGGACCCCGAGAGAATGCAATACCTGCTGAATACGACGACGCAGCGGCGTCAGAACGGTATTGCCCTGCACACGCCCCTGGGGGGTCGGCATGCCGGCAAACACATGCTCCCGACACAACTCCGGATCGACATTTTCCCGCAAAGCCAGAAACAGAAGCGGTTCCTCCGGGCGTACCGGACTCAACTGTTCTCCCGGCACCACCGTGACGGTCTCGTAGCGCAGCATGCGCTGACGAAACGGTGTCGGCATTTCACACAGGCACTGACCGGACTCGGGGAATACTTCCCAGTTGCCGGGGATGAATCCTATGGTGGCATCGTGTACCTGAAACAGCACCAACTCACCATCGTCCCGCAAACGTATATCGAGACAGCGATAGGCCACGGGCTCGAAATTGCCGGCCTGCAGCCAGCGCCAGAAGGCTCCGTAACCATCCGCTTCGGCAAAGGGTTGCAGGGTTTCAAGGCGTTGCGACAGAAGCGGACGGTCGTCAGCCAGTCTGGCCATGCCTTTGACCAGGCACCTCACGTCTTCGGAAAAACGGGGGTCCTCCTCCGGCAAAAAACTCTGCAATTCGAAAATCATCATAGACAGCCGGGATACGTTTCTATCCCCCTTGACCAGATGAAAGCGGTCTTTTCGCAGGCGTGCGTTAAGGATCGGATGCGCCACCACCCGGAACCGCAAAACCCGCTGCTTGACGAGACCGACCACGGCATCAAACAGGTAAGGAACATCGTACGCACAAACGGTGAACCAGAAACGACCCGACCGGGCCAACGGCCACAGTAAGACCGAAACCCCGTCGCTATCGCCGCATCCCTCCACCATAGCCAGCATGCGTTCCAGAAAATCCGCCAGGTCGCCGCCACCCAGGGTCGAAAATGCGGCTGGAACGGCGTGTTCCGTCAATCGCTCCGCCAGCAGTTTCAGGGATTTTAGTCTGTTGCCGGCATGCCTCTCGCTCAAGACGGTCATACTCCGCCTTATGATATCCTGTAGATCTGCGGCATCCCGTTTTTGTTCCCTGTCTGATGTCATCGAATCTTTCCCCTCAAGACCATCGATACGATAAATATCTGTCGTATCAAGAGGTTAACTTATATTAAACAGCTTGCAAGAGTGTTGAAGGAGCCAAATGCGACGACTTTAGCCTGGCGAGCTCCGGTTTAAAAAGTGAACATGCCATTTTCACTCCTTTACCGTAAACAACATTTAATATCATATCGTGTTCAAAACTGTTTCATTTGTCGGCTATTTTCCCTTATAATGCCTGCGTAAGTGTTCTAATTCAAACGTTTCCTTCCCAAGCTGGAGGGAATATCACAATTCTTGCCAGGAGGAGCATCCCTGCGGGAATGGTCTCCGGCCTGCCAGGCTGCGGTGATACGCTCTGCCGATCCCGGGGATGGGCGACAAAAATCATGAGCAGATTTGTAAGATTTTGATTTCGCAGGCAAAGCGATAATTTTGCAACCACTCAATCCTGCCACCGGATGCGTTTTGCACGATTTGAGGAGAGTATTTATGATGAAAAAGCAAATTGTCATCTGCATGGGGAGTTCCTGTTTCAGTCGCGGCAACGACCGGAACCTGGAAATCATCGAATCGTTCCTTGCAGAACACCAGATGCAGGACCAGGTCGACTTGCGCGGCAGTCGGTGCGAAGAGCGTTGCGACCGGGGTCCTATCCTCAAGATCGATGAAAAAATATTTACCCATGCCAACCAGGCCGACATTCTCAAAATTTTGAGGGACAACCTGTTTACGGAAGAGTAGCGTCATGCAGTGAATTGTACGGACCGTTCCAAAGCGCCCTTCTCCTGCACGCCGCTCCGCCTCTGCACTACCGATGCTTCGATGGCAGCCCGTATATCCGGCATCATTCACCCGATCCTCTCAATCCAAAGGGGTCACATCAGACATGAATCAGCAACAGTCAGTTCAACCGCCCATCTATACCCGGGAAACGGAATGTCAGGATTGTGCCAAATGCGTGCGATACTGCCCTGTCAAAGCGATCAAGGTCGCTGACGGACAGGCCCGAATCGTACCGGAAAAATGCGTCGCCTGCGGCACCTGCGTGCGGGTTTGCCCGGCTGGCGCCAAACGTGTTCGCGACGACCTCGACACAGCCAAACGAATGCTTGCCGCCAATGACCGGGTATTCGTTTCCATCGCACCGTCCTACGTCAGTGAATTCCCCGACATCCCCACCAGCAATATCATCGCGGCCCTGCACAGGCTCGGCTTTACAGGCGTCAGCGAAACGGCGTTGGGGGCGCAGGAAGTATCGGCCCTTGTCACCGCCGACCTGGCCAAAGGGGAAAAACGGCTTTATCTGTCTTCAGCCTGCCCGGCTGCCGTTACCTATATTCAGAAATATCTTCCCGACCTGACCGGTTCCATCACCAACGTCCTGTCTCCGTTGCTTTCCCATTGCACCATGCTGCGGGAACATTACGGCAAGGACATCCGCATCGTCTTTATCGGCCCCTGCGGCGCCAAGAAAAATGAAGCGGACCGGCATCCGGATTTGCTCGACGCCGTCATCACCTTCGCCGACCTCCGGCAATGGCTGAAGGAAAAGCATATCGACCCAACCCGCCTCACTCCGGCCGATGAAGACCGGTTTGTACCGGAAATCTCCCAGGAGGGCGCCCTGTATCCGGTGGAGGGCGGCATGATAGAGACCATTCAAGTACAGGGCGGCGGAGAAAAGGCGCGCTGCATTACGGTGGCCGGCATCAACGGCATCCGTCACGTCCTCTCCGGATTCACACCAAAAGCCCTGCCCCAACCCCTTTTCATGGAATTGCTGGCTTGTCGCGGCGGATGCATCAACGGCCCCTGCGCCGAACTCCGCGAAGGCAACCTGGATCAGTGGCAGGAGGTCATCGCCCGTGCGGACGTACCGAAAGCCCCCGTTCATCGCATTCCACGCAACGATATCACCGAAATCGTTGTCGACGAAGCGTTGCCGACGCGAGATTACAGCGAAGAACAGATCCGTCAGGCCCTGCGCCTTATCGGCAAGGAGAGAACGGATGACGAGCTGAACTGCGGCGGCTGCGGATACGAAACCTGTCGGGATTTTGCCGCGGCGATCCTCTCGGGCCATGCCGAGAATTCCATGTGCCTGTCGTACCTGCGCCGCCAGGCGCAGCGCAAAGCCAATGCCCTGCTGCACTGCATACCTTCGGCCATCGTGCTGGTCGACAATGACCTGCGGGTGGTCGACTGCAACCGCCAATTCGCCGAACTGTTCAGCGACGATCTTGCAGAAGCCTATGATCTGTGTCCAGGCCTTAAAGGTGCCGTACTGGAACACATCCTGCCGTTCACCCAGCTTTTCAAGCAGGTCTTCGACGGTGGAGAGACCTTGCAGCACGACGCCCTGCACGTTGAGGACAGAATTTTCCAGATAAATATTTTCCCCATCGATCCGGGCCAGGTTATCGGCGGGGTCATCAGCGACATCACAGCCCATGAAATGCCGCGGGAAATGATTGCCAAACGGGCTCGTGAGGTCATCCACAAAAACCTCAAGACGGTACAGGAAATCGCCTGCAAACTTGGTGAGAATATGGCCGACACGGAAATTCTGCTCCGTTCACTGGCGGAAGGCTTCTCACCGGCCCAACACGTCGACGACGACAACAATGCCAAGGACAGGTGATGTGCCATGCAAAAGTCTCTGTTTGTGGAAATCGAGTCGTTCCAATACAACTGCGTCGGAGAGGACATTTGCGGCGACTGCTTCCTGATGCAGAAAACCCCCGGCTTCAACCGGATCATAGCCATCTTGTCCGATGGCCTCGGTCACGGAGTCAAGGCAGGTATCCTGTCCAACATGACGGCAACCATGGCCCTTAAATTCGTCGCCAGCAATCAGGCTATCATCCCCTCCGCCGAAGTCATGATGGATGCCTTGCCGGTATGTCAGACCCGCAAGGTCAGCTACGCCACCTTTTCCATCGTCGATTACATGCCCGGCGAAGGGGTGCGCCTCATCGAAATGGACAACCCTCCGGTCATCCTTATCCGAAACCAGGCCCTGATCGACCCGCCCTACAAGGAAGTCTGGTCACCGCGACATGAAAACCGCAAGTTGCGCATCTATGAAATCGACGTACACCCCCAGGACCGCCTGATAATCATGTCCGACGGCATCAGTCAGGCCGGCCTCGGATCCGACGCATACAAGCTCGGATGGCGACGCTCGGGATGCGCCGACTTCGCCCTCGATCTGGTCCGGAACAACCCGTCCATTTCCGCCCGCGAACTGGCCAGGGAGATCGTCGATCAGGCCCGGAACCTGGAAGACAGTCGCAAACCCGGCGACGACATGACGGCCGCGGTGCTTTATTTTCGCACCCCTCGGCGCACCATCCTGCTGACCGGCCCGCCCTTTTCCAAGGACCACGATCGCGAATACGCCTGGATACTCAACGCCTTCCGCGGCAACAAGGTCATCTGCGGCGGCACCTCTGCCGAGATCGTGGCCCGGGAACTGGAACGCGAAATCCACACCGACCTGACGACGGTGGCCAAGGGCATTCCGCCAATCGCCACCATGGAGGGGGTCGATCTCATTACCGAAGGTATTCTGACCCTTACCAACACGGTCCAGTTGCTCGAAAGCGGCGAAGCCCCGGAGGAAAAAAACGGTGCGGCCAAACTCACCAATCTGTTACGTGACAGCGACAGTATCCAATTCGTGATCGGCACCAAAATCAACGAGGCGCACCAGGATCCCCGTCACCCAGAAGACCTGGAAATACGCCGCAATATCACCAAACGCCTGGCGAAGGTTCTGGAGAAGAAATACCTCAAGGAAGTAAGCATCCGCTATATCTGATTGGTAATCCAGGAATTGAACCGGCCGGCAAGCGCCCGCCCTTCTGACAAGCTTTGCAACTTTAGTCGGCAAGAAAGTAATAGAGGAGGGAAATGTTACAGTTGTCTTAAAAGGCGATGACACAATTGTCGCACGAATGAGGACTGTAGCAGGATCCGGCTCAATGGTCAGCGAACCCGGCCGCAGAACGGATAAGGGATCAGGCCGCTACGGAAAAATGTCGTAACGACCTGATCCCTTTTTCTCTTTTCCGTCATTCTACAAGGCTCGGAACCTGCCGGAATCCATCACAACCGAATATAACGGCAAATTCGGCTGCGTCTGCAGGATGCCAGTTGCAGCCTCGCCGCCGGTTCCGGATTCAATCGATATTCACGGAAACGGTCAGAGAAGCTATGGCAACGAGAATCTTGTCTCCGCTGCCCAGAGACTTCACTTCGAGCCCCCGGGTGAGGAGTCCCCCTTCGACGACTTCGAGTTCCTTGGTCCCGAAGGGAATTTCCGCAAGCACTTCCTCAGCCACGACATCGCCGGGCTTCGGGCAGCCGATCTTCACCGCAACATGCATCTCCCCGGGGTCTTCGATTCCGACGATGTCAAACAGACCACACAGGCAACTGCGCGAAATTGCATCCTTCACCGCCCTGATGGCTGCCTTCGTCGGGTCGGCTCCATGCAGGTCTGCTCCATACCCCAATTCAACAATATATCGTTTATATGGCATCCCTTCCTCTCACTTTATCGTGGCAAGTCCATGCAGAGCGATCAAAAATCGCCCTGCGCCAGATCTCGTATGATGCACAGAAAAGGCTTACTTGGCAAAATTGGCGACCAGCCGTATTTCGGTTCCGGCCAGCGCCTTGGAGACCGGGCAGTTTTCCTTCGCTTCCTCGGCCTTTTCCAGGAAAACCTGCTCAGTGAGATCCGGCACGACGCCGTTGGTTTCAAGGGTAATCGAGGTAATGGCGGGACCATCATCCAAGACGACCGTAGCGGAAGTGGTAATACGCGTCGGCTCAAAACTGTCGTTGGAAAGAAGTGCTGAAAGGAACATCGAGTAACAACCGGCTATGGCAGCCCCTATAAGCTCTTCGGGATTGGTTCCCGGCGCATTCTCAAAGCGCGAGGCAAAACTATAGGGCCCCTCATACGCCCCGCCGGCAAGGGACATGGTTCCGCTGCCCTTCTTCAATGTGCCTTTCCATTCAGCCTTGGATGTGCGAACTTGCATATCTTCCTCCTTTTCATTCCGGCACTTCAAAACCGGGACTTTTCGTTATCCATACACCAGACATATGAATTTGTTCGGAGATTGCTGATCCGTTGATCATCATCGGACAGTATGTATCTTGTGCATATCCCGTACCGATTTCGTTCATTGGCTGTAGCTACCGCATCACGTCGTTTTCAAAAATCTGTATAGAGCGTCAATCAGATCGAGCGGTGCGCTATCGTGCAGTTTCTGAGCCTTGATGTAGCCAATCGGCCAACAACCCTAATTGCGTTGTGGCAACAACGGACGCAGATTCCCGATATCGACGCAATCCATATCAGCCAAGGGCTCCAAGATATCGAGAAACGCCGAATGTTCGAAATGCTTCGGATCGTGTACGGCCCTGCCGATATATTCGGCGTCGCCGTAGGTACCCCAATTGACAAGCTGGCTGAAATAAACTTCACAACCGAAGTTTCGTGCCATGGCGACAAAGTCGGACATTTCCCGATAATTGTTCTGCTGGACCACGAAACTCAGTTTGATCGGCACCCCCAGCGTGCGAATGAAAGCCAGATTGCGCAGCAATCGAGAAAATTCTCCACCCCGACGATTGACGGCATAGGTTGCAGGGGTGGCCGCATCGACGGAAATCTCGGCCGATTTCAGCAATTCGGCGGCATAGGGCATGGTCGCCCACATATCCCTGTCCCACAACAGCCCATTGGTATGCAAACGAAGCGTATGCAGTCGCGGAAAATCCTTCCCTGCCAATCCCCGCAGCAGCGACCGGTAGGAGGGACTGCCGAAGGGATCACCGAAACCACCTATAATCAGTTCCTCCATGTGGGGCCAGAGATATTTTCTGATGCGTCCTTCGATCTGCTGCAATCGTCTTTCGGCCCGTTTCCCGGCGGGCATATAATCCCTTCGACAGCTGGGACAGGAAAGATTGCAGCGATGATCATAACAGAGGTTTACGGTATGCGGCCCAAACGGCAATCGCACAGTATTGCGACTCAGCAGCTCTTTCAGCGCTGCGGATGCAACCTCCCTCAGAAACATCACCGGCGGCTTGACTGCGGAAAGGCGGGGACAGCGTAAACGGCGGCATTGAGCAAAGGTTCCGTCTAGTACGGATCGACGCAATTGACGGGCCGCTTGTCCGTTCCAGATCTCCTCGAAAGTTTGTTGCAATAAATTACCCATCGGGGCGTCTAACCAGGATGGGCAACAACCGAAAACCGTACCATCCGCATGTACCTCGCACCAGGTAAAAGGTTGTGTACATACCAGGCGCTTTTCATCCAGGCGGTCCATCCTCATCTATCTTATCCCTCAAGGTCCTAAGCTGCAAAAAGCCCTCAGGCAAAAGGCCTGAGGGCTTTTCGAATCACTGCATGGCCCCTTTCATGCCATATGGGCATAAGGGGGATGGCTGCAAACCGGCTTATTCGGCGGCAGCGGGCGCTTCTTCATCCATGGCATCGCCGGCAGCTTCAACAGCTTCCTTGGCTTCATCCATGGCCGAATCGGCAGCTTCTTCCATGGTATCGGCGGCTTCCTCAACGGCGTCGGTCGTTTCTTCAACAGCCTGGTCCATAGCCGGTGCCATTTCCTGCGATTCTTCTACGGTAGCAGGAACTTCATCTTTTTTCTGACAGGCAACGGTCATACCGGCCATGAGCAGAATACAGAAAAACACCAGAACTTTCTTCATCATGATAAATCTCCTAATCCCCGTAAATATAAGAATTGAAATATCGCCTGCCCCCATGACAGACGGACCAAAAATACTCTTTTTTTCTATAAAATCAACAGGAAATTTACAACAAAAATCGAGATGATCTCCAGGGTTCGGAGCGATTATTGCCGGATTTCCGGGACATTTCCTTTTTCATCGCAGCAACACACAGTTGCCGAGTAACGCAACCACCACCTATTTTAAAAACATGGAAATACCGAATTCCTGGCTTCCATCCAGGGATTCCAGACGCCAACAGAAAATATGATAATTTCATACGGGAGACGCCTTTAGAGCAGAGGCTCGGGCGTAACTTACCATCCCCGGCGAAGACATGCAAATTTGATCAGAGCTGATATAAATGCCCGCCACCGAAGTTTTTCAGTTTCAGGGGATACTGATTTGAGAAGCCTGACCGTCGGCAGACCTTAAGAAGAATTCCCGACACGGCTACAGTTCAATGGGCAGGATCCCATTCTACGAAAAAATCGGAGAAAATTAAAAAGCCGTTTTACCTTAAACTTAAACTTTTGAACAATTCACCAAAAAGCCGTGGTGCATAATAAATTATATTGACAGCCAGGTTTTTTCGGCCCTATACTGCCAACGTTTTAGCTATGCAATTTTATTTTTCCTAAAGTCACCACTTGCAAAAAAAATTTAGTCGGGATACTGCTGCCGGTATTGTTGAGCTGGTTGGGAGGCTAGTTCTGCGTGCGGCTGTGGACGGGTTTAGAACGTCTTCTTACGAGGCGAGAAACCTGCTGAAATCCCATTTCTTTTTGTTCCTGATCGATACAACATTTCTCATGGGGAGGAGAAAAAATGTCTAATTTCGCACCACCTGCGGAACTGGCCAAGTCCTTTATCGCCATCGGCAAGGCTAAGGCTACCAACACTACTGTCAAACTTTTTGTACTCGGCATTCTTGCAGGGGTCTTCATCGGATTTGCTGCACATCTTGCCACTACCGTCGCCACCGGCGACTGGACCGTTTTCGGTCTGAAAAAGTTCTTCATCGGCGCGGTCTTCAGCGTAGGACTTATGTTGGTCATGATTCCCGGCTCGGAGCTGTTCACCGGCAACAACATGATGACCGTCGCTTTGTTCAACAAAGACATCACCCTGGCGCAGATGCTGCGTAACTGGATCATCGTTTATGCCGGCAACTTCATCGGCTCCATCGCTCTGGCATGGATGATCGGCAGCGCCAGCGGACTGCTGGACGGCGCCGTCGGCGCCACCGCCATCAAGATCGCTTTCGGCAAGGTCACCGCCGGTGCCGAGGCTCACACCAGCATGTACTTCTGGCGCGCCATCGGCTGTAACTGGCTGGTCTGCCTGGCTGTGATGATGGCAATCGCAGCCAAGGACATCGCCGGCAAGGTGCTGGCAATCTTCTTCCCCATCATGGCGTTCGTTACCTCCGGTTTTGAGCACTGCGTGGCCAACATGTACTTTATTCCGGCCGGCATCTTCGCCAAGTCTTCCGCTGCAGCCGCAGCCGCTTCCGGCAAATCGGTCGAGGCTCTCGCCGCTCTCAACTGGAGCAGCATGTGGACCAGCAACCTGCTGATCGTCACCGCCGGCAACATCGTTGGCGGCGCTGTTCTCTGCGGTGTGGTTTACTGGTGGGCTTTTGTTCGCGGCACCACCCAGAAGGCCGAAGCCGTCGCAACCGAACCGGCTGCCAAAGCCGTCTAAAAACAATCTTTCAATCGATCGGGACGGGCATAGGGGAGACACTTTCCCCTATGCCTTTTTTTATTTTCAGCGCACTTTTCAGATCGTAACGTACTGCCGGGGCCCCTGAAATGAAGAAAGACTCCCCAAAAGAGAAGGTCAGCACGTTGGCCTGCACTGGGCAAAAGCGAACCAAGAGCTGACTGCCGTCATGTCATCGGCCATCTCTTAAAATCGTAAAGGCGATCCGAGGTTTTTACCGGCAAGTTTAAGAATAAGGCTAGGCGATCGCAAGAATTGTCGGATAAAGCTGAGAGATTACCTTCGGCAGGAATCGCCGGAGGCGGAATGATCGACCCCGTGACCGAGACCGAGACTGCGCCACTTTTCGAAATCTTCGCGGGTATTGAGGTTGAGAAACATCTGCCAGTCAGGGCTGAAATGTCTGGCTTCTGTTTCAGAAACATAGAAAGTGTCGCGAGTTTTAAGGAATTGAAACAGAGAATGACGTCCGGATTCTAGATAATCCAGGACAGCCGACACCAAAACGCGGGAATAAAAGGCGTTGAACGGCTCGATCCAGTCACCGAAACGGGTCACGCAGGCTGAGGCCCGGCTTTCGATGACGCACCGCTGCATAAAGCGAATATAGTCCAGATTGATATTGGGCATATCGCAGGCCAAAAAATAGACATTTCGAGATCGAGCGGTCTTGAGCCCGATGTGTATACCGCCCAGCGGCCCTTTGTGCTTGAGTTCGTCGCTTACCACGACAAACGGGGTATCCCTGTACCGATCGGGAGTGTTGGTGACGACGATGACCTGGTCGAAAATCGTTGCAAGCCGCTCACCATGCCGGCAAAGAAGATAGTGGTCCTTGACCTGCAGGAATTGTTTATCAAATCCCATACGACGGCTTTTGCCGCCTGCAAG
>ERZ1673962.1515-NODE-1515-length-10683-cov-3.809748_pt1 | contig 10683 bp, 8 predicted proteins | sample MGYA00580188_ERZ1673962 | MGnify/ENA primary metagenome ERZ1673962 (study PRJEB41334, sample SAMN05608104) | rock metagenome | biome: terrestrial subsurface; feature: shale formation; material: shale | place: USA: Pennsylvania ... | reverse complement strand
TTGATGAACGAGCTGATCCAACAGAACCTCGCCGCCATCGTATCGACGTGGAATTCGATGTGCGCGACTGGAACGCGCTTCTGGCGAACTGGCGGGCCGGGGCGAAAGATGCCTCGACCGACGGCGCGCAGTCCACGAACAGCTCCTACTTTAGCCAAGATCCGTTCACCTCTCTGATGCGGCACATCGACAGCCGTTTGGTTGCGCCGAAGGGCACGAACTGGGGCTATTACAGCAACCCGGAAGCCGATGCGCTGATCGACCAGATCCGCACCACCTTCGACCCGGCAGAACAGCTTGAGGCCATTCAGGCGCTGCATGAGCTTTATGTGAACGACGCGCTGTTCCTGTTCGTGGCCCATGATGTCGCGCCGCGCGCCATGGCGCCCGAGGTCCAAGGCTTTGTTCAGGCTCAGAACTGGTTCCAGGACCTCACCCCTGTGACCATCGAAGAGTAACGCGACAGCCCCGGAGGACTGGCCCATGTTGGGATACATACTGAAACGACTGCTCTATGCCGTGCCCGTCACGCTGGCGGTCAGCATCATCTGTTTCTCTCTGGTTCAGCTTGCTCCGGGGGATCCGCTCACGGTCGTGCTCCCCGCCGACGCCTCGCAAGAGATTGTCGACCAGACCCGGGCACGCTACGGCCTCGATAAACCCTTGCCGACGCAATATCTTTTGTGGCTCAGCAATGTTCTACAGGGTGATCTGGGCACCTCGATCGCCTCTGGCCGGTCGGTTTCAAGCGAGATCGGCCATGCCATCGGCTACACCCTGTCCGTGGCAGTTCTGGCCTGTCTTCTGGCGCTGGTGGCCGGTCTCGCCCTAGGGCTTGTGGCGGGCTACACTATGGGCTCACCGATGGACAAAATCGCCTCGGCCACTGCAATCTCGGGCGTCTCCGTGCCGCATTACTGGCTTGGCATCGTGTTGGTGGTGTTTTTCTCCGTCAAACTCGGCTGGTTTCCGGCCATGGGTGCGGGGCGGTCGGGACAAAGCCTTGGTGACGCCTTGAGCTTCATGATCCTGCCGGTTCTGACCATGGCCGCCATGCCCGCGGGCATCATCACCCGGTCTGTACGGGCGCTGGTGGCGGAAAAGCTCGGGCAAGAATTCGTCACGGCACTGCGCGCCAAGGGCATGACCAGCCCGCACATCTTTGCCCATGTCGTCAAGAACGCCGCCCCCACAGCACTAGCCGTGATCGGGGTGCAGATGGGCTATCTCATGGCTGGGTCTATCCTTGTCGAGACCGTCTTTGCCTGGCCCGGCACGGGGCTTTTGCTCAACAACGCCATCCTGACGCGGGACATCCCGCTGTTGCAGGGCACCATTCTGGTCCTTGCCCTGATCTTCGTCGCGCTCAATCTGATTGTCGACATCCTTCAACCCCTGTTCGATCCGAGGATTCAACGCGCATGACTGTTTCCGAGATCACCCTCCCGACCCAGCCGATGCGCTCGCAAGGCTATTGGTCCAATGTCTGGCGCAAACTGTTGCGAGACCGGGTGTCGGTTGCCTGCATGATCGTGCTGGCCGTCATCATCCTGTCGGCCATATTTGCCCCGCTTCTGACCTCCTACGACCCGGCCATCGGCAGCGTGGTGCAACGCCTGAAACCGCCCTTGACCGACGGCTACATCCTCGGCACCGACGAGTTGGGTCGCGATATGCTGACGCGATTGCTTTACGGTGGGCGCATGTCCCTGATCATGGGCATTCTGCCAGTGCTTCTGGCGCTTTTGATCGGTGGCACGCTTGGCACGGTTGCGGGCTTTGTCGGCGGCTGGACAAACACCATCATCATGCGCGCCACGGATGTGGTCTTTGCCTTCCCCTCAATCCTTCTGGCCGTCGCCATCGCGGGCGCCTTGGGATCGGGTCTTTTGAATGCGCTGATCGCGCTGACCGTCGTGCTGATCCCACCCATGGTGCGGGTCACGGAAAGTGCGACGACACAGGTCCGCAGCCTCGATTTCGTCGAAGCGGCACGCGCCAGCGGCGCAGGCGGGCTGACTATCATCCGGGTGCATATTCTCGGCAACATCCTCGCGCCTATCGTCGTCTATGCCACGAGCCTCCTGTCGGTCGCGATCATCATGTCGGCGGGGCTGTCGTTCATCGGCCTTGGGACGAAACCGCCGACACCCGAATGGGGGCTGATGCTCAACACGCTGCGCTCCGCCATCTACAGCCAGCCTCTGATCGCAGCACTTCCCGGTGTTTTCATCTTCGCCGTTTCCCTGTCTTTCAACCTGCTTTCGGACGGGCTTCGCTCCGCCATGGATATGTCATGACCGATCAAGGCCTTACACCTCCCCAAACGGTCCCCGCGCTCAGCGCGACAAGCCTGAACAAGACCTTCACCGTGCGTAAAAACGGACTTGGAAAGCCTGCACGATATGTCCATGCGGTATCGGATTTCAGCTTCGATCTGCCCGTAGGCTCCACCCTTGGCATCGTTGGCGAGTCCGGCTGTGGCAAGTCGACCACCGCGCGGTTGTTGATGCATCTTGTCAAACCCGACAGCGGGCAAATCCGCCTTTCCGGCGAGCCGGTGAGCAGGGCCAAGCGCGATCTGAAACAGTTCCGCCGCAAGGTGCAGATGGTCTTTCAAGATAGCTCCGCCTCGCTCAATCCCCGCCTGACCATCGAGCAATCCATCACCTTCGCGCCCATGGTGCATGGTGTGTCTTTGAGAGAGGCGCGCGAGACCGCGTGGCGCTTGCTGGACCGTGTGGGACTCGATCCCGCGCGCTTTACCGGGCGCTATCCACATGAGCTGTCTGGCGGTCAGCGCCAGCGTGTCAACATCGCCCGCGCTCTTGCGCTCAACCCGAGAGTGGTGATTTTCGACGAGGCGGTATCAGCGCTCGACAAATCGGTCGAAGCCCAGGTTCTGAACCTCTTGAACGAGCTGAAAGCCGAGTTTGGCCTGAGCTATATCTTTATCAGTCACGATCTCAACGTGGTGCGCTACATTTCCGACCATGTTCTGGTGATGTATCTCGGGCAGGTCGTGGAACAGGGGCCGGTCGACCAGGTTTACGCCACCCCGCGTCATCCCTACACGCGCGCCCTTCTGGCCTCGATGCCAAGCCCGGACCCGGAACAACGCACCATGGCCGCGCCGATCACCGGCGATCCGTCGAGCCCGATTGATCTGCCGCCCGGCTGCCGCTTTGCCCCGCGTTGTGCCTTTGCGGAAAGCATCTGCGACACCATGCCCTACGAGCTGCGCCACGGCGAGACGCGCGTGCGGTGCCACATGGCCGATCCGAAATTGGGTCATTCCAAGGCCGAGGTGATGCAATGAACACGCCCCTTTTGTCCGCCAAGGATCTGACCGTGCAGTTTCGCACTCCGAAAGGGCCGATCACGGCCGTCGATGGCATCGACCTGACGCTTGAGCGCGGTGAAGTGCTCGGCATCATCGGGGAAAGCGGCAGCGGCAAAAGCGTCACCATGCGGGCGCTCTTGCGCATTCTCCCGGAGGCCAAGACGGAAATTGCCGGCGATCTGAAACTCGATGGCAAAGATGTGCTGAGCCTCAAGGGCCACGATCTTGCGGCTTATCGCGGTGGCGATGTCTCCATGGTGTTTCAGGAACCGGCGACGGCGCTCGACCCGGTCTTCACCATCGGCACCCAGATTTCCGAGACCGTTCGTCGGCACCGCAAGGTGAGCCGCAAAGACGCCCAAGCGCGGGCGCTCGAAATGCTCGAGCTCGTGCGCATCCCCTCGCCAGCTTCGCGTTTGGGCAATTATCCGCACGAGATGTCCGGCGGTATGCGCCAACGCGCAATGATCGCGCTGACGCTGGCCGCAGGGCCAAAGCTTTTGCTCGCCGATGAGCCGACAACCGCGCTCGATGCAACGGTGCAGATCCAGGTGATCCTGCTGCTCAGGGAGCTGCAAAGGGAGATGGGCATGGCAACGATTTTCGTCACGCATGACGTGGGCGTGGCCGCCGAAATCTCTGACCGGATCGCGGTGATGTATGCCGGGCGGATCGTGGAAACGGGCACCGCCGCCGAAGTTCTGAAAAACCCGAAACATCCCTACACGCAGGGGCTTTTGTCCTCGACCGTTCAAGGCGCTGTACCCGGCACCCCGATCAAGGCCATTCCCGGCATGCCACCCGATCTGGCGCAGATGCCGCCAGGCTGCGCCTTTGCCCCCCGCTGCCCCCTGGCCACGTCGGCCTGTCAGGCTGCGGTGCCGGACTTGCGGGCGCAAGGCGGGGAACGCCGCGTCGCCTGCGTCAGACTGGAGGAGATCGCATGACCCGCCCCCCTTATCGTATCGCTTTGCTCAACCCGAACACCAATACGGCCACGACGGCTTTGATGACCGGCATCGCGCAGGCGCTTTGCCCGCCGAATGTCGAGGTGCAGGGCCACACGATGATGCTTGGCCCGAGCATCATCACCAACGAAGCCGCACTTGAAGCCGCGGCGAAACAGGTGGTGACGGTCGGTGTCGGGCTTGCCTCCGCCGGTGTGGACGCGCTGATCGTATCGGCCTTTGGCGATCCGGGGCTTTTGGATCTGCGCGACCGTGTCGACATTCCCGTCGCGGGGATTGCCGAAGCGGGAATGGCAGAAGCCGCCAAGGATGGGCGGAAGTTTTCGATCATCACCACAACGCCAGACCTTGAGGCCTCAATTCTCGAAAAAGTCACGCTCTATGGCTATCAGGAGCAACTTGCCTCTCTGCGCATTTCCGAGGGTGATGCCTTTGCCGTGATGGCAGACGAGGCCCGCATGAAGGCCGCGCTCATCGCCATCGCGCGGCAATGCGAAACAGATGGGGCCGAGGCCCTGTTGCTGGGAGGCGGTCCCTTGGCCCGCGCCGCCACAGCGGTCGCGGATGCGATCCCCTTGCCGATCATCGAGCCAGTGTCCGCTGGCCTGCGTTACGCCCTGAACACTTTGGGCCTGACGTTTTCATTCCCTGAAAGACGATCATCCATGTCGCTTTCTTAATTTTCCCGCCCCAACCAAAGAGTAAAACGATGTTCACATCCTTCCACCGCATTTCTGCGGCATCTCTTCTGCTGCTTGCAACAGCGCTTCCGTCGCAGGCCGAAACCCTGCGCTGGCTGACCCAGACCCAGTCGCACAACGCCCAATACCCGGTTGAAATGGCCGCGATTGAGGCCATTGGCGCTACGGGCGTCACTGTCGAGCGCAACGAATTTCAGATTCTGGGCCTGAACCTCGCGGACTCCCTGCGTCTCGTCGGCTCCGGCGCGTTTCAGCTTGGCACCACACAGGTCGGCTCCGCCGCGAAAGACGATCCTTTCCTCGAAGGCATCGACCTGATCGGCGTGTCCACCAACATGGATGAGCTGAAACAGGCCGTGGACGCCTATCGCGAGGCGTTCAACGCCCGTCTGGGTGAGAAATTCGGCGTCAAAGCCGTGGCGATTTGGCCCTTCGGGCCGCAGGTGTTCCTCTGCAACCAGCCGGTTGAGACGCTCGACGACCTTCAGGGTCTGAAAGTACGCTCTTTCACCGCTTCCATGTCGACCTTGCTCGAAGATCTGGGCGCAACGCCTGTCACGCTGAGCTTCCCCGAGGTCTACCCGGCGCTTCAGCGCGGTGTGGCCTCCTGCGGCGTCACCTCGCCGACCTCGTCCAACACCGGCAAATGGCCAGAAGTGACCAGCCATCTCTATCCGCTCTCCGTCTCCGGCTCTGTTCAGGCGCATCTGGTCAATCTTGAGTGGTTGAACAGCCTTTCCGAGGAACAGAACGCCGCTTTCGAAGCCAGCATGGCGGAGATGGAAACCGGGTTTTGGGCGCTTGCCGTCGAGACCAACGATGTGGCGCAAAGCTGTTCCACGGGCGGGGACTGCCCGGACGATGGGCTCTACACCTCTTACGACATGACGCTGGTGCCGGTAAGCGACACCGACAAAGCGACCGTCGCTGAGGTTGCCGCCACTAAAATTCTGCCGGAATGGGCGGCGCGCTGTGAGGCGGGTTATCCGGGCTGCACCGAGATATGGAACGACACAGTCGGCAAGGCACGGGGGCTCGTGATCGAATGAGCCGGTTGCCAGCAGAAACACCGTTTGTGTTGAAACGTATCGAGACCCTGTCTCGCCTGTTTGCCCTTGCGGCCGGAGCATCGGTGGCTCTGCTGGCAGTCCTCATCTGTCTCGACATTGGGGCGCGCAGCCTGCTCAATGTTTCGTTGCAGGGCACGGATGAGCTTGGCGGCTACGTCCTGGCCTTCGCCGGCTCTTGCGGTTTGGCCTATACGCTCTTGCACAAAGGTCATCCGCGCATCGACATCGCCCTGAGCCGTTTGCCCCGCGTGTTGCAAAACCCGGCGCATGTTCTGGCGCAGGGCACGCTGGCCGCTATGGCGAGTTTCATGGCCTATCATGCCGTGGGCGAGTTAGCGCAGACCATTCGCTTTGGTGCGGTGACGAACACACCGCTGCAAACCCCGCTTTGGGTGCCACAAGGGCTTTGGGCTCTGGGCTGCGGTGTGTTTGCGCTCACCACCATTGCGACCACGCTGCACGCGATCTGGCTCATGGTGCGCGCGCCAGAGAGGGTCGCGCTCTTCTATGGGCCGATGACCGTCTCGGAAGAAGTTGAAGACTTCATGGAAACACCTCAAGGGGAGGCTCGGTCATGATCGGGATCGAAGGTGCCGTTATCGGTTTTGCTCTTTTGCTCGTTCTTCTGCTGATCGGCCTGCATATCGCCGTCGCATTGTTCAGCGTCGCCGTCTTGGGCGCATGGGTGTTCTTCGGAGACGCCATGTTCCGCCCCTTTGGCACGATGATGTGGGGCACGCTCAACAACTTTCTTTTGGTCGCGATCCCGCTCTTTGTCTTCATGGGGGAGGTGCTAGTCCGCGGCGGGGTGACCGAGCGCATGTATCGGGCCTTGTCGGATTGGCTGCGCCCTTTGCCGGGTGGGCTTCTCCACACCAATATCATCGCCTCCACGGTTTTCGCCGCGATCTCAGGCTCGTCGGTCGCAACAGCGGCAACCATCGGCACGGTCGCATTCCCGACCTTTCGCAAGCAGAACTATTCCGAGCGCTGGGTTGCGGGCACGGTGGCCTCCGGCGCCACCTTGGGCATCCTGATCCCACCGTCGATCAACCTGATCATCTATGGCGCGATCACCAACACCTCGATCGGCGCGTTGTTTATCGCCGGGATTGTGCCGGGGCTTATTCTGGCAGCACTGTTTATGGGGGTGATAGCTGTATGGAGCATCCTTGATCCGCGTATTGCCGGCCCGCACGGGAAACTGGCCCCATGGCCTGAACGTCGCAAACGGTTAAGCGACCTTCTCCCGCCGCTGGTCATTTTCATCGTCGTGATGGGCTCGATCTATGGTGGTTGGGCCACCCCGACCGAAGCGGCCGGTGTCGGCGTCGTCACCGCAATGTTGCTTGTTGCCCTCTATGGTCGGCTGAACTGGGCGATGCTGAAAGAGGCCATGCTGTCGACCGTGACCACCACAGCCATGACGCTTCTGATCCTCGTCGCCGCCTTTTACATGAACTTCATTCTCGGCGTGCTGGGCGTGCCCCGCGTCGTGTCGGAGTTCGTCGCCGCCTTGGATGTGCAGCCGTTGGTCATGCTATTAATCCTCGTCTGTCTCTACCTGATACTCGGCTGTTTCCTTGATGCTCTGGCGATGATGATCGCGACCATTCCGATTGTCTGGCCGATCATGGAGCAACTCGGCTATTCGCCTGTTTGGTTCGGGATTTTCCTCGTCATGATGTGCGAATTGGCCCTGATCACGCCGCCCGTCGGGATGAACCTCTACATCGTGCAAAGCGTGCGTGGACGCGGCCATGTTGGAACGGTGATTGCGGGCGTGCTCCCATTTCTCATATGCATCCTCGCTTTGGTCGCGCTTCTGGGCATTTTTCCGGGACTCATCCTTGGATGACGAGAACCGATGGAGCACCGATGGCGCAAAGAGGAATGTATGGGGAAGAATATCCGCTCAGGTGTCGCGGCAGAGTTTTTCAACACAATCCGCCCCTTTCAGAGGTTCTCGCGACTGCGGCGTAGAGCGAGCACTTACGGCGAAGGGTAGGGAGATCCGTGACGCGGCCCTTGGCCTACCGAGTAATGCTGGATGATGTCAGATTTGGGCCGCTTCCCCTATCCCACAATCTCAATGGAAATCCCGGCTCGGAAACAACCGCTTGGCCTGCTCCCTCGGATGACGGGCACGGGGCGGATAACGTGGAGGTCGGGGGGCGTCGTCGGCTTGGGGTTGGGTGATGCCGATGGCGTCGTCGAGCGGGTGGCCCAGGTCTGAGAGCTTGTGCGACAGGTCTTCGATGTGATCCGCGATGAGATGCACGACGATGCCTTCGCGCTCCAATCGCCCGGTGACACGCAACAGCCGCCCGCCCATGACGATGCGGCGGAAACGCTCGTAGACCTTGGGCCAGACCACGATATTGCTGACGCCGGTCTCGTCTTCAAGCGTCAGAAAGATCACGCCCGAGGCTGTGCCGGGACGTTGCCGGGTGATGACGAGGCCGCAGACCGTGGTGCGGATGAGGGGCGCCGTTGGCAGGCGGTCGTGTGGCGTCAGGTTTGGGATCGTCGGGCGCAAAAGCTCCATCGGATGGGCGCGGAGTGTCAGGCGCAGGGCAACGTAATCTTCCACCACTTCCTCGCCCAGATGCATGTTGGGCAGGATCACATCGGGTTCACGAATGCCCTCACCATCGAGCGGATCAGAGAACAGCGGTAGCGGTTTCGGGGCGCGAATGGCGCGGACCTGCCAAAGCGCATCGCGACGGGTCAGCCCCATGCCGATGAAGGCATCCGCCTCGGCCAGCCGCTCAAGCACGGAGGGCGCGACACCGGCGCGAAGCCAGACGCTTTCCGGGTCTTGGTAGCCATTGCCGCGCGCCGCTGTGATCCAACCCGCATCCTCTTCGCGAAAGCCTTTGATCTGGCGAAACCCGAGGCGCAGCGCCAATGCCCCGTCGGCGCGGCGTTCCAGCAGGTTGTCCCACTCCGAATGGTTGACGCAAACGGGCCGTACCTCGACGCCGTGGTCGCGCACGTCGCGCACAATCTGGGCGGGGGCGTAAAATCCCATCGGCTGGGAGTTGAGCAAAGCACAGGCGAACACCGCCGGGTGGTGGCATTTGAGCCAAGACGACACATAGGTCAGCATGGCAAAGGCCGCTGCGTGACTTTCTGGGAAACCGTAATCGGCGAAGCCCTCGATCTGGCCGAAACAGGCCATGGCGACCTCTTCGGAATACCCGTTGTCCCTCATGCCGCGCACAAACCGGTCGCGATGCTCGCCAATGGTGCCCATGCGCCGGAAAGAGGCCAGCGAGCGGCGGAGTTTATCGGCCTCTTCCGCCGAATAGCCTGCGCCGACGACGGCGATCTGCATCGCCTGTTCTTGAAACAGCGGCACGCCAAGTGTCTTACGCGTGACCTCTTCGAGCGCAGGGCCAAAGGGTTCGGGGGCCTCAAGCCCCTGCCGTCGTCGGATATAGGGTTTGACCATGCCACCTTGAATGGGGCCGGGGCGGACAATCGCGACCTCGATCACCAGATCGTAAAACGTGGCGGGCTTCATGCGCGGCAGGAAGTTCATTTGCGCCCGGCTTTCGACCTGAAACACCCCCACCGCATCGGCCCGTTGCAGCATCTCATAGGTCGTGCGATCCTCTTGCGGCACGGTGTCGAGGGTGAGCCGCGTCTTCTCATGCGCGTCCAAAAGATCGAAGCTTTTGCGCAGACAGGTGAGCATCCCGAGGCTCAGAATGTCGACCTTGAGAATGCCCAAGGCATCAATGTCATCCTTGTCCCATTCGATCACCGTGCGGTTTTCCATCGCCGCGTTCTCGATGGGGCAAAGCTCGTCCAGACGCCCGCGCGTGATGATGAAACCGCCAACATGTTGTGAAAGGTGGCGCGGGAAACCGATGATCTCGCCGATGAGTTCAAGCGTCTGCGCCAGCCGTCGATCCGTCGGATTGAGCCCCAGCGCCCGAACCCGGTCCATATCCGGCCCGGCGTTCGACATGCCCCAGATGTCACCCGACAGCCGCGCAGTGAGGTCCTGAGACAGGCCCATGACCTTGCCGACCTCCCGGATCGCGGCGCGGGTGCGGAAATGGATCACGGTGGCACAAAGCCCGGCGCGGTGGCGACCGTATTTCTCATAAATCCACTGGATCACCTCCTCGCGGCGCTCGTGTTCGAAATCCACGTCGATGTCGGGCGGTTCGCCGCGATGGCGGGAGATGAAGCGCTCGAACACCATACCGATCATGTCAGGCGACACGTCTGTGATGCCCAGAAGGTAACAGAGGATGGAATTGGCCGCCGAACCGCGTCCTTGACAGAGAATGCCGCGGGACCGCGCCTCCTGCACGATGTCATGCACGGTGAGGAAATAGGGCGCGTACTTGAGCTCGCCGATCAGGGACAGCTCCTTGTCCATCAACTGATGCACACGCTCGGACGCGCCATCGGAATAGCGACGGCGCAGCCCCTCGCGCGCCAGTCGGTCCAGCCGGTCCTGCGGCGCTTCGCCCTCCGACATCTCATCGGGGTATTCGTAACTCAGCTCCGAGAGGTCAAACCCACAGCGCGCGGCGATCTCCAACGTGCGTTTGAGCGCCTCCGGATGGTTGCGATAGAGC
>ERZ1673962.1514-NODE-1514-length-10688-cov-4.462428_pt1 | contig 10688 bp, 4 predicted proteins | sample MGYA00580188_ERZ1673962 | MGnify/ENA primary metagenome ERZ1673962 (study PRJEB41334, sample SAMN05608104) | rock metagenome | biome: terrestrial subsurface; feature: shale formation; material: shale | place: USA: Pennsylvania ... | reverse complement strand
GCGGGTATTTCTACAAAGGATCTTGATCAGGAGCAGTCGCGCCTTGCAAACCAAATAACCGAAACAAATAAAAAATTAAATGGTTTAAATGCCGCTTACGAAACAGCGCAGCAGCAATCTAAAGAGCAGGTTAATAATTTACAAAAAGAAACCCAAACCCGCCGCGAAAACCTAAATCAATTAAAAGTTGAGGACTCAGCACGTAAAGCAACCGTTGATGGTATAGAACGCCAGCAAGCAGCGTTACGCCTTGTTGCCAATGAATTAGAAAAAGAAACCGCCTCACGTAAAGCTATTGACTCTGCAATAAGTAAAGAGGCTGCGAGCCGTAAAAAAGTAATTGAAAACATAAACGATGAAATAGATAAAATTGAAGAAGAAACCAAGGCCCGTAAAAAAACAGAAAACGCCTTGAAACAATATGCTGTAGAGTATGACGCCCTAGTTAGATCGCGTGAACGTGGTGAAGTATCGTTAAAGCAAATGATAGCGGCAGAGCAAGAGCTTATTAATAAGCTTGAGCTTACCGAATCGGCAATTAAAAAAACCCGCTCAGAAACCGCCGCAATAGCAAGAGAGGAAGAGCGCTTAGCAACCGAATCTAAAAAAACAGCCGATGCACTAAAACAAAAAGAAGAGGCAGCAGAAAAAACCGCCGCTGCGATCACTGAGTACAGAGCAGAAATAGAAAAGCTTGTTCGTCAACATAAAGAAGAAGAAATTTCATTACGCGAACTAAACAAGCGTGAAAAAGAGCTAGTAACACAGCTTGGTGTTAGTTCTAAAGAATATAAATCTATTCGCAGTGAAATTGAAAAGGTGGTTGCCGAAGAGGTTAAATTAGCTAATGCCGCTAAAAAAACCGCCGATGCCATAGAGGAAGAGCGCAAAGAAGCCGAGCGAATAGAAAAGGCCCTTAAAGAATACCGCGAAGAGTTAGACAAACTAAACGCTGAAAAACGTGAAGGGAATATAACTAACGGCCAATACATTGAAGCTGAAGCAAGACTACGTAAAGAGCTTAATTTAACCGAAGGTAAGGTTTCAACAGCGCGTAGAGCTATTGAGGCAGACTCAAAAGTTAAGCTTGATGGTGCTAAAAATACCGATTTATTAACGCAATCAACCCGCCGCCTAGCACAAGCTTACACGGTGCTTATTGCCGCTCAATCTGCAGTGCAGGGCATTGTAAGTACAATTAAAGAGTTTGGCTCACTGGAAGAGTCGATCACTGGTGTAGAAAAAACCACAAATAGCGCTCGCTTAGAAATGATTGGCTTAGCGGATGAACTGCAAGAAATATCTCAGTTCATATCGGGTACCGCCACTAACGATTTACTTAAGTACGCAGAAACCGCCGGTCAAATGGGTGTTAAGGGTACTGAAGCGTTAAAGGAAATGGCGTTTACCGCTGATGCGCTTGGTGTCTCTACCGACTTAGCGGGTGATAAAGCCATAACCGCTCTACAACGTATTGTTAAAATAACCGGTGAAGCAGAGGGCGGAATTAAAGGCGTTGCCTCTTCAGCCGTTGCTTTGGGTAATGAGTTTGCCGCTAGCGAATCGGAAATAGTTGAATTTGCTAGAGACTTGGCAACCGGTACCACAAACGCAAACCTTGCTGCAAAATCTGTTTTTGGCTTAGCGGCAGCACTTAAAGAAATTGGTTTACCGCAAGAACGTACACGATCAACCTTTGCTAGAACATTCCAAATTATAGAGTCGTCTGTTAAAAAGGGCGGCGATGCAATGATCGAGTTGCAAAAAGTAACCGGTCAAACCGCTGAAGAGCTACAAAAAAACTTTGGTACTAATTCAGAAAAGATATTTGTTGATTTTTTAAAGGGTTTAGACTCGATAGAAAAGAAAGGTGGATCGGTAACTGATGTTTTAGCTAATTTTGGTGTTACCAGTATTGAAACAGTGCAAACGCTAGGAACAATGACAGGGCAAATAGGTAACATTAACCGCGCCCTTGAAATATCTAACAAGGCGTTTGAAGATGGAAACTACCACTTAAAAGAGGCTGCAAAGTTTTGGGCTAATCAAAACTCTGAAATAAACCGAGCTACAGCGGCGCTAACAGCTTTTAAAGCGAGAATAGGTGAAACCCTTACCGATGAAACGCAAGTTGTATTAGATGGGTTTGTAAAAGCTTTTCAAGATAATGAAGCTGCAATAACAAAAGCCGCAAATGCGTTAGTTGATTTTAGCGTAGGAGCCGCTGAAGGTGTTGGATCCCTAATTAATTTGGGTGGGGCTGTAAGTGACTTAACCGGTGGTTTTAGTTTAATAGACACTGCAATAGGTAATGTTTCTAAGGCATTTAATGGTATTGAGATTTTAATTGATACCATGGCAACCGGCTTATCTGTTTTAAATTTAGAAATTCAAACATTTTTTGGTGCTACTGATGAAGAAATAGCAAAGCTTGAAGGGCGTGTTGAAAAGTCTGTTTCTTCAATGGCTAAAAACATTAAAGAGCTTGAGAACGCACAAAAAATAGCAGCCGGCGAAATGTCAGCCGCGTATGCTGATTTAGATACGGCAATAGTAAAATATACTGATGGTGTAAAGGCGCTATCTAAAGATGAAAAGGCCGCTATTGATTTAATTATTAAAAAAGTAGGCTACCAGGAAGGGCAAGACGAGTTATATGCACAACTAACCGCTTCAATACTTAGAAACCACCGAGAGCAAAAAGTATTAAACCAACGAAACAAAGAAGCAGGGCAAGAGGTAAGCGCCTTAACTAAGTTTTTAACTGATAATGGCGTTGAGGTAAAAAAAGTAACCGAGGCAACCAAGGCCCAAACAAAAGCGGTAACTGATCAAACTGAGGCTGTTAAGTTAAATAAGGAAAGCCAGCAAAGCACTTACGATGTATTGCAAAGTGTTATTGAGGCTGCAAAGCAAGCAGCGCAGGGGCAGGGTGAATATGAAATAGCCCTTAAAAATATTAACAAGGAAATTGAAGCCCAAGAAACAAACTTACGCATTGCTATAAACACAGGGCAGGGTTACGAGCAAATACAAAATAACCTAACTAGTCTTTATAAAGACCAAGCGCAAGCACAAGCTGATTTAACGGCCAAAAAGGAAGTTGACAACCAAACCTCAGAAACAATTATAAACACAGCGCAAAAGTACAGCGAAAAACTAAACCAGTTAAACGCAGACTACGCAAGCGGAAAATTAAAAGTTGGTGAGTACGAATCGGAAAAGGCTAAATTAGAGGCTGTAATTAACCGTGTGCTACCTTTACTTAGTGAAGAGCAGAAAGCACAACTATCGCTGGTGGACTCGTTAAATAAGCTTACACGAGCTCAAAAGGAATCTACGCAGCAGCAGGAACTTTCAACCGTTACTATGGCTAATGCGGCTATTAAAGCGCGTGAATACAAAGACCGCCTAGACGAGTTAGATCGCCAGCTAAAAAACAACACCATTAACCTTGCAGAGTACAACACTAAAAAAGCGCTTACCGCGTCTATGTTGCGAGAGATAATACCGCTACTTACCGAGGAAGAAAAAGCCTCACTTGGCCTAGCCACGGCAATAGACGGGGCTGGTGTTGCCACCACTAATTTTGTGCAGCAACAAAAAGAAGCCGGTAAGCAAGTTAAAGTAACCGCAGAGAATATACGCCAGTTACAAAAAGAGCATGGCGATTTGGCGGCAGTAGCCAGAGCAACCGGTAATTCACTGCGTGACGTAAACCAAGCCGCTATTGACCAAACAAGAGCGGTTAAAGGCGCTACCCAAGCTGTAAACTTAATGGCCGATGCTTATCAAAAGCTAGATCAACAGTTTGACTTTACTAATGATTCTACCGAAAAACTAAAAGATCGCCTTGGTGAATTGGGTGATATGATTTACCAAAACAACAAGGTAAGTAGCACTTGGTGGAAAGGTTTAGCCCAGGCTTATAACGAAGGGTTTAAGCGTGAAAAACAAATAATTGACGAAACATTAGCGCTAAGAAACTACACAAAACAGTTAAGTGACAGCTCAGTAACGCTGGGTGATGTAAATCGTGTTGCTGGCTTAGTGCAGTACAACCTAAGAACGCTTGATGAATCGCAACTATCTGGTATTCGCTCGCAAATAGACGGCCTAAGACGTTCGTTTTTAGAGCTGGGCGATGCCGCACAAGACGTAGCAAGTAGCGTTCAAGACCGTTACGATGAATTATTAGGTAATAGCGCAGATATAGTTAAGCGTAAATACCAAAATGAGTTAAATAACCTACAGTCGTTATACGATCAAAGTGTTGCCGCTGGTAACGAGCAAGCACAAAAAGACTTAAAGCGCGCCATGAGTCAATTAAAAGTATTGCGCGACTCTGAATTAAACGAAATTAAGCAAGAAAAACAAGAGCTTGAAAAAGAAAAGGCTCAGCAAAAAGCTAAGCAAAATCAAGCACCTACAAGGCAACCAGTGGTTGAGTACACACCAACACTAACGCAAACACAACCAACACCACAAATAGGACAACCGCAAGAAATAAGATATATTGTTGAAATTAGAACAACCGGCTTTACTACTGAAATTGGCTTGCAAGGACAAAAAGACGTAAACGCACTGCTTGATGTTTTTGAAAGTATGGGCCAAGTATCAAACCAAGGCGATAATTAATGATTTTAACAGACGAAACAGAGTCAATAAACATACCGGACTCGCTTGAGTGGGTAGATGAATTTGACTTTACACCGGTAACGCAAGACGTTAAAAGAACGCTGGGAGGCTCGCTTATTATAAGTGAGTCTACTTTAATAAAGGGTATGCCAATTACCTTGCAAGGCGGCGCTGATGTTTGGATTACCAAGGGCGAATTTAAGGCGCTTCATGCTAAAGCCTCAGTACCAGGTAAAAAATACCAACTAACCATGGCAGACGGTACAATTTACAGCGTAGTGTTTGCCAGAGACAAAGCCAGCCCCATAGAGGGTAAACTACTTAGGCGGCAATATGCAGCGCCCGACACTGCTTACATGGCAAATATAACCCTTAGATTTTACGAAGTAGAGAGCAACATATAATGGCAATTACTAACAACGACATAGTTTTATTTCAAGCGCAAGACAACACCGATAACGACAGTGGCGGCGGACGCAGAACAAGTAACCGAGTGGTAGACGGAGCGGTTAATAACTTATTCCCTGACATTTCACGTATTGATACTGTAAGTGGTGACGTTGCTTTGCGTAAAGTATTTCCCGTTATTAATACGGATAACCGCGATATTTACTATGGTGCACATGCCATGCTCAGAAAAATACCGGATGATCCCAAGGTAAGCGCGTTGCTATTTTTTACTAATGACCCTAACGATAAACGTATAGGCGCTCAAAACGATATTGAGTCGTATGTTATTGCAAGCTACGAAGCCCCATTCTATCTATACGGTAATAACATTGAGGGTTCAAAAGCGGTAACGTGGCTACAAAGAGAAACCGAGCAAATACCAGACGTAGGCGGTGTATACCTTATTAAAGAAGGCGCTATAGAGCAGTACGTTAGAATAGCCAATATTGAGCACCAAATAGTAACCCTAAGTTATTTACGGGTAGACTACACACGCCGCCGCATTATTGCTGAAATAGAACAACCATTAATTCATAACTTTAAAGGCAGCACCTTTAACCCTGATGGGGCCCTACCCGACACAGCTCAAACATTTGCAACTCAAGTAGCTGACGCCGCTAAATTTTACGGTACCAAAAACCTAAAAACAGCCGCAAGCGCCGGAGACTTAACCGTTACCGTAGACAGTATTTATGAACAAATAGTACCCGCCTCAACAAAGCAAACACCAATAATTAATGTTGATGCGCTGGCACAAGGTGAAATATTAATACCAAGCCCTGATGCTGGGGAGATAAGAGGATTGGCAACCTCAGCCACCACTATAAACACACTACCAACTCCAGTAGTGCCTAACACGTTTAGGCTTGGACAGTTAAATGACGATGGCAATGGAAACATAGTTTTATCTAATGGGGAGTTTAGAGGTTTTATAGACTACAAAGCAGGAACATACACACAAAATTATGTAGATGGCGCATTACCATACTACCAACCAGCGGTTGTTGTTAATTCTGAAATACAATTTACCAAACAAGTAAAAATAACCCAAGAAAACCAAGGGGTAGTTTTTATTCAAAATGTTGCACCAGTTCCTACAGCGCCAGGCGCTTACATAGATTACCGCTCAGGTGGTCGATGGTATCGCATAGCTGCAAATAACGATGGCACAATGGGGCAAGACGCCACAATAGGCGCTGGATTAATTAGCGATAACGGCGATGGCACCGCAACTATAAGTGTAACGCTTGGCGCAAACCCCGACCTAGGCTCCCTTGTTATATTTAGCTGGGGTTCTAAAGACTACATTACAGACTTTATAGAGCAATCGGCTACGCAAACCGATTACTATCTTGAAGTTGACTTAGGCAATAAATACATAGCCAATGCAGGCTTTGAGGTTACTTATGAAACCGTAGGTTCCGGTGAAATACAAACAATAACACTAGACGCAAACAATGAATTTGAAAGCGCTACAATGGGTCTTAAAGCTAATGTTGACTTACTAAATGGTAAAATGTTTATAAAGCAATTTGGCTCACATAATCCTTATTTACCAAATTTTGATAGCGCAACTAAAAACACTTTTAATATTACTTATAACTATGCTGATGAACCTGTACCAGGCGACAGCAGCTACACAGAAACCCTAACTAACCCTACTTTTGTTGCTGGTGGCGAGTTAGAAGGGTTTTTCTATACCTACACATGTGATTTAGGCTTTACTGTAGTACCAGAAAGTATAGCAATTACATTTACAGCAACTAGCGGTAAAAAACTATATGAAGCACCTACAACATGGGTTTTATATGGCACCAAGCAAGGCACACTTGTAACCTCAAGAGCGGTAGACGCTAAAATTTATGGCACAGTAACCGCGCAAGGGATTATTACATTAAACATACCTACAATAATGGTAAATGAACATATTGGGCTTGGTAAATTTCAATTAGTAGCGCGCCCTAAGTTTGTTCCTGATACTTTTAATAGTATTGATTATTCAACCGGCGCACCTGGGCCATACCCTAACGCTTACAACGAAACAAAAATTGCCGCTGATATTTCTACTTTAAAAATAAATACCCTACCTAGCATTGTGGGTGAAGTGCTGTTTTCTGTAGATTACAAAACCATCACCGATAACCTAAAGCAATTTAAATCGCAAAGCGGTAACATTTTAAACTTTAATGGCACACAGGTAGGCACTATTAATTACAAACTAGGCCAAATAGAAATGCAGCCTTATGCAAATACGCTAGGTGAGTTAAATGTATTTTTTAAATCTATTTTTGCAGATTACACCGGCGGCGATACAGGCGTAACAGCGGTGGCGTTTAGAACCTCAGCAACCGATTTAACAACATCGTCATTAATTTTACGCTACACAACCGTTAACGGTACTTTTTTAGCCACCACAAATGCTAACGGTGAATTTACCGGTACCGACATAAACACAGCTACTAGTTTTGTAGATACCGAAACCGGTGCCGTGTATGTTGAATTTACAACTGTAGTAAACCCCACAACCATTAAATACGATGCAGTAGCAGAAACCACATTACCACTTGATCCTAAACTACTTGGATTAAACCCTGTAAGATTACCGCCTAATGGTAAGGTTCCTGTTTTTGACTCAGGCCGTCACTTGGTTATTTTTCATGAAGAAACAACCGACATAATAGGCACCCCAGCAGCAGGGCAAACAATTACTCTATCAAGAGAAAAACAATCTTACGTAGAAGTAATAGACGTAAACGGTGAAAGACTTGCTTTTAATCAATACACAGCCGATAAAGAAGCAGGAACCATTACCTTTGCAGATCCGCTATCGTTAATTGATAGAAACGGCGATGCAATGACAGGGCCGTATCAGGTGGTTGATCGTGTAGAAGATATGGTTTTATGTACTGACGCACAAGTAACCGGCTTACTAAGCTTATCAGCGCCATTAACCCGCGACTATCCAGCAAACGAAACCCGCATTGCAAGTGCATTAGTGTGGGGTGATGTAGGTGCACGTTATTACAACCTATTTAGCCAGCAAACATTTAATGATTGGAAAGACGAACCAGACGCCGATCCTATTACCGCTCAATACGATGATGTTAACTACCCTATTCAAATTAACAATAAAGATTCGGTAGCTGGGCGCTGGATGATTAGATTTACCAGCTTTTCAACCGTAGAAGTAATTGAAGAAACACTAGGTGTAGTGCTGCAAAACATAAACATAAACTCAACCAACGTAGCACCAATAAACCCAGCAACAAGCAATCCTTATTGGGTAATGGACTTTAACGGTTTTGGCTCAGGCTGGGTAACAGGTAATATAATTCGCTTTAACACCGACTCAGGCGAAGAAAACATGTGGATAATACGCACAGTGCAAAGCGGCCAGCTAACAGAAGTGGTAGACAGCATTGATGTAGAAATAAGAGGGGATGCGAACTAATGGCGAATATACTAATGATCACCTTTGATGTTAGCGATAGAGCTGCTTTAGATGTTTATGATGTAATTGTTAGTTTTGGGCATACAGTAACAATTATATCTCAATCTGATGCACTGGCTGATAACTCGCTTTTAAATGGTTATGATTTAATTGTATGCCCTCGGTTAACTTGCACACAAAATTCAGCCTCAATGTTGTTGGCGAAATTAAATTCAGGAACACCTGTAATAAGTGGAACTTACTCAGACGTTCCAGTAGATGGATACATGGAGTCTATTTATAATGACAACGTACTTGAGACAGCGCTTGGCCTTACAAGCACAATAAAAGCAAATGAAGGTTACGGGACTTCAATTAACTTACCAATAAGCTTTAACTTTCCTAATGGTAGTAATGCAGGAAAAGAAAACACTGATATTATTGTTAGCGGTGCAGCTTTCCAATATTCATACGGCAATATTAATTATTCAGAAGCATGGACGCTAGATGGCTTGAGGCAGGTATTAATGATAAATGAAGTTGGTAATGCCAAGCATATAGCCTATGGCGCTTTTTATGGCAGAACCACATTTACTGATTTTGGAAAATACATAATAAAAAAATTAATAACACTGGCTATTTCAGAAGAACCGGTGGGTTTAATTGTTTCAGGAAAAGTAACGCTAGAAGATCAGCCTCACACATCAAAAGTGGTTGTCACTAGCGCGAATGAAACGCCAGCAGTGTTAGGTTATGGGCAAAGCGATATTAGCGGCGATTACTCTGTTAACGTTGGTGAATACAACGGGCCTGTACTAATACATACCATGCAAGACTATGGTTTACCATGGAGCGCAAGCACAGCTAAAGTTATTGGCGATGTAGTACACCCAACCACACCTAACGGGTATATTTACAAAGCAACCCAAGCCGGTAACACAGGCCAAGCAGAACCAATATGGACAGCCGAGCAAAATGTAAGTATTAATGACGGCTCAGTTATTTATCAATCAGAAAGATTACTAAAACCTGAAATTGAAGGTTACGTAACACCAACACCAATAGCATAAGGGGAAGCATAATGGCTATACCAACACTACTAAGACAAACCGACTACGCCGGTGTAGATTTTACCGATAAAGCACAAGGCACTTTTGAAGTGTTAAAGGATGCGCTGGTGGATAAATTTGGCTGGACACTGCTATTTGAAGATTTAGCCAGCCCAAACAAGTCATTTGTAGTAGCCAACACAGGATCTCAAAGCTGTTTAAAAATAACAAAAGAGGACGGCGATACAACCTACCTAAAATTTGAAGCAGCACAATCTTATAGTGATATAGACACACCGGTTAACACCATTCAGAGTTGTTATTATTTTATTAATTTTGCTGGTGATTATTTTAACTTAATAGGAGATAGTAAAAGATTTTATTTTATAATCTCACAAAGCAATGAAATTATAAATTTTAACTACGCTTTTTTTTGTGGAGATATAATACCATTTACCGAAAACGATCCTAACGTTTTTTATTTGACCCCATCAGAAATAAATGCAAATCAATTTAGCTCAAATAAATCTTCAAGTTACAGAGGAACCCTTATAGATGCGGATATAAGAAACTCCCAAGGGTATAACAATAGAACTTCTAATTTAAAAATTTACAATCAGCAAGGGGTAAAATGCACGATATTAAGCCCAGGTGCAATAGGTTACACATTCACAGACGTTAATATTAATAACGAAAATCCATTAATATTATCTGAGGGGTATATTGTTTCTCAAGAAGCCGATGGAACAACAGGTTTTAATGTTGATTACGGGAAGCTACCTGGTTTGTTTTATTTTGCCTCATGGAATAAAAATCTAATGGAGTTACATATGGATGGTATAGAAGCTATCAATGGGTTTCAGTGCGCTGCTTTGCCTTGTGTAGCTGATACAGCTTACAACAAAGGCGTAATACTTCTTAACGATTGGGATGTTTTATAATGGCCTATGAATTAATTGGCCCTGCAATATTTGAGTTAGGGGTTGTTGAACAGCCCTTTGCTTTAATTGGGGGTACTTTGTATGTGGAAAACGCGCCAGCACAAAAGCGGTTTATGATTATAGACCGCTTAAGTGGTGAGGTTATACACAGCGGATTAAGCAATGCAGATGGCACATTTA
>ERZ1673962.1511-NODE-1511-length-10717-cov-13.104389_pt1 | contig 10717 bp, 7 predicted proteins | sample MGYA00580188_ERZ1673962 | MGnify/ENA primary metagenome ERZ1673962 (study PRJEB41334, sample SAMN05608104) | rock metagenome | biome: terrestrial subsurface; feature: shale formation; material: shale | place: USA: Pennsylvania ... | reverse complement strand
CGCCATCGACAAGAACAGCTTCGACGAGGTCCTGGCCAAGCAGGAGCTGAACCTCACTTTCTCGGTGCCGAATCGTCTGCAGGACGAGCCCACCGATGAAGAGCTGGCCGTACAGCTGAACATCAACTCGATGAAGGACTTCAACCCGGCCAACCTGGTCGAGCAGGTCCCCGAACTGAAAAAGCTGATGGAACTGCGCGACGCGCTGGTCGCCCTCAAGGGCCCGCTGGGTAACGCCCCGGCCTTCCGCAAAGCGATCGAAAGCGTACTCGCCGACGACGACTCGCGTGACCGCGTACTCGGTGAGCTGGGCCTCGCCGCGAAAGAACAGCTGGACACCTGATAACTCCCGACAAGGAACGCCAACACATGAGCACTAGCGCAGCAGCCGTCGAAAGCGGCAAGAACCTCGCCGAACTCGGCATTCTCGACCGCATCATCGCTGAAACCAAATTGACACCCGATGACGAGGCCTACGACATCGCCAAGCGCGGCGTGTCGGCTTTCATCGAAGAACTCCTCAAGCCACAGAACGAGCACGAGCCGGTCAAGAAGGCCATGGTCGACCGCATGATTGCGGAAATCGACGCCAAGCTCAGCCGTCAGATGGACGAGATTCTCCACCACCAGCAGTTCCAGACGCTGGAATCGTCCTGGCGCGGCCTCAAGCTGCTGGTCGATCGCACCAACTTCCGCGAGAACATCAAGCTCGAAGTCCTCAACGCGTCCAAGCAAGACCTGCTCGATGACTTCGAGGACAGTCCAGAAGTGGTCCAGTCCGGCCTATACAAGCACATCTATACCGCAGAGTACGGCCAGTTCGGCGGCCAGCCGGTCGGTGCCCTGATTGCCAATTACTTCTTCGACCCGAGCGCACCGGACATCAAGACCATGCAGTACGTGGCCTCGGTCGCCAGCATGTCCCACGCGCCCTTCATCGCGGCGGCCGGCCCGAAATTCTTCGGTCTGGAAAGCTTCACCGGCCTGCCGGACCTGAAGGATCTGAAAGATCACTTCGAAGGCCCGCAGTTCGCCAAGTGGCAAAGCTTCCGCGAGCAGGAGGATGCCCGTTACGTCGGCCTGACCGTACCGCGCTTCCTGCTACGTAACCCCTACGACCCGGAAGACAACCCGGTCAAATCTTTCGTCTACAAGGAAAACGTGGCCAACAGCCACGAGCACTACCTGTGGGGCAACACCGCGTACACCTTCGCTAGCCGTCTGACCGACAGCTTCGCCAAGTTCCGCTGGTGCCCGAACATCATCGGCCCGCAAAGCGGTGGCGCGGTGGAAGACCTACCGCTGCACCACTTCGAGAGCATGGGCGAGATCGAAACCAAGATTCCGACCGAAGTGCTGGTCTCCGACCGTCGTGAATACGAACTGGCCGAAGAAGGCTTCATCGCTCTGACCATGCGTAAGGGCAGCGACAACGCCGCGTTCTTCTCCGCCAACTCTGCGCAAAAGCCGAAGTTCTTCGGCAACAGCGAAGAGGGCAAGAACGCTGAGCTCAACTACAAGCTCGGTACTCAGCTGCCTTACTTGTTCATCGTCAACCGCCTGGCGCACTACCTCAAAGTGCTGCAGCGCGAACAGATCGGCGCCTGGAAAGAGCGTACCGACCTGGAACTGGAACTGAACAAGTGGATTCGCCAGTACGTGGCCGACCAGGAGAACCCAAGCTCCGAAGTCCGTAGCCGTCGTCCGCTGCGCGCAGCGCAAGTCGTCGTCAGCGATGTCGACGGAGAGCCGGGCTGGTACCGCGTCAGCCTGAACGTGCGTCCGCACTTCAAGTACATGGGTGCTGATTTCACCCTGTCGCTGGTTGGCAAGCTGGACAAGGAATAAGCATCCATGGCCTACGGCAGCCTTCTCGAACGCCTCGGCGGTGACGCCGACAAACGCGCCGGCTGGAGTCACGAAGTCGCGGCAATGGCTTCGGTGGCTGCCCATTTGGCCAAAATGCTCAGCACCCGGGCGGGCAGCGTGCAAACGTTGCCCGACTACGGGTTGCCAGATTTGAACGATATGCGCCTGTCGCTGCACGACTCGCTGCAACAGGCGCGTATCGCCATTGAACGCTTCATCGAAGCGTACGAACCCCGCTTGAGCCAGGTCCGGGTGATATCCCTGCCCCGCACGCATGACCCGCTGATCCTGTCCTTCGCCATCGAAGGTCTGCTGGAAGTCGACGGTTCGAAGCGCCAAGTAAGTTTTTCCGCGAGCCTGGACGGCAGCGGACAAGTGAAAGTCCACTAAGGAGAGCCTGATGTCCGGTAAACCCGCAGCCCGACTGGGCGACCCCACCAATTGCCCCAAGAAGGGCCACGGCACCAACCCGATCGCGGCCGGCTCTCCTGACGTTCTGTTCGACGGCATGCCCGCCGCACGCATGGGTGATCCCACCTCCTGTGGCAGCGCGTTGGCCAGTGCGGTCATCCCAACAGTGCTGATCAACGGCAAACCGGCTACTACGGTGGGCACGATGGGTGATCACGGTAATCCGGTGATCGCCGGGTCCGGCACCATTGTGATTGGCGGTTGACCATGCGTCTTACAGGGATGGCCGGCTGATGTCCTTCAACCACTACTACCAGAGCGAACTCACCGCCCTGCGTCAACTCGGCAAGCGCTTCTCCGAACGTAGCCCGGCGCTGGCACCATTCCTCGGACAGGCCGGGCGTGATCCGGATGTCGAGCGGTTGCTGGAGGGCTTCGCCTTTCTCACCGGGCGCCTGCGCCAGAAGCTCGATGACGAGCTGCCGGAGCTGACCCATTCCTTGATGCACCTGCTGTGGCCGAACTACATGCGCCCGCTGCCGGCGTTCAGCATGTTGCAGTTCGACCCGGTCAATCGACCAGGCCCTGCGTTGATGGTGCCGCGCAATACGCCGGTCGAATCCAAGCCGATCAAGGGTGTGACCTGCCGCTTCCGTACCGCCTACGCCACCGAGGTTCTGCCGTTGGCGCTCGACGCGTTGGACTATTCGGTTAAAGGCGGTGGCGCATTGCTGAGCCTGCGTTTGCAGATGACGGCCGATGGGCATCTGGGTGAGTTGAATCTCAAGCAGCTGCGCCTTCATCTCGCTGGCGAGCGCTACATCAGCCAGATGCTTTATCTGAGTTTGCTGCGCAACGTCGCTGACGTGCAGCTGATTGCCCTGGATGCCAACGGCAAACCATTCAGTGACGGCTTCGGCGTTGCGCTGCCCGCACTCCATATCGATCCGTCAAAGCTTCAGCCGGTGGGATTTGCCGAAGATCAGGCATTGATCCCCTACCCGCTCAACACCTTCCGCGGTTACCGCTACCTGCAGGAGTACTTTGCCTTCCAGGAGAAATTTCTGTTCGTCGACTTGCTTGGCCTCGATGCCATCAAGCGTCTGCCGCAGGAGGTGCAGGAACAGGCGCGTGGCTTCGAGCTGCGCTTCGACATTCATAAGGCCGGCGTGCAGCGGATCCGCCCAACCTTGGATAACGTGCGGCTGTATTGCACGCCGATCGTTAACCTGTTCGAGCACGACGCCATCCCGATCCGTCTCGACGGCAAGCAGGACCAATACCTGCTGATGCCGTCCGAGCTCGACAGTAATCAGTGCGGCGTCTTTTCGGTTGACCGCGTCACCGGCTGGAAGCCGGGCGGCATGGGCTATGAAGAATATGTGCCGTTCGAATCCTTCGAGCACGACCCCAGCTTCGACGTTCCGGTGGCGCGCCCCCACTACAGCGTGCGCCAGCAACCCTCGATGCTCGGCGACGGGCTGGAAACCTACCTCAGCTTTGGCCTGCGCAACCTCGACCAACACGAGACGCTGTCCATCGAGCTCACCTGCACCAACCAGAACCTGCCGCGCCAGCTGCGCCTGGGCGATATCTGTCTACCCAGCGAAGACACGCCGGAGTTCCTGACCTTCCGCAACATCAGCGCCGTGACGCCGAGCTACGCGCCGCCGCTGCACCGTGACTTCCTCTGGAAGTTGATCAGCAACATGTCGCTCAACTACCTGTCGCTGGCCAATGTCGAGGCGCTCAAGGTCATCCTCGAGACTTACGACCTGCCGCGCTACTACGACCAGCACGCGGAGAAGGTCAGCAAACGACTGCTCGGCGGCCTCAAGCAGATTGGGCATCAGCACGTCGACCGCCTGCACCGCGGCCTGCCGGTGCGCGGCGTACGTACGGAGCTGGTAATGGACCCCGAGGGGTATCTGGGCGATGGGGACTTGTTCCTTTTCGCCTCGATTCTCAATGAATTCTTTGCGCTGTACGCAAGCCTCAACTCGTATCACGAGCTGCGCGTCAGGAGCACACAGGGAGAGGTGTACCAATGGACGCCACGTATGGGGCAGCAGCCCCTGCTCTAAACCGGATCAGCCGGGGCATCCGCGAGTACAGCCTGTTCCAGGGTGTGCTACTGGTGATGGACCGTCTGAAAGCCGCCCATCCTGATCTGGACGAAGAGGCGCTGTACGAGCACCTCGAATTCCAGGCCAACCCGAGCCTGGGCTTTCCCGGCAGCGACGTCGACCGCGTGCACTTTTTCGAAGAGCATGGGCAACTGCGCGCGCAACTGCGGATCAACCTGGTCAGCCTCTTCGGGGCCGGCTCGCCACTGCCTGCCTTCTATGGTGAGCAAGCCCTCGGCGACAGCGCCGAAGGCAACCCGACACGCGAATTTCTCGACCTGTTCAACAACCGCCTGCAGCGACTGATACTGCCGATCTGGCAGAAGTACCGTTACCGCGGGCGCTTCACCAGCGGCGCGCGCGACCCGCTCTCCGAGCAGCTGTTCGCCCTCATCGGGCTGGGCGGTGAGCAGATCCGTGCCGCCTCAGAGCTGAACTGGAAGCGCCTTCTGCCATATCTGGGCCTACTCAGCCTACGCGCACATTCGGCAGCACTGATCGAATCGGTGCTGCGCTACTACTTCAAGCACGCGGACCTACGCATCGAGCAGTGCCTCGAACGCCAGGTAGAGATTCTCACCGAGCAGCAGAACCGCCTCGGCCGAGCCAACAGCCAGCTCGGCGAGAGCCTAGTGCTGGGCGAGCGCGTACGTGATCGCGGCGGCAAGTTCCGTATCCACATCCGGCAACTCAGTTGGGACCGCTTTCACGAATTTCTGCCGGTCGGCACCGGCTATCAACCGCTATGTGCACTGGTGCGCTTCACCCTGCGCGATCCGCTGGACTATGACATCCGCCTGCAATTGCGCCAGGACGATATTCGCGACCTGCGCATCGGCGCCGAAAACACCTGCCGCCTTGGCTGGACCAGCTGGCTCGGTAGCGAGCGCGCCGACGGCATGGTCACCCTGGGCAGCCAGACTCATTAAGGAAGATGAAGATGATCAACGTAGACCTTCAACAACTGGTCCAGGCTCTGGATGCGCAGACCAAGCATGATCTGGAAATCGCGGCGGAGCGCTGCGTGGTCCGTGGCGGCAACAAGATACTCGTCGAAGACCTGCTGCTCGGCTTGCTGGAGCGCCCCGAAGGCCTGCTGAACCGCGCGCTACTGGACGCCGATGTCGAACCCGGCACGCTGGCCCAGGCGCTGCAACCACGTGGCGAGCACAGCGAGTCGCGCAATCCGGTGTTTTCCGCGGAGCTGGTGCAGTGGCTGCAGGATGCGCTGCTGGTCGGCAACCTCGAGCTCGGCCAGAGCCAGATCGACCAGGCCGCGCTGATCCTGGCGCTGTTGCGCAACCCGATGCGCTACGCGGGCAGTCACTATCAGCCGTTGCTGGCCAGGCTCAACGCCGACCGGCTGCGCGAGTTCGCGTTGGCCCAACAGCCGGCGCAACAGGCAGCAGGCACCCCCGCTCCTGGCGGCGAATCTAACCTCTCTCGCTTCACCCACAACTTCACCCAGCAGGCCCGTGACGGCAAGCTCGACCCCGTCCTATGTCGCGATGGCGCCATCCGCCAGATGATCGACATTCTCGCTCGCCGTCGCAAAAGTAACCCGATCGTTGTCGGCGAGGCTGGTGTCGGCAAGACCGCCATCGTCGAAGGCCTGGCGCTACGCATTGCGGCCGGCGAAGTCCCGGACGTACTCAAGGGCGTCGAACTCATGGCCCTGGACCTGGGCCTGCTGCAGGCCGGCGCCAGCGTCAAAGGAGAATTCGAGCGCCGCCTGCAGGGCGTGATCGATGAAGTCAAAGGTTCGCCCAAACCGATCATCTTGTTCATCGACGAAGCCCACACATTGATCGGCGCCGGTGGCCAGGCGGGCAGCGGCGATGCGGCCAACCTGCTCAAACCCGCACTGGCCCGGGGCGAATTGCGCACCATCGCCGCCACCACCTGGAGCGAGTACAAGAAGTATTTCGAGAAAGACCCGGCCCTCGCACGTCGCTTTCAACCCGTGCAGTTGCACGAGCCCACCGTAGACGAAGCGGTCACCATCTTGCGTGGCCTGGCGCCGATCTACGAAAAGAGCCATGGCATCTATCTACGTGACGACGCAGTGGTGGCCGCCGCCGAACTATCAGCCCGCTACTTGGCTGGTCGACAGCTACCCGACAAGGCCGTCGACGTATTGGACACCGCCTGCGCACGTGTGCGCATCAGCCTTGCAGCTGCACCGGAAGCACTGGAGCGCCTGCGTGGGGAAATTGCAGAAGGTGAAGGCCAACGCGAAGCGGTACGTCGGGACCTCGATGCCGGATTGAGCGTAGACCGCGAAGCGCTCGACGCTTTGGACGTCCGACTGAGCGAAGCACGTGCCGAACTCGAACAAGTAGAAACCCGCTGGTCCGTCCAGCGCGAACTCGCCGAACGGCTGCTGGAGCTGCGAAAGGCTTGCGCGGCAGCTCGCCAAGTAGCTGTAGACGAAGCCTGCGCGCAATCGCCGCAGGATATCGAAACGCTGGAAGCCGAACTGCGTGACGTACAGGGTGAGCTGGCCAGCGCCCAGACCCACGAGCGCCTAGTCAGCTTTGAGGTGTGCCCACGCCTGGTGGCCGAAGTGATCAGTCACTGGACCGGCGTGCCACTTTCGCAACTGGCACGCGAGCACAACAGCAAAGTGCTGACCTTCGCCAGCGATCTGCGCCAGCGGGTGCGTGGCCAGGAGCAAGCCGTCGAGGCACTGGACCGCTCGATGCGCGCGACCGCCGCCGGCCTCAACCGCGCCGACGCGCCGGTGGGCGTGTTCCTACTGGTCGGCCCCAGCGGGGTCGGCAAGACCGAGACTGCCCTGGCGCTGGCCGACCTGCTCTACGGCGGTGAGCGCTTTCTCACCACCATTAACATGTCCGAGTTTCAGGAAAAGCACAGTGTTTCTCGGCTCATCGGCGCGCCGCCAGGCTATGTGGGCTACGGTGAGGGCGGCATGCTCACCGAGGCCGTCCGGCAGAAACCCTACTCGGTGGTGCTACTCGACGAAGTCGAAAAGGCCGATCCGGATGTGATGAACGTGTTCTATCAGATCTTCGACAAGGGTGTGGCCAACGACGGTGAAGGGCGCGAAATCAACTTCCGCAACACCTTGATCCTGATGACCAGCAACCTGGCCAGTGACCGCATCGCCGGTCTCTGCGCCAACAGCCAGCGCCCCGCAGCCGACGATTTGGAACAGGCCATTCGCCCGCAGCTGACGCAGCATTTCAAGCCGGCACTGCTCGGCCGGATGCGCGTGGTGCCTTATTACCCGATCGAGGGTGACGTGCTGGAGGAGCTGGTGGGGCTCAAGCTCACCCGTTTTGGCGAGCGCCTCGCGCGACGTCAGCTGCAGTTCAGCCATTGCCCGGCGTTGCTGGCGCATCTGGCCGAGCGCTGCACACATAGCGAAAGCGGCGCGCGGCTGATCGACCATCTCATCGACCAGCACCTGCAACCGCTGGTAGTCGACCGGCTGCTCGACGCCATGGCTGGCGGCGAAACCCTGCAGCGCGTGCATGCAACCCTCGACGGCAACGGGGCGGTGGTCTGTGAGTTCGCTTAAGGTCCCGCCCATGTTCGTCGAACCGCCCTCAACATTTGACCCGCGATCGCTGCTCGAGCGCTTCGCCGAGTTGGCATGGAACACCGACACGAACGCTTGGCTCAATGGGCTCACCGAACTGGTCGCACAACTGGCGCACTGCCCGCTCGCTCAGCTCTACCTGCTCGACGCAACCCATACGCGCCTGACGCTTTCGGCCGAATGGTTGGAGGGAGCGCGGGGGCACGAGGCGACCAGCGTGCCCAGCGACTATCGCGACGAACAATTGCTGCAGTATTGCCTCAGCCAGAACCAGCAACTGAGCATCGCGCCACTCGATGCCAGCCTGCACCAGACCAGCTTCCTGCCAGAAACATCGCGCCCATGGCGCAGCCTGCTGTGCCTGCCGCTGCAGGACGCTGAGGGCTATACCGCCGGGTTACTGGTGGCTGCCAGCAACACCCATCAAGATCTCGCGGCGGACTCGGCCACGCTGTCCAACCTTGGCCGGTTCGCCCTTGGCCAGGCGCAACTGCTCAATCGTTTGCGTGACACTCGGCAACCAGATCTCGCACCCGCTGCATCGACGCGTCCCTGCGCCAGCGGCTATGGCCTGATCGGCGACAGTCCACGGATGCGCGCAGTCTACGGGCTGATCAGCAAGGTATTGCATAACCCGGTAAGCGTTATGCTGACCGGTGAAACCGGCACGGGAAAGGAACTCGTTGCCCGCGCCATTCATGATTGCGGCTCGCGACGCAGCCAGGCCTTTATCGTCCAGAATTGCGCGGCTTTACCGGAGCATTTACTGGAAAGTGAGCTGTTCGGCTATCGCAAGGGGGCCTTTACCGGTGCTGATCGTGACCACGAAGGGCTGTTCGATGCGGCCAATGGCGGCACGCTGTTTCTAGACGAGATCGGTGACATGCCGTTGACCTTGCAGGCCAAGCTCTTACGGGTCCTGCAGGAAGGCGAAGTGCGGCCGCTGGGCAGCACTCGCACCCACAAGGTCGATGTCCGGATCGTCGCTGCAACTCACCAAGACCTGCACAAGCGCGTCGAGGAAGGTCGTTTTCGCGAGGATCTTTACTACCGGCTCTCCATTTTCCCGATAGAACTGCCGCCCCTGCGCGAGCGCGGGCAAGACATCCTGCGCCTGGCGCGGCATTTTGCGGACAACGCCTGCGGCTTTCTGCAACGTGATGCCGTGCGCTGGTCCGATGCTGCACTGGAACAGCTCGCCGGCTATGGATTTCCGGGCAATGTGCGGGAGCTAAAGGGGCTGGTCGAACGTGCCGTACTGCTCTGCGAGTCCGGCGAATTGCTGCCAATGCATTTCAGTCTGCGCAAGCTGGATGATGAACTCGACAGCACGCTGAACCTGCGCGAACGGCTCGAGCGGGTCGAGCGCAACCTGTTGATCGACTGCCTGCGCAACAACGGTGGCAACCAGAGTCAGGCCGCACGCGAACTCGGCTTGCCGCGCCGCACCCTGCTCTATCGCATGGACCGGCTGAACATCAGCCCAGCATCCCTCTAAGGACGGACCGAAGACATGTTCAACCCGGCCAACGAAACTCACTTCAGTCTCGCCATCGAAGGCATCGAGCACGACCTGCAGGTTCTAGAATTCAGGGGCCGAGAGGCGCTCTCTCAGCCCTTCGCCTTCGAGCTCGAACTGGTTAGCGAACGCCCTGATCTGGACCTGGAAAATCTGCTGCATCAGCCGGCCTTCCTGGCCCTATCGCCGGCCGGAAACGGCATCCATGGTCTGATCCACCGCGTCGCCCAAGGTGACTCCGGCAAGCGCCTGACCCGCTACCACATCACCCTACGTCCGCAGATGGCCTATCTGGCCCACCGCACCAACCAGCGTATCTTCCAGCACCTGACGGTTGAGAAGATCATCAGCCAGGTGCTCGAAGAACATGGCATCCAGACCAACGCATTTCGCTTCGGCCTCGGCTCGGTCTACCCCGAGCGCGACTACTGTGTGCAGTACGATGAAAGCGATCTGCACTTCATCCAGCGCCTGTGCGAGGAAGAGGGCATTCACTACCACTTCCAGCACAGCGCGGCGGGCCATGTGCTGGTCTTCGGAGATGACCAGACGGGGTTTCCCAAGCTCGCACCGGTGACGTACCAGCAGGATTCCGGTTTGGTCGCGGACGAGCCGGTGGTCAAACGCTTCGGCCTGCGGGTCGAGACCCGCACCAGCCGCGTCACTCGCCGCGACTATGATTTCGAGAAACCGCGCCTGACCATGGAAGGTGCCTTCCACAGCGAGTTCCAACCGGACCTAGAAGATTACGACTACCCCGGCCGTTTCACCGAGCGAGCCCGTGGCAAGCACCTGTCCCAACGCGCGCTTGAACGCCACCGCAGCGACTACGAACTAGCCGAAGGTGAGAGCGACCAGCCGCAGTTGGTCACCGGCCGTTTTCTCGCGTTGACTGACCACCCGCTCAATGACTGGAACCAGCTCTGGCTGCTCAACGAAATCCTCCATGAAGGCAAGCAGCCGCAAGTGCTGGAAGAATCGGTGACAAGCGATAGCCTGGCCCGTGACGGCTTCACCCAAGGCTACCGCAACCACTTCACCGCGACGCCCTGGCATGCCACCTACCGCCCGGCCCTGAAGCATCCCACGCCCAAAGTGCTCGGCAGTCAGACTGCCGTGGTCACAGGCCCTGCTGGTGAAGAAATCCACTGCGACGAGTACGGTCGCTTGAAAGTCCAGTTCCACTGGGACCGCGAAGGCCAGGCCGACGACAAGACCAGCTGCTGG
>ERZ1673962.1509-NODE-1509-length-10723-cov-2.956787_pt1 | contig 10723 bp, 12 predicted proteins | sample MGYA00580188_ERZ1673962 | MGnify/ENA primary metagenome ERZ1673962 (study PRJEB41334, sample SAMN05608104) | rock metagenome | biome: terrestrial subsurface; feature: shale formation; material: shale | place: USA: Pennsylvania ... | reverse complement strand
TGCGCCTGAGGGGCGGATGTAAGGCAAGAGGAAGAGACCGGGCATGGAATATCTGACGCTCCTGGTGAGCGGTATTCTGGTCGGCGTGGCGGTTGCCGCCCCCATCGGCCCGGTCAATCTCATCTGCATCCGCCGGACGCTGAAATATGGGGCGGTGAATGGGTTTGCTTCCGGTTCCGGCGCGGCGCTAGGCGACGGTGTATTTGCGACCATTGCCGCTTTCGGTGTGACGGCGGCGATTGCTTTCGTGAAGACTCATTCTTTCTGGTTGCAGGTGCTTGGCGGGCTTTTTTTGATCGGGCTCGGCATTCGCACTTGGTTGGCGCATCCGCATCTCGATGACAGCCTGCCGGAAAATGCTTTGGGCGATCTTCTGCCTGTCATCGGTACGACATTTTTCCTGACCATCACGAACCCGGCCACCATGCTGGGTTTCATGGCGATTTTCGGGGGCATTGCGGGCTTTACCGTGGGCAGCTTTATGGCCGCGCGCTCTTGCTGGTGGCCTCGGTCGTTGCGGGATCGGCGCTTTGGTGGGCTCTTTTGACCGGATTTGTCGGCTTCTTCCGCAACCGGATGAGCGACCGGATGCTGGAAATCATCAATCACGTCTCCGCCGGGCTGATTATTCTGTTCGGCCTCGGCGTGAGCGGGCGTGTATTATGGGAACGGTTCCTGTGAAGAGCCGCAAGAAAACGAGGGAGCGGAACGAATGAACGGTGCGGAAAGTCTGGTACAGACGCTGGTGGATTCTGGGGTGGAGGTTTGCTTCACCAATCCCGGTACCTCGGAAATGCATTTCGTCGCGGCACTGGACAAGGTGCCCGGCATGCGCGCCATTCTCGGCCTCTTTGAAGGGGCGGTAACGGGGGCGGCGGACGGGTATGGCCGGATGGCGGAAAAGCCGGCGGCAACGCTTCTCCATCTCGGCCCCGGCCTCGCCAACGGGCTTGCCAATCTTCACAATGCCCGGCGCGCTTCGACGCCGCTTGTGAATATCGTGGGCGACCACGCGACCTATCATGCGCAATACGATGCGCCGCTGTCCTCGGACATTAAGGGCTTTGCCGCGCCCGTTTCAGGCTGGGTGCATTCATCAAGCCATCCCAAATATGTCGCCGCCGACGCCGCCCGCGCGGTTGCAGCAGCCCGTCAGGCGCCGGGACAGGTGGCGACGCTTATTTTGCCGGCCGATACCGCCTGGCTCGAGGCGGACGGTCCGGCGCCTGCCTTGCCCGTGGCAGGTCCCGTGCCTGCCGGTGAGAAAGCCGTGGCGCGGGCGGCCGGCGCGCTCAAGAACGGCAAGAAAACGGTCATCCTCATCCGCGGCGAAGCGCTGAAGGAGGAGGGGCTGCATGCGGCAGGCCGCATCGCGGCGAAATCCGGCGCGCGGCTTTTGTGTGACACATTCACTCCCCGTATCCAGCGCGGGGCGGGGCGGGTTGCCATCGAGCGGCTTCCCTATTTTGCCGAACAGATCGAGGAAAACCTCGCCGGTACCGAGCAGATGATCATTGTCGGCTCGAAGCCGCCGGTCTCCTTCTTTGCTTATCCCGGCAAGGCAAGCTGGCTGACGCCGGAAGGCTGCGACATTCTCATGCTCGCCCATGCGCACGAAGATGGGGTAGGCGCGCTTGCCGCGCTTGCCGAAGCCATCGGCGCGCCGAAAGAGCCTGCCCATGTCGCTCCGCTCGAAAAGCCGGAGCTGCCCACGGGTAATCTCGACAGCTTCACGGCGGGCCAGATCATCGGCCACTATCTTCCCGAAGGCGCGATCGTTTCGGATGAAGCGGCCACCTCGGGCATCGGCCCGGCGATCTATACCGCCAATGCCGCCCCGCACGATCACCTCTCGCTGACCGGGGGCTCCATTGGCCAGGGTCTGCCGGTGGCCACAGGCGCGGCGGTTGCCTGCCCGGACCGCAAGGTTGTGTGCCTGCACGGGGATGGCGGGGCGATGTACACATTGCAGACGCTGTGGAGCCAGGCGCGCGAAGGGCTCGATGTGACGACGGTGATCTTCGCCAACCGCTCCTATGCGATCCTCAATGTGGAACTGATGCGGGTGGGTGCGGAAAATCCGGGCCCCAAAGCGCTTTCCATGCTCGATCTGCATAATCCCGAGCTTGATTGGGTGAAGCTCGCCCAAGGCATGGGCGTCGAGGCGATGCGCGCGGAAACGGCGGAAGAATTCGCCGACCAGTTTTCCCGCTGCATGCGCACGAAAGGCCCGCATCTCATCGAAGCGGTGGTCTGAGCCAGGCATCGCCGCAAAAGAAAAGAGCGCCCTGGCCTTTGCCGGGGCGCTTTTCATTTGGGCGGATACCGCCCGGCTTAGTGATGGGTGCGCTGAAGCGTGAATTCGCCGTGGCGGATCCGGTCTGCCAGATTCTCGGCCATGTCGGCGACATTATCTTCGCCCAGCACATCGACCATGTCGCTGAAAGCGGCGTAAAGCGCGGCACTTGCCACGATGTCGGCGGAAGCGCCGGCCTGCAGCGCTTCTTCCCAGGCATCGAGCAAAAGGTCGAGCGCCAGCTGGCGCTGCTCGTCTTCGCTCGGAAAGAGCGCGTCAGCCGCTTCGGTTTCAAAATCCGCGTCGTCCAGATCGGACAGAAGGCTTACGCGCGTGGGTCGGGTCTTAGACATTAAAACGGGTGCTCATTTTTCCAGTTTGCAAGTCGGACGGGCCGCACCCTCCGTATGACGCAAACGCTGCCGGGATCGAAAAGGGACCGGCAAGGCTTGCAGCTTTGTTTTGTTGTAACACAAAATTTTGGACTTGCGCGATGAAAGATAGGAGACGGTTAACCTCTCACCCGGCGGTGTGCAAGGGGCGGCAAGTGAAAATCCGTTTGGGGCCGCCCGGTTATGGTTAAGGCCGGGAGATGGCGGAGAGGCGGGCAGAGAGCTTTGCTCCCTCGTCCAGAAGCCGGTTGATTTCCGTCACCGTCTTGCCCGAGCAGCGCCCATGGGCGATGCGGGCCTTGTGATAAGCGCTGTTGAAATGGCCGACCAGCAACTCGCGGGTCTGCTCGTCCGGCTCGGTAGCTTTCAGGAGTTCGCGCATTTTTTCGCGCCAAACCTGGCCTTCGCTGCCATCACAGAGGTCGCGCATATAATGAACGGAGCCCAGAATCTCCGCGACGCGCAGCACATCTGCCCAATAAGCCGCCGCCCTGCCGGACTTGCCTCCCGTTTGGGCATAGGCGGCCGGCGTAGCGCCGAGAAGGGCGCAGGCAACAAGCGCCTGTGTCAAAAAGACACAGAACACACGGGCCGGTGAGCGGCCATTGGAGCCGCAATGGGACAGGGTTCGGGCGCAGGGCATGGCAGGAAACGGGCATCCTTTCCGTTTTGCGAATTCTCAAAGCTTCGTGAAGCAGGCGATGCAGAAACGGGGCCAGAGGCAGGCTGTGAGATGAGGCCCGGTTAGTTGTCCTGCGGCGCGGCCATTTCGTCGGCCAGATGCGGCGAGGCCTCATAGCGGCGCGTATCGAGGAGATAGGCAAGCTCGGAGAGCGCATCGAGTATTTTTTCCATATCCCCCTCATAAAGAAGGGTGGGCAGGAAACGGGCGAGTTCCAGCTCGAATTCGCGGTGCTTGGCCAGGCCGCTTTCGGTCAGGCGCAGTTTGACGCTGCGGGCATCGTCGGCGTCTTTCTCGCGCATGATGAGGCCGCGCCGCTCCATATCGGCAATGAGCGCGGAGGCGGTGGGTTTGCGGATCGAGGCTTCGACGGCCAGCTCGCCCGCCCGTTTCGGCCCGCGTTTCAAAAACATCAGAAAACGGTATTGCGGCACGGTGATGTCGTGCCGGCGCGCAAGCTGCTCGAATTCGCGAAAGAGAAAAACCACGGCCCGGGCCGCGAGGATGAGGCGTCTGTCGATCTGGTCTGCCATCGGCCCCGCCTTGAAGAAAGCCTGCGGTGAGGAGGAAAGCGGGAACCGGTGCCGCCGGTCCCCGCGTGTTTGTTAGAAAATCGAATAGCCGCCGTCGATGATCAGCGTCGTGCCGGTGTGATAGGCCGAGGCATCGGAGGCGAGATAGACGGCCATGCCGCCGAAATCTTCCGGCTCGCCCCAGCGGCGGATCGGCACGCGGGGGATGACCTTTTCGGCAAAGGCGGGGGCGGCCTGCGCCTGCGAGGTCATGTCCGTTGCGATCCAGCCGGGCAGAATGGCGTTGGCGCGGATGCCGTGACGGGCAAATTCCACTGCTGTCGAGCGGATCATGGAAATGACCGCGCCTTTCGTGGCCGCATAGGCTTGATTGCGGGCTGCCCCTTCAATGGCGGCAAGGCTGGCAATGCCGACCAGCGATCCGCCCGGATCGCCGTTCTTGGCCCGCTCGACCATGTGGCGCGTGCCCTCGCGCAGCGTCCAGAAAACCCCGTCGAGATTGACCGAGAGCACCTTTCGGTAAACTTCCGTGGACATTTCGGTGAAGGAGGGCGCGCCGTAGCCGATGCCGGCGTTAGCGAAGATGGAATCGATGCGGCCCATGGCGGCAACGGTTTCCAGCATGCCGTCGACTACTTCCTGCTCGTTCGCCACATTCACTTTGCGGCCATAGGCGCGCACGCCGTGCGCTTCCAGTTTTTTCACCGCGTCCGCATTGCGCTCTTCATTGGTGCCCCAGATGGCCACATCGGCGCCAGACTGAGCCAGCGCTTCGGCCATGCCGAGCCCGATGCCCCGGTTGCCGCCGGTGACGAGCGCGACCTTGCCGGTCAGATCGAAAGGTTTGTAGGTCATGAGAGCCTCCCTGATTGGCTTCTTGTTTTCATGGCAGTTCTGAAGGCAGGACTATAGCACTGCAAGGGCGCTTGCCAGCAAGGAAGGCGGGATTAACCGGCGCAAATGCCCCTTCCGCAGGGGCAGCGGGCCCTTGTGCCGTGAGGGTATGAAGCTCAGGAGGATTTCAGGAGGGCGGCTAGATCGTCCACATCTTCGCTGGCGAGCAGCGCGTCGATCTCATCCTGCTCGCAGGTCATGTTATGGCCGTTGATGATGGCGCTGGTCAGGTCGATATATTGGCGAAGCTGCCCCGTCACCGCGGAGACCGTGCTCTTGGTGCGCACCTCATCGCCCGCCGCGATCGCCGCTTCGATGGCTTTCAGACCGGCAAGTGCCGTCGCGTCCATCTGCGTGACGAGGTGATCGAAAGGCAGGCGGTAGCGTATAGGCGCGTTTTCGTAGGCCAGGATCGCCAGTTCCTTGTCCTGAAAACAGGAATCACGGAAATGGTCTGCATAGCTTTTCGGCCGCCACTCACGCGCATCTTCCATGCATTCGGGAATATCCGCGACCATGTCGAGCAGCATGACGATTTCGTTGAAATGATTGAGATAGTCCGTAGCCAGAAGAGTGTCTTCGTGAATGTTCTTGCCGCGCGCGACTTTGCCGAGCGTGCGCGGATAGCCGATCCCGCCAATGGGGCGGGCGGAATCCGGCTGTGCGGTGCTGGCGGTCTGTTTGTCTGTGCCGGTCAAGACGCGCGGGCCCCCGTTTTGAGCATGCCTCCTCATAGCCCGCGGCCGGCCGGTGCCGGCGCGTGCTTCCTCGCGCCGAGACTAGCGGTCAGTGGTTAACAATCATTTCGCTGAGAAATACAGGAAATAACCGTTTCAGCGGCTGTGACGGGGGGCAAGGCCGGGCGCGGGCGCGGCATCCTGCCCGGCGGCCGGTGAAGAGGTGCCGGGTGGGATATTTTGGCTGATTTCTGCGCCCAGCCTGCCTTCCTCGCGCAGCTCGGCGCATTGGAAATAGGGCTTGAAAGAGAGTTTTTCGGCATCCGTGGCAAAGGAACAGGAGAAAACCGATGTGCCTTTTTGAACGAGCAGACTGTTGCCGAGGGCGGTGCGGATCTCATAACCGTTAACAATGAGATCGCTGAGGTTTTTATCCGTCAGCACGAAGGGGCCGTTGCGGGCGCCGATCTCGGCGGCCTTGGGCGCCTGCGGGGCAAGGAAAAAGGCGAGAAGGGCGAGGGCGGGAAAGACCGCCCGCCGGATGGCGCTGCGGCCAAGATTGCTGTTACTCATGCCGTGAAATCCGCTTCCGCTAGCTTGCTGCGCAGTCCCGGCACAGGCCGGTAATCTCGATGACGCGCTTTTCCTGTTTGAACCCTTCCGCCGCCGCCACTTTTTGCAGTGCCTCGCCGATGGCCGGGTCCGCGATCTCTTTCGCGTTGCCGCAGGACCGGCAGATCAGGAATTGGCTGTTATGGGCACCCATGCCGCCCAGGTCCTGATGGCTGCAGCCGATATAGGCATTCAATGATTCGATGCGGTGGACAAGCCCCTGTTCCAGAAGAAAGTCGAGGGCCCGGTAAACGGTGGGCGGTTTCGGATTGTCGTGCTTCTTGCCGAGGCTGGCCAGCACGTCATAGGCGCCGATGGGCTGGTGCGAGCTCCAGACGATTTGCAGCACTTCCTCGCGCAGCGGTGTCAGGCGCACCCCGGCCTCGGTGCAGAGCGTGCGGGCCCGCATCATGGCGTCATCCACGCAAAGGGAATGATCGTGCGGGGTAAAAGCGGCGGCTGCCGGTTTTTTCACGGTCGAGGATTTGGGCGCCAAAACGTCTTCCTTGCTGTTCTACCCCCTGCGGGCTACCAGTATAGCATAAAGCGCGGTTGGCGCTTTTCAGAAGCGCCATCACAGGATCGTGGCCCGGCGGGTGCTTTGATGCGCGCTGCCGGCGAATCTCCTAATGTTGCGCCCATGTGCGGCCGCTTCGTCATCACCACCCCGCCTCAGGCGATGAAAGAGCTGTTCGGCTATGCCGAGCAGCCGAACTTTCCCCCGCGCCGCAATATCGCCCCCACCCAGCCCGTGCCCGTCATTCACACGGGCGAGGGGCACACGCGGGACGGGGCGCGGCATTTCTCGCTGATGCGCTGGGGCCTTGTGCCAAGCTGGATGAAGAAATTTCCCGATAGCGTGCTCATCAATGCGCGGGCCGAAACGATTCTCGAAAAACCTTCCTTCAGAGGGGGTATCCGCCGCCAGCGCGCGCTCATTCCCGCCGACGGGTTTTATGAATGGGATATCCGCACCAAACAGCCTTATTTCATTCACCTTGAAAGCGGCGGCCCCTTCGCCATGGCCGCGATCTGGGAAGATTGGATGGGCGCGGACGGCGCGCAGATCGAAAGCGCGGCGATCGTGACCGTGGCCGCCAAGGGCAGGCTTGCCCCCATTCATCCGCGCAGTCCGGCCATTTTGGATGAAAGCGCCTGGGACGCCTGGCTCGACACGGAAAATACGCGCCCCGACGAGGCCGTGAAGCTGCTTTACGAGCCCGGCGCGCCGGCCCTTGCTTTCCATCCTGTCAGTACCCGCGTCAACAAGGTCGCCAATGACGATGAAAATCTGACCCTGCCGGTGGACGCGGACAGAGGGCCGGGCCAGCTAAACCTTTTGTGACGGCTTTATGTGAGGAGCCGTTCATTCTTTAAGCGCGGGCGTGATTCTCGTTAGCCGGCTGCCATGCGCCGGGCCAAAGCACGCGAAAATGCCCGAATTGGCTTGAGGAAGCAGGGGCCGCGCGCTTCATACTCCACAGGCCTGCAGCTTTTGGGATATAGTGGAGGCGTTCCGGCCTGCCTCAACACGCCATTTTCAACGGGCGGCCGGCCTATGGAGCCTTGATGGCCGCTGATATCGTTGTCTTGCTGGTGCTGATCGTGCTGAACGGGTTCTTCTCCCTGTCGGAGATGGCCGTCGTTTCCTCGCGCCGTCAGCGTCTGCAGGCGCTCCTCTCGCGCAAGCGCGAGCAGGGCAGCGCCAATACGCAAGGCGTGGAAACGGCGCTGCAGCTTCATGCCGAACCCGGGCGTTTTTTGTCGGCGGTGCAGGTGGGCATCACCTTGATCGGTGTTTTTGCCGGTGCCTTCGGCGGCGCGACGTTGGCCGAACCTTTGGCGGCCACCATGTCGAACGTCCCCATGATCGGGGATTATGCGGGGCCCGCCGCCTTTGCATTGGTGGTTGTTGCGATCACTTATCTTTCGCTCATCGTTGGCGAACTGGTACCCAAGCACATCGCGCTGTCCAATCCCGAAGCGATCGCCTCGGCCATTGCCCGGCCCATGACGGTGTTTGCCCGTGCCCTGTCCCCCGTCGTCACGCTGCTGTCCAAATCGAGCGACGCGGTACTCAGCCTTTATGGCATAAGCGGGCGCGATACATCGGGCGTGACGGAGGAAGAGATCAAACATCTCGTTGAGGAAGGTGTCGCCACCGGCGCCATCGAGACGGTGGAACGCGACATTATGAACCGCGTTTTCGGCCTCGGCGATTTGCGCGTCGGCGACATGATGACGCCGCGCGGCTCCATGATCTGGCTCGATACGGAACTGCCTTACGAAAAGAATCTGGAACTGGTGCGCGAGCATCAGGAATTGCGCTATGGGGTGCGCAAGGGCGAGAACGGCCCGCCCGTCGGCATGGTGCGCATGGAAGATCTTTTCATCGATTTTGATGAAGGAACGAATGAGGCGCTTTTCGCCAACATGTCGCCGCCGCTTTACATTCCGCGCCGCGCTTCCGTTCTCAAAGCGCTCAGTATTTTGCAGGCGGAAAGCAAGTTCATGGCTTTCATCATCGACGAGTATGGCGAGGTGGTGGGCACGATTTCGATGCGCGATATTTTCACCGCCATTGTCGGCGATATTTCGGGCCATGCGGCGCATGAAAACAATGCGGTCGTCAGACGCATGGACGGCTCTTACCTCATCGACGGTGTCGTCTCGGCTGAAGAGGCAAAGCGCGTCCTGAAGCTGAAAAAACTGCCGGGCGACGAATCGAGCGATGTGAACACGCTTGCGGGCGTTATGTTCGACTGGTTCGGGCGGTTGCCGCGCGAGGGCGATTATTTCGCCTGGAACGGCTACCGTTTCGAGGTGGCGGATATGGACGGGCCGCGCGTCGATAAGATCCTTGTCGTGCCCGCGCAGAACCTGCCCATCGGCGCGTTCCGCGACAACCGCCAGGCCGAAGCTGCCGCAGCAGCGATAGCAGCATCGGGAAAAGAAGAGGCGGAAGCGGATGAGGAACCTTCCGCTGAAGAGGGCGGGCAACCGGAAGCCGAGATCGTGCCCTTCCGCAAGAACCCGGGCGGCAATTAAGCGCCGCTTTCTTGCCGCGCTGTGAGTATTTTACCGGGATTGAGAATGTTCTGAGGGTCAAGCGCCTGCTTCACCGCCCGCATCATTTCCATTTCCACCGGTGATTTGATCTCTGCCAGCTCATCGCGCTTCAATTGCCCGATGCCGTGCTCGGCGCTGATCGAGCCGCCAAGCTCGAGCGCGATGGCATGGACGATGCGGTTGAAGCGGTCCCATTCTTTCAAGAACGCGTCCTTGTCCATGCCCGGCGGCTGGCTCAAATTGAAATGCACATTGCCGTCGCCGATATGGCCGAAGGGGACGGGGCGGATGCCCGGCATTTCTTTTGTGACGGCCTCAAGCGCGCGCTCGATGAAGAGCGGCATTTGGGAGACGGGCACGGAAATATCGTGCTTGATGCTGCCACCTTCCTCCCGCTGCACATCGGAAAGATTTTCCCGCAGTGCCCAGAGAGCAGCGGCCTGCGCATCCGACTGGGCAATCGTGCCGTCCCGGGCAAGGCCTTCTTCCATCGCAGCGCCTAGCGTCTCGGTCAACAGCGCTTGAAGGGTCTCTGCCGTGCCGCCGGAAGAAAGCTCGATCAGCACATACCAGGGCGAGGGCGCGCTTAAAGGATCGCGTGTCCCTTCCATATGTTTCGTCACGAAGTCGATGCCGATGCGCGGCACGAGCTCGAAGGAGCTGACAAGCCCGCCGGTGCGCGCCTCGATGAAATGCAAGAGCGACACGGTTTTGGCAAGCTCCGGCACGGCGGCAAAACCAACGGCCTTTGCGCTCGGGCGCGGGAAAAGTTTCAAAACAGCGGCGGTGATAATGCCGAGCGTGCCTTCCGCGCCGAGAAAAAGCTGCTTGAGATCGTAACCCGTATTGTCTTTGCGCAGGCCCCGCAGCCCGTTCCAGATGCGCCCGTCCGCCAGCACGACTTCGAGCCCGAGCACGAGATCGCGCGCATTGCCGTAGCGCAGCACCGCCGTGCCGCCCGCATTGGTGGAAAGATTGCCGCCGATCTGGCAGCTGCCTTCCGAGGCAAGAGAAAGAGGAAAGAGACGGTCTTCTTTTTCCGCCGCTTCCTGAATGGCGGCGAGCGTGACGCCCGCTTCCACTGTCATCGTATTGTTTTCCGCATCGATAGCGCGAATTTTTTTCATGCGCTCAAGGGCAAGAATAATGCTGCGCGCATCGTCCGTGATCTGCCCGCCCACAAGCCCGGTATTGCCGCCCATGGGAATGACCGGTGTTTTCGTTTCATGGGCAAGGGTGAGAAGGCGAGAAACCTCTTCCGTGCTTGCCGGTTTGACGATGGCAGCCGCTTTTCCTTCGTAAAGTCCGCGCCGCTCGCTAAGATAAGGCGCCATCTCGAACGGGTCGGTGACGACATGGGGCCCGCCCACAATCTCTTTTAGCCGGTCTATCAAAGTGTCATCGCTCATGGCGCTTTTCATGGCTTTCGTTACGCGGTGCGGCGATAGGCGCGCACGCCGGTATGAAGATATTGCGCGCGCCCGCTCCCGTCTTCTCCCAGAAAATGGTAGCCCGCGGCAAGGGTGCGGCCAGGATCGCGCCCCAAAAAGAAATCGGGCCCCGCCGCT
>ERZ1673962.1507-NODE-1507-length-10730-cov-4.153536_pt1 | contig 10730 bp, 15 predicted proteins | sample MGYA00580188_ERZ1673962 | MGnify/ENA primary metagenome ERZ1673962 (study PRJEB41334, sample SAMN05608104) | rock metagenome | biome: terrestrial subsurface; feature: shale formation; material: shale | place: USA: Pennsylvania ... | reverse complement strand
TCCCCGCCAACGGCGAGGCCATTAATTCACTCAGTTATCACACCAGCCACATGCCGGGCATTGACCGCGCAGCAGTTGGCAGCCACACATGGGGCAGGTGCGCACGGTGTCGCGGTTTTTGTTGCTGGATGCCATCACCTCGGCGGCTATGCGCTCAAAATCCGGATCGTCCGGCGTGATACGCCGATAGATGCCACTGTCTTGCATCTGCTGTCGATGGATGGCGGTGGTATCGTGTTTGGATTTTTTGGTGTTGCCGTAGAGGGCATAGTTGGTTGATTGGCTCATGCGACCTCCTCAATAAAATCACTGGCCGACACCTCACCACCAAATAGGCGCTTGGTGCGGATAATGTCGTCAATGGCCGCTGCCGGGAGCAGTTGGCGGTTAAAAGCGTCGATCAGGCGGCGGTGCTCGGCGGTGGTGAAGATGGCGAGTCCTTCGCGCCAGTTGTTATCGCGCCGGGATGGATGTTGCACGGTGTAATAGATTTGGCCGCTTTTGGTGCACACCACGCCGCCGCCGATCTGGCGCTTAGTGCTGATGACGGTGTCGATGACATCGGCGCTGACCACGCCCTGCTCGACACGCTCGGCCAGTGTGGTGAGTTCTGCGGTGGCAAAGATGGCGGAATCGGGCTGCCATAGCTGGTCGCGCTGTGATGCGGTGGCAACGAGTTTATAATGCTGGCCGCCTTTGCTGCGGTAATTTTGCACGGCGATTTCTGGTTGCTCTTCTGCTGGCTGTTCTGCTTGTGGCTGCACGCTGGTGGTGTGCCACACTTTTGGCATTCCGGCCATGATCCAGGCGCGAATGTCGACGCCTTGCTGGTAGGCGTCGCCGGGGTCTTTTCCTGCTGGGACGGGCCAGCGTTTGGCATGGTCGTATTCTTGCTGCCAACGCGCCCATCCTTGGCCACCGGCGCGGCGTCCGCTGTGGTCTGGTTTGTCAAAGTCGAGGGCAACTAGGATGAGCTTGGCGTGTTGCAGCGCGGCCATGCTGCGCTCATCGGGTCTGGCGCTGCTGTTGCCGAGGGCGAGCACGCCAACGAGATCACCGGCGGCACTGTGGCAGGTGATGGCGTCGAGCTGGGCCTCGACGACGACGATAACGGGCTGACCTGCGTAATAGAGCTGTGGTGCCTTGCCTCCTTCCGGCACGACGTGGTAGTCGAGATTTTCATACGGTGGAACACGGTCTGCTTTGGGTCGGCGGATGCGTATGCTATCAACTCGGTCATCAATGATGTTTGGAATGAGAATGCCGCGCGGGAACCAGAACGCATCTGGTTTTTTGTTTTCAACTTTTGGCGGAACCCCCCACTTTTTACGACTGGAAAATTCGCAGTTTTTCTTTTCAGTACCGACCCAGCCGAGCTGTGCAAATATAACGGCCTCACGGTCAATGCCGCGCCCGGCGAGGTAGTCGAGCTGCTGTTGATTCTCGAGCAGTGCGGCGTGGGATTTTTCCACCAGTTCACGCGCAGCCTGCTGCCATGCTTGCGCGGGTGGCAGGCATTCGCGCGCTTGCGGCTGAGCGGCACGCTGCTGCTTTGGCGCGGCCGGTGTAGAGTAGCGGCTATACTGCTCGAGTTCTTTGCCGCAGCGTGCAGCGGCGTCTTTAAAGCTGAGGCCGTTGTATTCCATCAAAAATTTGATGCAGTCGCCTCCGAGATCACAACCACGGCACCAAAACGAGCCCTGGCCGTCATATTGCTCAGGCCAGACATGGAACCGGTCGTCACCGCCGCACCGCGGGCATGGCGAATGGTATTCGCCGCCTTTGTTGCTGCTGGCGCGTTTTGGCGTGATGCCGTGTTGTGTGAGGAGGTCGAGAATCATGGTGGTTAAACTCCAGCCATGGCCGTTTCGACAGGAACAAGCTCTGGCACGTAGTAGTTGCGCTCGGCGTTTTTCTCAATCACCCGCTCAAAGAGATGCTGCACATACGCCTCACCACGCTCAGCGACGACAATGCGCCACAGGGTTTCAAGACTATGGGTGAGATCGGCAAGTTCATCCTCTGCGCGCTCGTTGCTTTTCATCAGTTCCATCTGGACTTCAACGGCCTCGCTGAGCACATGCTCGATCTGCTTGCCGATGGTGTTCTGCTCGGCGAATTTCGTTTTTGGAAAGTTGAATTTCATACGGCGATCCTTTCAGCGGCACGGCTGGCATAATTCGCCCGCACAATGGCGGCGGCGATATCTGGGCAAACGCTATTACCACAGCGCTTGACCTGTTCTGTTTTGGTGATTTTGTTTCCGTCGGCATCGTGATCGATGATGTAGTCGTCAGGAAATCCCTGAGCGCGAAACAGTTCACGCGGCGTGAGCATGCGCATACCAATATCAACGATCTGATAATCAACGCCTTTGACGGTGACGAGGCCAAAGCGGTGTTTGCTGGTCACGGTCTGCAGCGGCTCGCTGCACTGGTGGCCGATGTTGGTGCCGTAGTATTTGAGCAGGAAGGCGCGCACCTCGCCGACGTGCATACCGCCGCCGGTGACTGTCGGCATGGGTTCTGTGACCTGCTGGCCGTCTTTGCAGGTTCCGCGCAGTTTAACCAGGTGACTGGTGACCAGACCTGTTTTACCGAGGCCACCGGAAACGACGGTGCCAACCGGGTCAGTCATGCCACTACCAACGCTCTGTCCAAAGTGGCGCACCAGGTTGGCGGTGACGACATTTTGTTGTGTTCCGGCGGCGGTGATTGTCGACAGCGGCTCTGTGGCGTGGTGTCCGGTGGCGCCGAGGTTGTGTTGCGCGAGAAAGGCACTCACGAGTGCGAAGTGTCCGCCTTTTACCTGGGCGCATTGAGTACGCAGCGGTTCCTCAATGGAAAAGTTGCGCTGGCTGCTGCCGTTGGCATGCTCTGTGAGATATGGCGTGACGAGCGCCAATTCACCACGGTTTGCACCAGTAATTGTTTTCATCGGATCATGGAGTGAGTGGTTTTCTCTCTTCCCATGATGTGTCAGAGGAACAATAAACGGCTCAGGATTCTCAATGACAAACCGCTGGATACCGCGGGCGATCCGCTTCATGGTATTTTCAGCCAGCGGCCGTTTGCGCTCAAAAATCGACGGACACGGGATTGACCAATCAATAATCTCAGCAGCGGTACGGTATGGCGTGTCAGTTTCCGGGCCGTGTGTCGGTTCAGGCCATACAATCGGCTCATCATCACACCGGGCAATGACAAACAACCGCTTGCGGATGGTCGGCGCGCCATAGTCACAGGCACGCAGTTCACGGTGTTCAACACGGTAGCCTAGGGCTTCAAGTTGTGATTTCCACTTATCAAAGGTTTCTCCTTTGCGTCTTTTACACGGCTTGCCGTTGACGACCGGGCCCCATGTTTTAAATTCTTCGACATTCTCCAGGCAGATCACCCGGGGCCGAACGGTTCCGGCCCAGCGCAACACCACCCAGGCGAGGCCGCGAATGTTTTTTTCGACCGGCTTTCCACCTTTGGCTTTGCTGAAATGTTTGCAATCCGGACTGAACCAGGCGAGGCCGACAGGATTATTGCCACAGACGGTGACCGGATCGACATCCCACACGGATTCGCAATAGTGACGGGTATGAGGATGGTTAACCATGTGCATGGCAATAGCGCCTTTATCGTGGTTGATGGCGATATCTACCTGACGACCAGTGGCCATCTCGATTCCCATGGACGCCCCACCACCACCGGCAAAGCTGTCGATGAGCAGTTCGTCAAAATTGAATGGCGCTTGTGCAACCGTCCGATAGTTTTTCATACCCCGCGCCCCTCCCCGGACGATGCACCGTTGTGCACCATTGCTGCACCTTTCAAACCAAAAGGTGCATGGCAAATAGTTAAAAGATTTCGGTTACTTTTATAGATGAATGAACCTTGTGAACCTTTTTCTCTATAAAATGTTAAAGATAAAAAGTTATTTAAGGCCCTTTTCGCGCGCACGCGCACGCGCGCGCATGTGTTAAATAATAAAAAAGGTGCACATGGTGCACTGATGCGCGAAACTGTTAATGTTTTCGCAATGTTGCTCGCTGCACCTTCCCCAATGTATGGTGCATGTATGGTGCACTCGGTGCATTGATGGTGCACATCACATCTCATAGGTTTCCTCCAGGCGCAGGCCAATGTAGAAAAATCCTGTTGATTTTTTGGTCTTTTCAAACCGACGCATGAGTTGTTTTCCAAACCATTTTGGGCTGGGTGCTTTTTTGCCTATTTCAGCCTGGTACCACTGTTCAAAGTCGTTGTAGAGCACGCTGGCTTTTGTTTCAGCGCCGGGATCATCGTCGTTGGCGCGTGAATCCATCCATTCTTGGACAAGATCCTCTTCGCGGCGGTATTCGGCGGTGGCTTCACGCACGAAAGGCGGCGGTGTGAGGTGTCCGTGGTGTTGCCATTCAAGGCAGCCGTTGACAAGCCATGCGAGGATGATGGGCCCCATCTCTCTGAGTTTTTCCGGCAGGTCGGTATCGGCTTTGCGCTCGTTTTTTTCTTTGTCTGGCTCGCGGTCTTTGACGAATGAGATCTCGAAGCGCAGCAGGCGGCAGCGCTCCCAAAAGGCGAAATCGTCGGCACCGGCGCGTGGCTTGTGGTTGGTGAGCAAAAACAGGGTGTGGCCAGGATCGAAGGTGACGGGGTATTTGTCGTGTGGCCAGCGTCCGGTGAGGCGATCACCGCCGGTGAGCCACTTGACGCGGCTGCTGGAGAATTTGCGGCCCTCGTCGGTCTCGCTGGCGTAGGCGATGCGTAGTCCGCGCAGCATCATGATGTCTGGGCTGGCCGCGGCTGCGGCGCGTGCGCCGGGTTGTTCGAGCAGCATTTCTGCCGGGATCGGCCCGCATAGTGGTCCTAGTGTTGAGGCGACGGCCTCAAAGATGAGTGATTTTCCGTTGCGTCCAGCGCCGTGCCAGGCAAAGAAGTCGTGGACTTTGTTGAGTCCGGTAATGGCATAGCCGAGTGTTTTACGGACGTACTCAAGCACATCTTTGCGGTCGTTGAATATTTCTAGGACGATTTTTTCCCATTCGCTGGTATCGGCGTCAAGCCCTGGGTATTCGATGGGGCTTGCCATGGTGATCCAGTCGTCTGGGCGGCCATCGCGCAGCATGCCGTTGCGCAGATCTACAACACCGTTGGCGCAAGCCAGCAGCCACGGATTCTGGTCGAGCTCGTCGCCGTAGATGCTCAGGCCGTCTTCGACGCGAACTGCGGCCTTGAGACAGGCATTCATCCCGTTGATCGATCGCAATTTGTTGGCGCGCTTGAGGTAGTCGCTCTGCAAACACTTGAGGCTGTTGGCAAGGTCTTTTTCCTTTTTTGCTTCGGCATTATCGATTGAGGTTTGCACGCGATCAGCCGCGGCAACATACTCCATAGCCACAACCTCGACGGCGCCGGCGGCTTTTTCAGTCGTGTCGCGCTTCCAGTAATGGCCTGTCCAATACAACCACTCACCTGCAGCAGCATTGAAAACGAACTTTCCACGCAGCAACTCAGAATATAAAGCCCCGTCGCCCCGCTCGTTCGAGCGCAGGCAATCACGGACGAACCGCCACAGCTTGCGCTCTTCATCATTTTTGCTGACGATGTCGGCCGCTTCCTCTTCCACGCGCGCCGCCACCGCTTGCTGAATTTCGTCAATGCTGTTGTTAATTTCGTCCGCCATCACATACCAAATCTGTTATTGACTCCGGCCCATTACAAACCGGATTACATTTTTACAACCCATCCAAAAAATTAAATGGACACACAAATCGGGGCTTAGCGTCCCGCTATGGGGTTATTGCTGGGAAGGACCCGCGATTGTCTGCGTGTCGTGGATGATGTAGTGAATCTTGGGCAGTATCTCTATGAAGAGGGGTGCGGGGAGACCGGCAATCAAGCACGCCCTCGATGCCGTGCCACAGGCGTGGTGCATACTCTGCGCACGATGGCAATGACACTCCACGTCCGAACGCGAACAGGGAATCACGGTGACGGTTAGATGACTTATGGCATCCGTGCTCATGCTTGCAGGTGTGACAGTCAATATACACCATTACGCGGCGTCTCCATCAACCAGATCACCGTCTTGCGAACTCTGCTCAATCTCAGGGAGTTGTCGAAGCTTTCTTTCTAAACGAGACAACTGATCATAGGATGTTTCCCGGTCAACATAGATGTCACAACGAATAACTTTCTCACCCTGGTAATCACCAAGATGGACAGTCACATCTAATTCGTTAACGTGACCACTCCACCTATAAAACCCGGTATAGCCAGCAGGGAGATTTCTCACCAACTGGAAAATCCTGGTCATCTGCTCATTGATCGGCAGTTTTTCAAAGAAATCAACGGCTCCAACATTTGCCTGGATGGTCACCGAATTTCCTTCCTTCTTAGTCTCGAACTCAACAAGGAAAGTCTTTGAGCAACTTTCGCAACGACAAACGATAGCGTCATCACTAAATGCTACCTCTCTGCTTTTTGCACAGTACGGACACTCAACAGTTACCGAGAACTCATTACGTCGCTTCATAATTATCTCTCCTCCACCATCACCGCATACTGAACACGCGCAAACGCTTGCTGCTGTGCGATCTGCGCCTCATGATCCAGCGTGTCGATCACCATCAACCCGGCGCCAATCGCCATTGCGATCATCACCGCTGTTGGCAGCCAGTTCAGCAGGCTGCGAAACATAATCGCCAAACGGATCTTGAACAGCTCAACGACAAAGCAACGCTTGCAGATGCCGTGAGACATGCCATACACGCCATGCCCGTCGATTGATCGGATTACCCGGCCGCACCATGCGCATTCACGTTTAAGCATTGGCCACCGCCTTTCTGTGCGGATGAGTCGAATTTAAAGCCATTAACTCTTTGTGATTATCGAGAAACCATTGCCACTGCTCTTGAGTGACAAAAGGCCTAATGCCAACATATGTGATGCGGAGGTATCCTGCTGTTCTCCAACTGCGAATGGTATTCTCAGGCACATGGTCACCAAGGATCTTGACGATATCCTCCGGGAATTTGTACATCACCGGAAGTGCAGCAACTTTTACAGTCCCGACAGCAAGCGCATTGGTAACCGCAGCGCTGATCATGTCCTGAAGTTCTTCCTTGGTGACCTCCATCACACAGCCTCCTGAATCTCTTGGTTATGGTGACCTCGCTCAACGCACTTTTGCTGCTGCTGAGCGTAGATGTCGCGCTGATCAACGTCGGTCATGACACCGGCATGAATCAGGCCGATAAACAAAATCTCAGCGCACCGCTGCACATCAACGATCTGCTCCATGTTGGCCTTAAACACCGCCTCAAAATTCGGGGTCTTTTCCGGGTTGGCGTTGCTGAAAATCTGCGCCAAAATCCGTGCAGACTCCATGGCCTCGCCAGCCTCATCAGCAAACCGAGAAAAGATGATCGCCGGGTCACGACGGATGTTGTTCAGGTCTGGGAAAATGCGCGGGATGATTGCGCGATAGACAGGGTTTTCCTCCAGGTAGTGAAGGAGGATTGAATGGTCGTTGAGCTTTTCAGATAACTTAACGACAATTTCAGGGTTTGGGATAAAATCTGAACCGCCAGTTTCTACCTTCGATACCCACGCCGCTGACATGCCAACAACATCCGCAAAATCGTGGAGCGTTAACCCTTTATTCTTTCTGGAATTTCTTACTTTTTCGCCAAAAGTCATTTTTCCACCTCGTTTTCTTCACGTTTCGTGAAAACAATAGTTCACAATATGTGGCATGTCAACGGGTTATTTTACTTTTTGTGCTTCTTTGGCTAAAAAATCGTAAAACATTTAACGGATAGTGCTTACTATTTTCACTATTTATACTATTTATAAATTTTTTTATTTATCGTGATTTTGTGCTATTTTTTGAACATGGAAACACTAGGAGAGAAAATAAGGAAAATACGTAGACGCACCTACCCAAAGAATGCTGAAAGATTTGCACAGCTTCTCGGTGTAGGGACTAGTGCTGTTTACAAATATGAACGTAATGAATCTCGGCCAAGTTATGACCAGCTCGACATAATTGCAGAGGTCGGTGGGACAACTGTCAGCAGCTTGCTTGGTTATGAAAAAGATGGCAACGGCACAGTCAGCGAGGACAAAACAGAATGGAATGGCTACGTCTTAACTGACAACGAAAAGGATTTGGTAAATGCTTTCCGCAGCCTGGATGCTGATGGAAAACAAAAACTTCTTTTCACCGTGCTTCGCATAATATCTGAGGTAAAAAGACAGGATTCTGACCAGATACCATCTTAAATATTTATTAGCATTATTGAACTATTCGTAGATTCATCGTAGCCTCCAATTTAAAAAGGAGGCAGAAATGAAAGAGCATGAAGAAATAATCGAGATATGCAAACAACTAAACCAACAAAACAGGCAATGCGTTATTGAAATAGCAATGGCAATTCTTGCATATCAACAGTCTGGCCCGTCCACGGGCTTTTTTAACGATCAACAAGTTAGAAACTTTTCGTTTTAATAAACTAAAAGGTCAACAAATGGCAAATAACATTTTAGATAGAGACGGACAACCGCTAAACAGCCGACTCAACAAAGCCCGGCTGACAGATCGATCAACCGATGAACTGATCGGTCTCTGCAAAGGGATCGTTGCTGACGGCACAGTGCACCAAAAAGAAGCCGAGTTTATTGTCAAGTGGCTACAAAGCAACCAAATGTCACTGGACACGTGGCCTGGAAACATTATTGCTGAACGTATCACCCATCACCTAGAGGATGGCGTGCTCGATAAAGATGAATCAGAAGATCTGTTGCAGCTCCTGCTTGACGTTACCGGGGAAGAATTTCAAACCATAACGCCAGACAATATGAGCACCCGGTGTTTTGACGAACCACATCCGCCAGTCACATTTCAAGACAAACAGTTTTGCCTCACCGGAAAGTTCGCACTCGGTCCGCGCAAAGCCTGTGAAAAAGAAATCATCGACCTTGGTGGCTCAACCGGAAACCTGATCAAAACAACAGATTATCTCGTCATCGGCTGCATCGGATCACGCGACTGGATACACACCAGCTATGGCCGCAAGATTGAAAAAGCGAAGGAGTGGCAAAACCAAGGACACCATATTGCGATCATTTCAGAAGATCACTGGGCAGAACATCTTTAGAAAAAGGACAAAACATGAGAATACTCACTATCACACTACTATTAACATCGGTATTTATAACAAGTAACGCCTATAGCCTACCAGCAACAACAAAAGGTGGACATGTTGCCTGCATAAGCAAAGATTGGTACAGCGATATGGTCAATTTTGTAGCATCAGGTGATCGCGACAGTTTCGACAGCTACATCAAAATGAAACGCTGCGTCGTCGTTAAAAAGGGGCTGCGCGTCACCGTCACAGATCCTCCAGGTATGTTTGGAGGTACAGCAGGCTTTATTTTTAAAGGACAAAAATTTTGGACAGGCCGCGAAGCCCTCAGCTACGGTGATTAATGGCTACACTCAGCAAAATAGACGATCATTACCGAGTCCGCTTTTACGCGCATGCTCCAGAGGGGAAAGTTATTGAACGCTCCAGGAGGATAGAAAAAAGAGGACAAGCCCGCGAACTAAAAGCACTGGCAGACATCCTGGAAAGCAGAACGAAACGGCAGGACTATACCCCCGACGATATAAGACTGTGGCAACGTGAAGGTCTGATCAGTAAAAAAGATGCCGATCTTTTCAGCAAAAAAACAAACCACACCAAATCCCTGCGCCAAGCCACAGAAGAATGGATCAGCACGTGGGGAAAAATCAGCAGACAAGAGGCCGACACACGCCATGCCCGTGTTGAAAGAATCCTCGAAATCCTTGGTGAAGAAACCCAGATCGGCAGCATCACGTACCTTGGTGGAGAACGGTTAAAAAGCAAACTAAGAGACATGCGCGTCTATACCCACAACAGCAAAACAACCAAACCCCTCAAGGCCAGAACGATCAACCGGCACCTCGGCGATTTAAGAAAAATATTCAAAGTCCAGCTTGCACAACGCGCGATTGACCACTACCCCTTTACCCTGCTGGAAAATCTCCCCATCCCAAGCGCCGAAATCGTTGAAGCCACAGTTCTGACCCTTGACCAGATCCAGAAAATTGTCGACGACGCAGAAACTCGCGACCAGCAATCGCACCGGCCACCACTTGGCGGCAACCTCACCCTCTACCTGCTCATGTTTTTCGGCTGTGGAATCCGGCGCAAAGAAGCCATGGACGCAATGCTGGAAAACATCGACTGGGAAAAACGCACGCTAAAACTGACAAAAACCAAAACCGACAAGCCACGAACCCTCGGCCTCGGGCAACGCCTCTATAAACTCTTACTCCCACGCCGTGGTCAAAAAGGGCCAGTGCTCCCCCCATATAGTCGGAGCAATATCAGTGAGGTTATCATCAGACACTTTGCCCGTCACGGAGTCAAAATGAGGCTGCATGACACCAGGCACACATACACCACAAGGCTGCTCGATCTCGGAATTGACAAACGTCTGGCGGCCACAAGAACCGGGCACACCACAGAGCAAATGCTCAATCACTACGACCACCCGGAGGCACCAGAAATTTACGAGGATAATTTCGACTTCATGCGGTAATGGTAACTGGACGGTAACAAGTCTCGTAAAATACTGACATCACTAATGTTGGCTCGGTCTCAAAAACCGATGGCTTCTGGCCGTGCCGGTTCGATTCCGGCCTTCGGC
>ERZ1673962.1504-NODE-1504-length-10749-cov-3.291285_pt1 | contig 10749 bp, 10 predicted proteins | sample MGYA00580188_ERZ1673962 | MGnify/ENA primary metagenome ERZ1673962 (study PRJEB41334, sample SAMN05608104) | rock metagenome | biome: terrestrial subsurface; feature: shale formation; material: shale | place: USA: Pennsylvania ... | reverse complement strand
TGCCGCGTTTGAGCGCCGTAGGAATCCCCCGCCTTCAGGCGGGGGAGGATGTCAAAGCATGTGCTGGAGTATGCCACCATCCAGGACGGTGATCCGAGGTCAAGCCGCTACACGCTCACACTGTACTTGCACTGACGCATGCCAAACTCCAACCCCATCAAAGCCGTCATCCTCGCCGGCGGGCTGGGCTCCCGCATCGTCGAGGAATCGCATCTGCGGCCCAAGCCCATGATCGAGATCGGCGGGATGCCGATCCTGTGGCATATCATGAAGCTCTATGCCCATCACGGCGTGACCGACTTCGTCGTCTGCTGCGGCTACAAGGGCTACATCATCAAGGAATATTTCGCCAACTATTTCCTGCACATGTCGGACGTCACCATCGATCTGGCCCACAATCGGCTCGAAGTCCACCAGCATCAGGCCGAACCCTGGCGGGTGACGCTGGTCGACACCGGCGCCGAAACCCAGACCGGCGGGCGTCTGAAGCGGGTCGCGGCCTATCTGCGCGATCAGGAGGCGTTCTGCTTCACCTATGGCGACGGGCTGAGCGATGTCGACATCCGGGCGCTCATCACCTTCCATCGTGAACATGGACGCTGGGCAACCGTCACCGCCGTGCCCGCACCCGGACGGTATGGCGCCATCGAGCGTGCCGGGTCGACCGTCACCGGTTTCATCGAAAAGCCGCGCGGTGGGGATGGGCTGATCAACGGCGGTTTCTTCGTGCTCTCGCCACGCTGTATCGAACTCATTGCCAATGACCGGACCAGTTGGGAGATCGACACGCTGCCCCAGCTCAGTACTCAAGGGCAGCTCATGGCGTTCGAGCACCAGGGTTTCTGGCAACCGATGGATACCCTGCGCGACAAGAACCATCTCGAGTCCCTGTGGGCCTCGGGCCGCGCGCCCTGGAAATGCTGGACCGAACGACATGAATCCTGAATTCTGGCGACGGCGTCGCGTCTTCATCACCGGACATACCGGCTTCAAGGGTGGCTGGCTGGCACTCTGGCTGGCCGAGTTGGGGGCTGAGGTTTACGGCTATGCGCTCGAACCGCCGACTACGCCCAATCTGTTCACCGTCGCGCGTCTGACTGACGGCTTGTCGGGGCATGTCATCGGCGACGTGCGCGATCCGTCGGCCCTGAACCGGGCCATCCTGGACGCCGAACCCGAGATCGTCTTCCATCTTGCCGCCCAACCGCTGGTGCGCGCGGGCTATGCCGATCCGGTCGCGACCTATGCCGTCAATGTCATGGGGACCGTGCATCTGCTGGAGGCCGTGCGCCGGTGTCCGAGCGTGCGGGCCGCGGTCGTGGTGACGACCGACAAATGCTACGACAACCGCGAATGGGTCTGGCCCTATCGCGAAAACGATCCGCTCGGCGGCCATGACCCCTACTCCAGCAGCAAGGCCGCCGCCGAACTGGCGACGCAGGCGTATCGAAACGCCTTTCTTGCCGAGGCCGGTATCCAGGTCGCCAGCGTGCGCGCCGGCAATGTCATCGGCGGCGGCGACTGGGCGCAGGATCGGCTGATCCCGGATGTGCTGCGCGCGCTCGATGCCGGTGAAGCAGTGCGCCTGCGCGCGCCCCAGTCGATCCGCCCCTGGCAGCATGTGCTCGAACCGCTCGCCGGCTATCTGAGTCTGGCCGAGCGTCTCCACCCCCAGGAGAGCGGGATGGCGACCGCCTGGAACTTCGGGCCGGATCCGGGCGACGCCTGGCCGGTCGAGCAGGTCGTGCGCCGGCTGTGCGAACGGACCCAGGGACGCTGGCAATCCGATCCTGCCCCCGGACCACGCGAGTCAATGCGCCTCGATCTCGACAGCACCCAGGCCCGCACCCGGCTCGGCTGGCGTCCGCGCTGGCCGCTGGAGCGTGCCCTGGAGTACACGCTCGCCTGGCATCAAGCCTGGCGTTCGCAGGCCGATATGCGAGTTGTCACCCGCGAGCAGATCCGCGACTATCAGACCCCAATGCCATAACGTCGACCGCCGTTGCCGCTCACCATGTCTCAACGCTTTCGTCTTCAGCCAACCGCACTTGCCGGCGTCGTCGTCGTCGAGCGCCAGCCGATCGCCGACGAGCGCGGCTGGTTCGAACGGCTGTTCTGCGCCCGCGAGCTGGAGTCGGTCACGCACGGCCAACCCATCGTGCAGATCAATCGCAGCCTCACCCGTCGGCGCGGCACCGTGCGCGGCTTGCATTACCAGCACCCGCCGCACGCCGAGACCAAGATCGTCACCTGTCTGCGCGGCGAAATCTTCGATGTCGCAGTCGATCTGCGCGCCGGTTCACCGACTTTTCTGCACTGGCATGGCGAACGGCTCAGCGCCGCTGATGGGCGGATGCTGGTGATTCCCGAGGGCTGTGCGCATGGGTTTCAGACGCTGAGCGATGACGCGGAACTGTTTTACCTGAATACAGCCGAGTATGTGCCCGCCAGCGAGAGTGGGCTGCACCCTGAGGATCCCCGGCTCGATGTTCGCTGGCCTGTGCCGATCACGCAACTCTCGTCCCGTGATCGCGGGCATCCACCGCTCGACCCACAATTCGAAGGGCTATCGTTGTGAGCAAGCGATGCTTACCGCCGTGGCCAGACGCTGGGCCGGATGAAACGACTCTCCGGATACATGGCCTGACATGAAATCCCGTATCGCCGTCACAGGTGCAACTGGTTTTCTCGGGCAGCATGTCATCAACCACCTGCTCGACTCAGGCATCGAAGCCGTCGCCACGGCCCGAACCCCTTCAGGAGCGAGCAACCGTTGCTGTTTCGTGCCTCTTGACATCGCCAACCCGCCGCCGGATGCATTCGAGCGATTGGGCGCTCCCGAAGTACTGATTCATCTGGCTTGGCACGGTTTGCCCAACTACCGCTCACGCCATCATTTCGAGCAGGGACTGCCTCATCATTACGGCTTCTTGAAAGGCCTGATCGAAGCCGGGCTGCAAAAGCTCGTGGTGGCCGGAACCTGCTTTGAGTACGGTCTGCAAAGTGGTGCGCTCTCCGAGCAGACGCCGACCGATCCCTGTACCGCCTATGGCTTCGCCAAGGACGCCCTGCGCCGTCAGCTGGAGTATCTGACGGCCGAACACGCCACACAGCTCGTCTGGACGCGGCTGTTTTACCTCTGGGGCGAAGGACAGGCATCCGGTTCACTGTATGCGCAACTCTCGGCAGCGGCACAGCGTGGCGAACCACAGTTCAAGATGTCAGGCGGGGAGCAGTTGCGCGACTACCTGCACGTTGCCGAGGCCGCGCGCCATCTCGTAACGCTGGCCATGCGACCGTGCGCCTTCAGTCTGATCAATCTTTGTTCCGGACACCCGATTTCGATACGCCGTCTGGTTGAACGCTGGATCAGCGAACAGGGCTGGACGATCCGGCCCCAGTTTGGTTGCTATCCTTATCCAGACTATGAGCCGCTGGCCTTTTGGGGCGATGCGGCGCGGCTGAACCAAACCGTTTCCGTCTGAAACGCTCAAGATTTATCTGGCGCGGTCGATACAGCGTCCGACATGTCCCAGATCCGTTTCGAGAACGCACGATAGCACGCAAACATGCCGGCGGTGCCTGCTTGAACACACACATCGACCAGATTCCAACGCCTTCACAGCTCAAGACACTGATCGGCGGCCGCGCTGTTCACATCTGGGGCGCCCGGCACGACGGCTATGCGGCGTACCATGTTTTGAACCGTCATGGCATCGATATCCAGGCTTTCATCGATTCCAGTCTGGCGCTCCAAGGGCAGCGTGTCTTTGGCAAGGATATTCAGCTCCCGGAACCCTTTTTCGCTACCGAAACACCGCAAACGGCCTTTATCCTGATCGCCTCCGGATTCCATGCCGACGCCATTGTTCAGGACTGTCAGCGTCATGGCTTCCAGGTCGGGCGCGATGTCGTGATCCAGGGCGATTTGCGACTGTTCAACTATCAGGTCGACATTGCCGGAAGCTGCAATCTGCGCTGCATCTCCTGTCCGCGCGGCAACTTCGACAGCCATCGCCCCAAGGGTTTCATGTCGGCAGAGACCTATCGCGCTCTGCTCGACAAGATCCTGCGTGACGATCCCTACACGGGCATCATCACGCTCTACAACTGGGGCGAGCCGCTGCTCAATCGCGAGCTGCCCGAAATTCTCGCACTCACCCACTCACGTGGTCTGCTCTCAGCCCTGTCGAGCAACCTGAGCTTCAAACTCGACTTCGAGCCGGTCATCGCCGCACGTCCGACCTGGTTCCGCATTTCGGTATCCGGCTGGGGCGAACGCTACGAGATCACGCACACCGGCGGCAACTGGGCGCGCCTGATGGAGAACATCCGCCGTCTGGCTGAGTATCGTGATCGGCATCATCCCGGGATGCTGGTCGAGGTGTTCTACCATCTCTACAACGACAACCGCGACGACATCCACCGCTGGCAAGCGTTGTGTGACGAGTTGGGATTCATGCTACGTTATCGTCATGCAGCACTGGCCCCATTGGACAACATCGAAGCCATTCTCGAAGGACGCGCGGTCAACGAGCGTGTTCGGCGCACCATGGCGCTGCAACAGCTTCAGGTCGGGGAGGTCATGGAGCTGGCGCTGGCCGAACGCCACCGGCCCTGCTACTACGAGCGCCATCTCTGGATCAATTGGAATCTGGAGGTTGCGCACTGTATGGAATGGTATCGACCCGATCTCAACCTCGTGCCCGGAAGCTTCATGGATACCACACCTGAACAGCTGATCGCCGCGCGCGAGGCCAGTGAATTCTGCATGCGCTGCAAGGAGCGCGGCATCCATCGCTGCTTCATCGTCTACAGCGACGAGCGGCTGATCATCGAGCGCGACAGTCTGCCGCTTGCGGCTGGAGCCGCCTGACATGGACTGGGATCGGTTGCGTCTGCACGCCGCTTTCGGCACGCGCGAGGTGTGGATCTGGGGCGCGATGATCGTGGGCCAAGGAGTTTGCCGCGCCCTGCAGCGTGCGGGCATGACGGTCGCCGGTTTCATCGATTCCAGTCCGGCCATGCAGGGACAGACGGCACTCGGCTATCCGGTTAGCGCGCCTGAGACCGTGCTGGAGCGGGCGCGCAACGCAGACGCCTTCATCATCATCGGTTCGGGGCATCACGATCAGGCCATTGAGGACCGCTGTCGTGCGCATGGCCTGACCGCTGAGCGCGATTATCTGTCCTCACGCCGGCTCAATGACATCGATCCCAGCATCGACGTCTCCGGGATGTGCAATCTGCACTGCATCTCGTGCCCGCAAGGCAATCTCAGCGACCGACCGCCGACAGGTTTCATGAGGCTGGACGCCTACACGGCGATCCTTGGCAAGCTGCTCGACGAGCTGCCGTTTCTGGGCAGCATCCAGCTCTATGCCTGGGGTGAGCCCTTGTTGAATCGTCAACTGCCCGACATGATTGCGGCTACTCGCGAAGCGCGGGTGTTGAGCGCGATTTCGACCAATCTGAAGACTGCGCGCGATCTGGAGGCCGTGGTGACCGCCCGCCCCGACTGGATCAAGGTCTCGGCGTCCGGCTATGGTGCAAGCTATGCCGTCGGTCACACCGGCGGGGATTGGGATCGGTTTCTCGCCAATCTGCACCGGCTCTCACGGCTGCGCGCGCGTCATCATCCTGAGCTACAGATCGTTCTCAACTACCATCTCTACCGCCACAGTCTTGGCGAGAGCTATCGTGCGATGCGCGCGTTGTGCGATGAACTCGGATTCATCTTTCGGCCCAACATGGCCTATCTCTACTCGCTCGACAACGTGCTCGACTATGTCGAGGGTCGACCGCTCTCGCCCGAGGCCGAGCGCACACTGGAACTGATGCTGCTCGACATCGACAGCGGATTGGAGCGCGCCCGCCGGCGTCGGCACCATCCCTGTCCCGAGGAGCGCTGTCTGCCCATCAACTGGGATGGACGGGTGCGCTTCTGTGGGGTCTATTTCAAGCCGTTCATCGCGGATGATTTTCTGGCCACGTCCTTGAGTGAGATCCTGGCCCGTCGACAGGGCAGCGAATTTTGTCGGCGCTGCATGAGTCATGGACTGCATCACTACACCGCCGTGTACCTGGAAGAACGCCTCCTTGCGGCTGGCGGCGAGTCGGCTCAGCGAACGGATGTCGACGCCGATGACTGATACGGCTCACATCCTGGAGCCAGTGCGTCGCGCCGCCGCCGAGCGACCCATCTGGATATGGGGGGCCGGCAATCAGGGGCGCGGGATCGGCTCGGTGTTGCGGGAACAGGGGATCGAGCTGAGCGGATTCGTCGATCAGGCGGCCGAGCGGTTAGCGTCGCAGGTCATGGGACTGCCTGTGCGGCTGCCGGCCGCTGTGCTTGATGCCGCGCCCCCCCAGCCGCGCCCTTTCGTGATCATCGCCTCCTGGTTCTTCGAGGCCGAGATCGCCGATCAGCTTCAGGCGGCTGGATTCGTCGAGTCAGAGGACTTCATCGGCTATGCGCGCCTCAAGCCGGTGGATTACTCGGTCGATATCGTCGGCGTGTGCAATCTCAAGTGTCTGGCGTGTCCGCGCGCCAGCCGCGCGCCCGGTCCGGGCAAACAGGGACTGATGCCGCTCGCCACCTTTCGCGCCGTGCTGGACAAAATCCTGACTGAAAGCCCCTTCGTCGGTAATCTCCAGCTCTATCAATGGGGCGAGCCGGTATTGCATCCGCAACTGCCCGAGATCATCGAATACGCCCGCGAGCGTGGAGTCTTGTGCGCCATTTCGAGCAATCTCAACGCTGACGCGGACTATGCCCGCATCGTTGCGGCACGCCCCGAATGGCTGCGGATCTCGGCTTCGGGCTGGGGTGATGACTATGAGATCGCGCATACGCGCGGGCACTGGCCGCGCTTTCTCACTCATCTGCGCGAGGTCGCGCGCCTACGCCGTGTGCTCTACCCATCGATGAAGATCGAGTTGTATTACCATCTCTACCGGCATAGTTTGGGCGAAGGGCTGGAGCGGTTTCGGGAGCTTTGTGAGGAGCTGGAGCTGGAACTGCGACCGATTCCGGCCTATCTGATCTCGCTCGACGATGTACTGGGTTATTGCGAGGGGCGTTCCCTGCCCGAGCCGGCACGGCAGGCGGCTGAACGGTTGGTGGTGAGTCTGGATGATGGGCTTGCCGCCGCGTACCGACAGCGTCATCTGGCCTGTGACGTGCTTCGGTGCGTCAATATCAACTGGGATGCCTCGGTCAGTCAGTGCATGCTCTACTACGATACGGCCGATAACAGCGTGGCGCCGAATTATCTGGACGTTTCGCTGGAGCAGATTCAGGTGCGGCGTCATCGCGCCGAGCTCTGCCGGCGTTGCAGCCGATTTGGGCTGCATCGGTATTGCGTATCCTATGCGCAGATGGCACCGAACAGCGGGGTGAGTGCGCCGTGAATATTCGGGTTCTGCATCTTGCACCTCACTACGGCGGCGGTGTCGGCACCGTGGTTCGTGCGCTGATCGCTGAGAGCCGGCGTCTTGGCGGTTATACGCACCGTCTGGCTTGTCTCGAAGCCGCGAGTGAGATCACCCGCAGTTGGGCCGGCCGGCTCGGCGTCGGGCTGGCGGATCGGCTGCATTGGGATGATGCGGCACTCAAGCAGGTGTTGCGCGACACGGATCTGGTCCATCTGCACTGGTGGCATCATCCGTTGCTCAACGCCATGATGCATCGCTGGGATCTGCCGCCGTTTCGCTGTGTGCTCTGGACGCATGTCAACGGACATCATCCGCCGCAGAATTTTCCGCCGGGACTGATCGATTATCCGGATCTGCTGGTCTTGGCGACGTCCTGGAGCCTGAAGGCACCGGCCTTGGCCGAGGCGGTGACCCAGGGGCGGGATATCCGGGTCGTGCGTAGCAGTGCCGGTCTTCCGCAGATGCCGCCGCGTGTCGAGCGGGGGGATGGTCCGGTACGGGTTGGCTATGTCGGGACGGTCGATCCGATCAAGATGCATCCGGATTTCATCCGGCTGTGCCTGGAAGCGGATATTCCGGGACGTATCGTGGTGGCCGGCGGTCCTTGTCATGAGAACTTGCGCGCTGCCGCCAAGTCGGCCGGAGCCGAGGATCGCTTCGAGATTTTAGGTCCGATCGACGATGTTCCGACGCTGATGAGTCGTCTGGACGTCTTGGCCTATCCGCTCAATTCGCAGCATTACGGGACCGGGGAGCAGGTTCTACTGGAGTCGGTGGCGGCCGGGGTTCTGCCCGTGGTGTTGGGAACAGAGAACGAGCGCGAAACGCTGGATCTGTTGGGATGCGGTTTGAGCGCAGAGACCGAAGAAGACTTCGTCACTTTGCTCCGTCAGATTACGACTGATACGACGATCTTGCGCCGCGAATACAGGCGTTGCGCAGCGCTGTCAGATAGCGAATTGGACCTTAACAAAATTATGACGGCTTGGCATCGGATTTACGATCAGGTATTTGAATTCCCCTCTAAGCCGCACCGTATTTGCGGCATTGATCTTGCCAACCCCCACCCGCATGAATTACTGCTTGCGTCCTGCCAAGGCACCAAGCTCGCTGATTTATATTCACGGCTTATAAAACACGCCACCTTCGATGAAGAAGATTGGCAGGACATCCCCATGGGGTGTCTTGCCAAGACACGCGGCTCCTGTTTCCATTACGAAAAATTTTACGATGATCCGGCGTTGAAGCAGATCGCAGAAGCGTTCCAGTCGAGGCTTGCAAGGTAAATTACTAATGGATATTCATGCGTTGGCAGCCATGTCGCGGAATCGCACCGTTTACTGCTGGGGTGCGGGCCGCTATGGTGTCATGGCAATGGATGCACTACGCCGGCATGGAGTCGGCATTACAGGGTTCATCGATAAAACAATTCGGTCTTCTCGTGACGATACGATCAAGATTTTAGCGCCTGAAGCTATTGATTCACCCGCCGACGGTTTCATTGTTGTCACGAGCATGTTTTTTGAGCATGAAATAGAAAGCGCCTTACTGACCAAGGGATATGCGAACGAACGCGATTACGTGCTTTATTCCGATCTCAAACGCTGGAGTTTCGAGATCGATGTCTCCGGGGTTTGTCAGCTAAAGTGCCCGACCTGTCCAAATGGAAATTTTACAGGCCGTAAACTTTCACAAACGATGATGAGTTTTGCACTGTATCGTCAAATTCTGGACAAGCTGATCAGTGAAGTGGATTTTCTTCCTGATGTACAGCTTTATTCATGGGGGGAGCCGCTACTCAATCCTTCTTTGCCGGATATCGTTGCCTATTCAGCAGATCAGGGGGTAGCCGTTGGAATTTCATCAAATCTGAACGACATCAGACATCTTGAACGCACCATTCAAGCAAAGCCTGACTGGTTTCGAGTTTCTCTGTCCGGAACTGGCAATCAATACAGCCTGACCCACAGAGGAGGAAATTGGGATAAAGTTGCATCCAATATGGAGCAGCTCGCGAGACTGCGAGACTTGCACCATCCGGAAATGATCATCGAAGTCAATTATCATCTTTACCGAAACAACGAAAAAAATCTTGATGAGATTGCATCGATTTGCAAAAAAAATGGATTTTTACTCAAACCCAATGCGGCCTACATTGATCCGCTTGACACGCTCATTGACTATGCCGAGGGAAAGCCGCTTCCAGAAAGCATGCTTGAAATTGCGCAGAGCCTCATACTGGATATCGATGCTGTAATTCAGGACTGTCGCCTGAGCCCATCGAAAAGTTGTGTTCGTGAAAATACGATAGTAATTCACAGTGACGGCACTGTTCGCCAGTGCCCGCATGTATTCGGAAACCAATACAAACTAGAAAAAAACATTCTCTCATCATCTATTTCTGAGATCAGCCAACTGTTCTTATCTCGCGATTTATGCGCGCGATGCAAGTCTTTAGGCATGAACAACTTTTATGCCCATTTTCTTTCCCACACAAAATTAAATCATGAGCCCAAGTCTGAAAGAGACTGCACTTCTAATCACTAGAGTCTCGGGCATTTACTGCATGCGCGCATTAATAGCCATCTCAAAAAACGACGCATCGATTACTTGCGCTTCAGCATAGAGACAAAATAATAATGGATTATGCATTAATAACTGGATCCAGCAGCGGACTTGGCTATTGCATCGCAAAAGTATTTGCCAAGCATGGCATTACTCCGATCTTGACCGGGCGGGATCCAGCATCACTTGACAGGGCAGCAAATTTCATCCAGAGAGAATCAGCGTTAAATCCAATTCGCTTTGCTGGAAATTTGACTGATGATTCTATGCCAATGGCTTTGCACCGATTCATCTGCGACCAAGGGATCACTCCGCGCCATCTCGTTCACAATCTCGGCGGCGGCATTCAAGGTGATTGCAAAAACCCGCCGCTCTGTGTGCTGCGCAAATCTTTTCGACTCAATTTTGAAGTTTCCGTTGAAATCAACTCGATTTTTTATGACGATCTAAAAAAAACGTCCGCTAAAATTGTACATATCGTTCGACTTCATCATTGCACCATGATGCCCCGCCGAGTTATTTGACGAGCAAGTCGGCCATTTTGCCTTACGTAAAAAACGCAGCCCGATCCTTTGCTAAAGATGGACTAACTATATTCGCAGTTTTACCAGGCATGCTGGACCATCCTGGAAGCTATGTCGATCGTTTAAGAATTAGCGATCCTGATCGGCATGGCAGATTTCTCGAAAAAATGACGTATGGTCAGTTTGTGCCATCTATTGAAGTTGCGCACTACATAGTTTCACT
>ERZ1673962.1503-NODE-1503-length-10750-cov-3.073773_pt1 | contig 10750 bp, 9 predicted proteins | sample MGYA00580188_ERZ1673962 | MGnify/ENA primary metagenome ERZ1673962 (study PRJEB41334, sample SAMN05608104) | rock metagenome | biome: terrestrial subsurface; feature: shale formation; material: shale | place: USA: Pennsylvania ... | reverse complement strand
CGGAATGTTTTCGTCGGCAAGGATGTGCATGGCATGGCTCCGGTTGGGGGAAGCACATTCTAGACGGCCCGCCACTGCTTTGCCGCCTTCCTGAGTACGACGACCCGGCGTAGACTAGCGCGTTTCTTGTATACAACCGGAACGCCTCGCAATGCCCACTGAGCTGCGTCTCAGACGGGTCCGCCTTGAACTGCGCACCCTCTTCGCCCTCGCCCTACCCATGATGATTGCCCAGCTGGCCAGCACCGCCATGGGTTTCGTCGATACCGTGATGGCGGGCCGTGTCAGCCCGCATGATCTCGCTGCCGTCGCGCTGGGCAACTCGATCTGGGTGCCGGTCTACCTGCTGGTCAGCGGCATCACCCTGGCCACCACACCCAACGTTGCCCAGCGCTTCGGCGCCGGTCAGCATGCCGAAATCGGCCCGCTGGTGCGCCAGGCCCTGTGGATGGGCGTGGGTATCGGCATCATCAGTGCGCTGCTGATGTGGAACGCCAAGCCGGTGCTGCACTTGATGCCATTGTTATTCATGGCGAATCCTTTAATAATCCTGAGCTAGTTGAAATAGCAATATCTCAAAAGGAAAACCTAGAAAATGGTGTTCCAATATCAATCCCAGCTATTGCAGACCACCTGGGATTACGAATCGATTATGATTCCAAAAACAGATTTGAGAGCAATGTTGAAAGCATACAGAAGTTGTATGACATGTACATGACGGATCACGATAAAACGCTAGATCTTGAAGTGCATAAAGAAAGAACAACACTTATGGATCCAGATAAAGGAAACCGAACATCTGTTGGAACAGTCAACAGTGGATATGGAAAGTCACTGATTAGCAAAATTGCAAAAGAAAAAGCGCATTCCCAAGAAATGCGCTTAACAAGCTAAATAAAATATTAAAGGCTCAGGCTGGCTGATTTCTTGTTTTCAAGGTAGCGTTCTTGCAGCTGCTCGAATCTTTGCATGTCATATACAAATCCATTTTGAGGAATTATTCCCGCATCCTTCAGGTAACTTTCAATTTCGTCGGGCTCCCTTGGATCTTTGATAAATCCGCCTTCGACAAGATCTTCAGCTTCTTCTGTGTTGATTTCAAAAACCGTTTTGTCATTAACATCTCGAACGTCTGCATAGAATTCGCCTCGTTCGTCCAGGTTAATGTAAAGCCCATAAATGACCCTACGCATTGCTTTTATCCTCCTTAGATTTATTTTATATCATAACATAAAAGATTATTTGACGACCAAAAAAGCCGCCAAAGGCGGCTTCGAATACAACTCAGAGTCCAAACTGCCTTAACAGTGCTTGAGGTGGAAGAAGACCAGGTACAACCTGTCCATCCAGTGAAATAAAGGAAGGTGTTCCAGTAATACCAATCTTCTCTCCCAGCCTGAATTGCTGTTCCACCGGGTTTTCGCAATCGTTTGAGCCGATATTTCCTCCAGACATTACGAAGTCCATGGCTTTCTTTTGATCGTCAGCGCACCATGTGGCTACATACTTTGTAAAGGAAGAGGTCTCTGGGCCTGATCTTGGGTACGCATAGTAATCAATACTGATCCCGGCGCTGAGGTATTCGTCCATATTTTCATGCAGTTTTCGGCAGTAGGGACAATCGATATCCGTGAAAACAGAAAGCCTTATTTTTTCGTTTGGCGCGTTATAGCTGATCACGCCATTCTTTTGGAACTCACTCAATAGTTTCATTCTGTTAGTGGAACGTCTTTCTTCAGTTAGATTTTTCACTCCAACCGTGCTGATTTCCATCATGTCACCGGAGATAAAAATTCTTGAATTTGATGACATATAAATCACTTCAGAATCATCGATAACGACAGTGTAAAGTCCTGGTACCGGAGATTCCGAAATGTGAGTAACTGAGGAATCTGGTGCCAGTGTAGAGATTCGATCAATGATACTTTGCTCTACATCGTTGAATCCAGAGACCGCATTTTGGTCGTCATAATCAGCTATCGAAAGATCCTCAGAAGTCATCTGGATTGGCTCGATAGTGTCCATGTTCGTGCTTGCCATTGGTGCGCTTGAGAAGACGGCCAGTGCTACGGCGGCGGTAATGGTTTTAATCTTATTCATTTGTTAGTTAACCTTAAGAGTTGGTACGGATTTAAGTTCATTGCCGCTTGCAAGACCATAAGAAGAATATTCACCTTCGTTATTGGTTTGGTCGGCGGCATGCATCGAAATCTCAAACGTAAACTTCTGCCTAGTTCCTTTCGACGACAGGGAGACTTTTGGGAAGTACCCCATCTCTTCAAGCCTCTGATTGGCATAATCAATCTTGGAATTTCCAAGAGCGGGATTGTTGGCCATTTTCAGGTATTTCTGGCGAAGCCTATTTCGCTTAAATATAACACGATCGCAGTCTTCGGGGACAGCATAAACTCGATCTGCCTTAAGAGTCGGATCAATAATGGATATTTCACGATTATAAATATCCATTACGTTCATCAAGGATTCGTTATCGTTTGATACAACCCCAATAATCTCACCAAGGCTTACCTCGCGGGAAGCGCTGGATGCTTTCCAGCCAGGGAAGGTCAAGCCAACCTTTCCATTGCCGGCCCGGTGCAGCGCCCCATGAAGGGCATAAAAGACCTTTGAAAGTTGCCGTCCGTATTCCTTCGGGGACAAGCCCCGAAGATCAATAGCAAAGAAATGTTCAGACATGACTCACCCTTACCCTTCTTTGCCGGAGAACACGCCGCCACGAATTAGACAGGCAACGTAATAAAACACATCACCGGGAATGGGTTCTACGTCGCTGGCGGACTCCAGGGTCTCAACAAATTCATCCGTTTTCTTTTGCAGAAGCGTGTAAAAATCACGCTTGGCTTCAATTCGAACAGCCCGATCCAGTGAGCGATCAATACCGAACGGCTCTACGGCCAGTGCATTGACAGGTTCACCGTCGCCATACCAGTCATCAATTCTGCGAATGGCGTTACCGATTTTCTGGTTGTGAATAATTGCCTGACGCTTCTGGCCGTCTTTGGTGTCGATCAGCCTGGAGGACAACAGTCGGCCCTTAGCATTTTCTTTAAATGACTGACTTGGGTAGACTTCCGCCAGCTCAGACATGGGAAGCATGATTTCGACGTTAACCCTGGCAATGCCTTTCGGAGTGGCCAGAGCCTTGGCGATTTGATCCATCATGGCTTCATAGGCGCTCTGATCATCTACCGTGGTACCGTCAATATCGGTAGTCGCAACAACGCCATGCTTACGGGTCATCGCACTCACCACAACTTCTTCCGCTGATTCCAGGTTACGCCAGCCGCAGGACCCATCGAGAATCTGGTCAAGATACTTCTTGGCCAGGACCTTGTAGCCGCCCTTTGCTTCGAAGGCTTCGGTTAAGCGGGTCATGGCACTACGAAGCTCTGCACTGTCTTTGCCGCAAGAGTAAGGGGCAAGTGAATTACCAGTGAAGGCAACGCTAAATGAAATCAATAGGGAGTCGGTGCCAACGGGCAGGAAGGCAACGTCGCCGGACTTTGGATTACCCCGTGCCGGATTCTTTTCAACGTTCTTTGTCTCCGAGTAATTGGAGAAAGGGGAACGCGAACCACGCTCTTCTACAAGAACAGGCGTTTTGCCATCCTGACCTTCTTTGATCGCATAAAGAAGGGCATCCGTCGGATTGATCGATCGTGCATACGCCAGCATGCTTGGAATTTTATAGTTTGCCATAGTTTCCTTTTCCTTTTTAAAGTTCAATTGAAATAGAACGTACATCCCAGAGCAGATTGCCCTGACTGTCGTCGGTATCGTTTACCCAAAAAATGACCGGGGTTTCTTGATATTGGTTTACGAAGGCCAGCACTGACGGCAGACTCCGCATTCGTGCCAATCCAATAACACTTTCTGCATACGCATGGGGTAGATCAAAACGGGTGTTCTGTCTCTCGCGAGGAGTCTCCAAGAGCTGGTAGCCTTTCACCACAGGCGTCAAATAACCCAGAGATTCGCACTCATACGCCAATTGCGGATTCTCAGGATCGTAATTCTTGGGCCTGGCGATGAGATCCATCAGCCAATCCAGTTTGGATAGGCCTTCTGGCGCCTGATTCAGAATGTGCGTCATGTCCTCCATAAAAAAGTGAGGTTTGCGGCTGCACTTCCCAACGGCTTTTAGGGAGTCGGTAACGGTTTCCCAGGCAGTGATCGACTCATTACCGAGCATGAAGGTGCCACCGCAGAACCGAAAACCTTCAATACCATCAATCAGTGAGTCAACAAGCTTACCGATGTTTCCGTCGTCATCATTGACCTCAATAATCAGAACGCCTTCGAGGCTGGCAGTACGCTTATCCAGAATGGTGGACGGAGTACTAGGGCTCTTTGAGTTGTTGCTACCCACCTCATAATTTGCAATGCGAAGGTGGGCGCCATCCATATCAAAGCGACGATAGGCAATGGACCAGGAGCTCGTGCAAAAACCAAATTGACGCTCAAGAGTGTGCACAAAGCCATCAATTCCAGTCAGTGCCGGCAGACCAACAACGTGCGGATTGGCACTGGCGTGGAGACCATCAACATAGAAATCGATATTAATGAACTTACCCATAATGCCTCCTGATCGGGTTGCGCCAATTCCTCAGGTATTGAGATACCACCTCAATAAATATGCTCCTGGCCATCTCCGTCATTTTTGAATATCTCATGACAAACTCTTGAACACCCGCCACATAGGCTTTCGTGTACTTTTCAACTTGGGCTTCAGTCAATCGATCTTCACTGAGAAGAGCCAGAGTAAGACCTTTAAGCCCGTCCCAGGTCTTGGGTAGGGGCAAATCAAATTCACCGCTTTCGATCACTTTGCCTTCCGACTTCGCATTTTCCACACCCTTATCGTAGGCTTCCTGAATTACATCGGCATATTCAAGGATCGGCATAAAAGACATTTCCACAAATGCATTTACAGCAATGCTATAGCTGTCTATTTGATTTCGATGACCTACGTGTCTATCGACCATGATGGCTTCGGGGTTTGTTTTTGGGCTTAAATCAATCAACGACCAACCTTTGGCGGCTCGTTCTGAAACGCCCTGTGCCATAGGAATACGAGGAATACGAGAGAACAAAACTGGAAAGTAGCCACCAACGCTTGATGCAAAATCGTTGATGTTTTGGGGTTTTGTTCCACCAAACTTTAGCGAGTTTCCCTTGTCCGCCCCAGGGATGTAAAAAGGCGTAAATTCCTTGCCGTTACTTTGCATTACCACGTGTCGATTACGGAATCTTTGTTGCGCCTTGCCTATAGAGTCCGCCAGAGCAATGGAAGGAATAGGTGTTACAGCAAGGTATTCAGGATCATCATTGTCGTTGTAGACAGGCAGAAGAACTTGCTTACGGTAGGCATGATCAGGAAGGTATTTTTCGATACCAAATCGGGCCTGTTCTACCATGGCTTCAACCTGACCGTGCTTGAACGTCCACTCTGATAGGGCCGACATCACCACGGGGTCTTCTTTCGCAATCAGTTCGGCCATGCATGTACGGCGGCCGTTCCAGACAAAGTCTGTCGTCCAGAAATATTTAAACATGGAGTCGGCGGCATTACCTGAAAAGTACAACGGCCGGCAGTCCTTAGCGTCAGCAGAGGTAATGCCATCAATTTGTTCTTGTACCCTGGCCACAAAACGCCTTGAGGGGGCGCTACCGTATAGCGTCTTTGCAGCATGAGTAGTGAAGGAGTTCACGACTTTCAGGAACTTGGTAAACGTGGCGGCGTCCGGCTCAATTTTGGGTGCTTTGAGGGCGTCAGTGAGCTGGCAGTCCATGCCAAGCGCAAGCTTTAGCATATAATGAGTCAGGCCGATCAGTTCGTCGTCGGATTCAACATGGATGCTGGTGACTCTGCCAGAGTAAACAAGCCCGAAGGACTCTTTGAATTTTGACTTAACTTTTTCTTTGTCTTTCAGGATAAAGAGGCCGGAAACTGCCTCTTTATCTTGAAGTGCTTGGGCAATTCGCTTCATGCAATATTTCCTTCAAAGTGGTGTTATTTTAGTCTTTGAAATAAATATTGCAAGCAAAAAATTAAGTTTTTAGAGTCTTATCCGTTGTTTTAATCAGAGTAGTTTAATTTGGTTTGTAGAATCATGATTCAGCGTTATATTTCTTTCCATTCTCGATATATCAAACACTTGTATGGATTGAGTGGGAATGGATTCGCCGATCAGGTTTCGTATAGTAAGCCAGCATCCATTGGCCAGGCCAGCCCCAATCATCGGCATGCCAAATTTCTTGTTGGGGTGGTCCTTGGCAATGGCCTTCATGACTTTTCGGATGGCGTCATAGTCTGCAACCAGCTCGCCGCTTCTTTGCTGAGCTTTATTAGCAGGTGCTTTTTGGGTATAGGCATTGATGATCGTGAGTGGCTTTCCCTTATGCTCGACAGTAACACTGGAATATGTGCCGAGTTTTCTTGGGCTTTTAGGGGTAGCCAAATCAGCTTCCAGGGCCTGTGGAAATTTCTTTACCAATTGTCGGGCAAAACCTGCGCCCATGGTGTGGGCGCAATTTGCGCCATGAATAATGGCATCGATGTTTGCCAGGTTTTCATCCGAAAGTAGATTGGACTGATTGATCATATTAGCCCCAGTTTCATGAACAGCCGTGTCGTAAATGGCATCAAGATCGACCCAATTGGCGAACACTGACTTCATGGTTTCAATTCGCTGTTCGTACCGGGCCCGGATGTCAGGATTGCCCAGATTGTGGACCGGGATACCACGATCCACGGCAATCCTTATGGCTTGACCTGTACCTCCGGTATCGCGGGTCGTTTCCTTCATGGCACCGTCTGGAGTCCAGCAAATTACTCGACTGACGGGGCTAAGGAGATCGTCTCCAAGTACCTGATTGCCATTTCTTGCCATCAACAACCGTGCGAAGTCAGGGAGATATTGCCAGCCACCATGGAATTGTTCTGCTAGGAGAAGGGCATCCTTATGCACTGGAAGCTTTGAAGCATTGATGTAAATGCCTCCGTCCGCTTTTCGGTTAGAAAATCGGAAAGAAGGCAGATACACCGACAGAAAGTCCGGATGGAGATTTCCTGGAAGGCTCGGATCTTTTTGTTTCAGATTCGCATAAAACAGCATTCCCTCTTCAAAGGAGGTATCGGCGCCAGGTGCGCCACCTGAAGTCCCTTTGTGGCCGGCCGAGGCCAGCAAAAAACCTATCGTAAATAAAAGCTTGCTGTTGTTACGGCTCAAGCGTCGGCTGCCAACAAGGGCAAATGTTTCACTCATCATCATGCTCCAATACGTCTGATCGACACATACCAAGGTGACGACTGAAATTCAGATCTTGGGTGTCGCTTTTATACAATGTTACCTGAAACAGCTGAGACTGAATGCCTCTCTGATTGTCCGGGCCCGGCCGAAACCGTCGTATGTACTGTTGAACGAAGCTATCCCGGTCAATGTGACTGAGGAAGAATCGATCTTCCGAGAGCCCCTGAATCAGGGATACATGCATATCATGACCCTCAAGATCGGACACCCAGGGATTGCCATAGGAGCCATCGTTGGTCTGGCAGGTGAGATGAACCTGACCGGTACTGGCCCTGAACTTCACCTGAGTTCCAAGTGCTTGCGCAATCTGAAAACCACTGTAATGAGCGATGTTTCCAGCGTTGATCGACCGTCGGTTTTTCTTGTTGGCCGGTACGCCGTCCTTTCGGAGGTAATCATTCAATCGAATCAGGTTCAGGGCGTGCTCTGGAAGCTGCTCATAATAGTCCGGCGTACTTAGAGCCCATTTATTGGAGGGTGCCATCAGTGCGTTACCCAACAGCTTTTCGGTTTCATGAACAGGCTCCGATTTCTTGTGGGTCATAACACCAATACCCAGCGCCTGGGAGCGTTTTAAAATGGGGGCCTCCGGATAGTCCATGAGTCGATAAAACCCCTCGCTCCTGCCTTCTCCGGCCGCAATGTCCGGTGTTTCGATGCCCGGATAGGCCCAGATTCGCTCCTGAGATTCGATCACCTTCATAGGGGCATTCAAAACCGAAATGTTCGGTGTCTGGGTTTCGTGATTCTTGCGGTGTCTTAGCACCCGGCCAATACTCTGGATAAACGAGGATAGGGAGGAGGGCTCCAAAATGCACCAGTCGTAGTCATGGTCGCGCCCCACCTCGATGATGTTCGTTGTAACAACAACGAGCACCGCATTGGTCTTACCGGCCTTTCTCGCCCTCTCAAAGAAGGACGCTCGAGCCGCCTGGACATCCGAGGGTAAGTCCTGACCTTTGCGCTTCATCATGTGGTTGAGGAAATACTCCTGAACGTACCGCTCAAAGGCGGTCGTTTTCGAGTGGTAGCAGACCACTTCCACATGGGCATCAGAGAGATCACAATGCCGAGTAAGCCAGACGGAAAAGTCCTGGGCCCGTTTGACCGTATTAAAGCGAACGAAACCGGTACTGTAGTTCTGATCTTTTTCATCGGTTTGATGCTGGCGGCTGTATTCCGAGACCCGATCAAGAATTCTCTGATACACCTGGTTCTTGTTGGCCTTGTGCTGAACACACTCCAGAAGTTCGGTTCTATGTCGCTTGTTTTCCACGAAACTTGTTGTATGGGCGATAAAAGCTTTGTATGTCTCGTGAGACTGATTGCTGAGGTTCTCGACCTTGTAGAACGGCGCCTGCGACTTCACGAAGACCACCTTTGGCTCGACGGTCTCGATAAGGGCTTTACGCTTTTGAATGCCTTCCTCATACGCCTCACACATGGCCCTGACAATCACTTCGTTGATGGTAGCGGTGGCCAGTATCACCTTTCGGCCATAGAAGGCCATGATATGAACCAGGGCGACAACAAACGACAGGTCGGCCGGCGAGAAGTTATCGATTTCATCTACGATCAGGTCGCTGTGCATCAGGTGCATCAGGATATGGCTGTCAATGCCTGAACGGACGCCCACGGCCTGGATGATGTTGTCGATCGTCATGGAGGTCACGGCTTTGGTAAAGAGCTTGGCCTTTTTGCCGTCAAAGATGTCGGCAGTCGGCACCTTGATCCACTCTTCCGAGTAGTCCACTGTAAAGACGGTTTCTCCCAGATCCTCACTTGCACCGGTGCCAATGGAAGCCTCAACAGGCTCTTTGACCGGATAGTAGCTCCCGATCATCCGGCCGACCTTATCCTTGGGCAGGCTGATGGGGAACTGCAAGTAATCCTGATAGGTTTGATCCGCCAGCGTTCTCAATCCAAGGCCGACCGTGCACCGTAGGCCTTTGGGTGATAACTCATGGGCAAGCTTGATGCATCCCCGGGTCTTACCGGTGCCCGTTTCAGCCATAATAAACGCCAGTGTTGGGCGTCCTTCGGTTTCCTCGGCCGCATTGCCGAGTTCATTTTGCCAGTCGTAGGGCGCGGGAGCCTTGTTGGCTTTAAGATCTTGGCTGATTTCTTCCGGCTGAATGCGCTCAAGTTGCTTCAGGCGATCTTTGTCTTTTCGGAAAAGGACATTGAAATAGCGGGCGGCCTCAAAGTCGGTTTTTGTCAGATGGTCCGACAGCCTGTCGGCAAGATAAGGACGGTCTTTGGAGCTCAGGGTATTGGCGACCACCACCTGTGTTTTCGGATCCGAGAAGTTGGCCTCTTTGCGCGAACTGGCACGGTGATCGGCGAACACCAGTGCCGGCCTTGCCATATACATAAGGGCTGTTATCCAGGCTGAAGGCTCAAGGAAATTTACCTTGGGAATGCAATGGCGGAAATCTTCAAGTCGTCCGGCGATTTTGGCGACTCGCTGGCACCATTTTTCGCAGTTCCAGGGATGCCCTTCACAATGGACGTCCTTAATCTCGAAGAAAGGATCTAGTCGTGTAAAGATATGGGTGTTTACATACCCCTTAACAGTGGACGAGAGACTGATCCTCTCAGTGACCTCCGCGTTTTTCCGTCGACTCTTTCGTTCTTCGGTTTTTTGGGCGCTGACATCTGGCATTTTGTGGTGCGTCAAAACAAGCCAGAGCAAGCTGGCGGACAAATTGTCGGACTCGAACTTCTTCAGGTCAAAAGGCCTTGGGGCGGCTGCTTCTTTCAGAGCATCGTTCGTATCAAGCGTTTCCAGAGCCTGTTTTAGCCTTAGGTACTCATCCTTTTTGCAACTCACACTGTCATTGACGTTATCGATAAACCACTGCCTAACGCCGATTCTTGATGTAAAGTCGCTCCATCCGTTGTTTTCAATGTGCTCCATGATTTTCGCAACAATGAAAACCGATACAAGTTCGTGCCTGACTGGGTCTGAGATAAGGTCTTTTTTCAAACTTTTTTTGTTATTAAATATGAGTCGAAGCTTACTCTGAAAGCCGTCAGTGGATTTTCCGAGATCGTGGAATAGGGCAGCCATCTCAACTATGAGCCCCATTGCCTTTAGCTGATTTGATTTAATGACAGAATATGGTTTCACAGGACCTCCAGAAGAACAGAGATTATACCATGTCAACAAATAAAATCAATGCAGACCATCTTAAATTCACTTCAAAATATACTCTCAAAAATTATTGATGTTCGGTTATACGTTAAGTATATTAGTTTACGTATAACTATGATGTCCGCCGCATAGGCGGCTTATAGAAACAAAGGCGGTACCGTTATCATGATGTGGCTGTTGTCCGCCGCATAGGCGGCTTATAGAAAACCCCAAAATATAAACGACTTTGCATCAAGGTTGCCCACCGCATAGGCGGCTTATA
>ERZ1673962.1501-NODE-1501-length-10776-cov-4.419177_pt1 | contig 10776 bp, 7 predicted proteins | sample MGYA00580188_ERZ1673962 | MGnify/ENA primary metagenome ERZ1673962 (study PRJEB41334, sample SAMN05608104) | rock metagenome | biome: terrestrial subsurface; feature: shale formation; material: shale | place: USA: Pennsylvania ... | reverse complement strand
TCTTATTTAATAAATCAGTATTTTTAATATATCTTTTTAATTCGTCTAGTTTAGTAGTATTTTTTTCAACCTCTACTAAGAAACTATAGAACACTGCTTTATAATTAGATATATCTCTTTCTAATCTAATTAATCTTTCATCCACTTTACTATCTACCATTTTATCAATATAGTATAACTTAGCATTTTCTGGTAAACTATAACTACTATTAATAGGTTTAATATGGTAATTAACATTTTTAGTAGCTTTAATCATATTATCTCCTTGTAATTTCTTATCATCTATTATCTATGGAAAGGTCATTAAATGAATATATTTAATAAAGGAATTACTATGATTAATTTTGAGCAACTATACACTAGATACGGAGTAACTCGTATTTCTAGAATAAAAGCCCCTATTATACTAGATTTAAAAAGTTTAGAACTTCCATATAACTCTACTCTACATTTGTTCACTATAGATAATGCTGAAAGTTATGTTACTAGTGATGAAGTTTTATTAAGCAAAAATAAAGAGATAGTAGTCAGAACAGTTGATGAGTATAAAGGAATAACACAAGGTAATTTTAGATATAAAAGACCTGAAGTTAGATCTTTTATAAAAACAAATATGGACTTAGAAAGAAAGTTCAGAGTACTTAAAGAAACTGAGCAGAAAATAGTTTTAACTAGAAACGATATACTAGTTTACAACTATGGAGGATTAACTAATTTTTATACATATGTATCGAATCCGTTAGTACCATATTTTAAAGTAATAAATAGTTTAACTACATTAATAGAACTTGTTAATAAAGATAGTCAATTAGACAGAAACTTCTTTGTTAATTTTACTGTCACTATTCCTAAATATAATATTTTAGAAATGTTATTAACTAAAAAAATAAATAGTGCTTTATTAAAGAAGATGTCTAGTTATAACTATATAATTTATATAGAACTATGGAAATTCTTTAATCCTGAAACTAGAAATGAAAGTGTGTTTAATAACTTAACTTTAGAAGCTAGTAAAAAGTTTAATATTATTTTCACTATAGGTAATAATGGAGCTATTGTTAACTTCTTTAAATTAGCTAGTATAGTTAAAGAATATAAAGAGTTTGATTACGATATAGGTACCGTTGATAGTAAACAGTTTAGAAAAGTATTATATCTATATCTTAATAAGATATTCAGTTCATTAGTCAATATAGAAAGTAACCTTATAGAAAATGATGAAGATGATAGAATATCAGAAGAAGAGCTAGATGTTGAATTAGAAGCTAGTGAATTAGTAGATGATTATGAAGAGGATGATATAGATTTTAATTTAGGTCCTATATCTAGAACTGATGTTGATGACATAGCTATAGACATAGAGTTTGATAATATAGAAGATATTAAAAATGATACTCCTAAAACTGAACCTATATTAGTTAATAAGATATCTACTTTAAAAGATTTAGGCGTTATATCTAAAACAAGAGCATCTTCATTAGCTAATAGTTTAGTAGAACAAGATGAGATAGAGTTCACTGTTAACAATAAAACTTTTAAACTAGGAGATATGAAAAAAGATTTAGATTTTAATATTCCTAAAGAAGAGACATCCATTACACCTAGTATCGTAGCTACAGAACCTGGTATGTTAGGTAATACACTAAATGCTTTAGATAAGAAAGTTATTACAGAACAATTAACTCCATATATAGTTAAATCTATGTTATCAGTACAGAATAGTTCATTTGTAGTAAAAGATTTTAAAGTATCTAGTAATGAAAGTATTCTTGGTGAAGAAGATGTGTATGAAATGGTTATAGAGAGTTTAGATGGTGGTAGAAGTAAATTAAAACTAATATTACCTAAAGTAAACGAAGATGGTACTTTTAAAATAAGTTCTAACACATATATTATGCGTAGACAAAAAGCTGATTTACCTATTAGAAAAATATCTGATACTAGAGTAAGTCTATCTAGTAACTATGGTAAACTATTTATAGATAAAGCTAGTCTTAAAAGATTAGAGATATCTTATTGGTTAAAAAATGAATTAGTTAAATTGTATAACAATGATATTATAACTAACTTAGTTTTAAACAATAGTAATAAATTACCAGATAGTGTGGAGCTACCACAACATTACACATATTTTAGTAAATATGTAAAAGGATTTAAATACCATGATTTTCTATTTAACTTTAATTACAATACTAGAGATAGTGTTACTGATATTAAACTTAATGAATTAGAAGAGTACGGTACTTTAATCGGTACAAGAAATAATAATCCTATCATAATGACTATGGATAATAGATTACTAGAATATAATAAAGGTAAAGTTAAAGAGATAGGTAATTTATTAGATATTCTAAATATAGATCTATCTAATTCCCCTATAGGATACGCTACTATTAAAATATATAAATCTAGTGTACCTGTTGTCTTATTATTAGGATATTATTTAGGATTAAGTAACCTATTAAAAACATACAAAGTAGATTATAAAATACTTGGTAAAAATGAGAGTTATGATAAAGTTAACTATTACAGTATTCCTTTCACAGATCATAAACTTGTTATAAAAAGAGATTACGGTATAAACGATTTATTATTTGGCGGTTTGTTACAGTTAGTTAAAACTACTAAAAATATGCATTTAGAAACTTTTGAGAAAAGAGATAGTTATAGCTCAATATTTAATGCTTTAGAGTTATCTAGCCTACAAGTTAACGAAATAAAATCGTTAGAAGAATTGTATATAGATCCTGTAACTTTAGAAGTTCTTAAAGATATGAAAGAACCTACTAATTTTAAAGGTTTATTAATTCGTTCTATAGAGTTGCTAACAACAGACTATTATAAACACCCTAATGATATTTATGGAGTACATATAAAAGGTTATGATAGAATAGCTGGTATGGTATATAAAGAACTAATGACTGCTATGAAAGATCAAAAGAATAAATCTGTGTTTAGTAAAAGTAAAATTACTATAAATCCTTACACTATAATCAATAAGATAAATGAAGATAGTTCTACTGTTCTTATGGATGATATTAACCCTATAGCTGCTTTAAAACAAACTGAAGATATTACATCGTTAGGTATGGGTGGAAGAGCTAAAGAGAGTATGTCTAAAGATACTAGGATATTACATAAAAGTGAAATAGGTGTAATCTCTGAGGGTGGTAAAGATAGTGGTGATGTTGGTATAACCGCATATACTTCTGCTAATCCTAAATTACAAAATACTTTAGGTAGAGCTGGTGAATTAGATTTTAGTAAAGATGGTTGGACTTCAGTATTATCTACTAGTGCTATGATAGCACCATTTGGTATAAGTGATGATGTTAAGAGACTAGTGTTCTCTAATATTCAAAATTCACATATCATAGCTACTAAGAATATGTCTATACCTTATGTTAGAACTGGTTATGAATCATTACTAGCATCTAGAGTTAATGATAAATTTGCTACTGTTGCTATTGGTGATGGAGTGGTTAGAGATGTTACTAAAGATAAGGTTATAGTGGAATATAAAGATAAGACTAAGAAAGAATATAAACTATATAGCTGGTATAGTAAAGAAGAGAGTGGTACTTCTTTTAAACATACTGTTATATCTAATGTTACTAAAGGTACTAAAGTTTATAAAGATTATGTTTTAACATATGATGAATCTTTCTTTACACCCGATCCTTATGATAGAAGTAGAGTGGTATATAGACAAGGTAATGTAGTAAGAGTTGCTTTTGTTGAAAATATAGAATCTTTTGAAGATAGTGCGGCTATATCTAAAGATGTAGGTAAACTTATGACTACTTATTCTATTAAGTCTAAATCTAAAGTAATTAGTAATGAAGAGACTATAGATAGTTTAGTTACCATAGGCGATAAAGTAGAACCTAGTAGTCCGTTGTTCATTATATCTGATAAAAACTTTAATACTAAAGGTCTTGATGAAAAAACATTAGAAATTATACAAGGTATAAAAACTTCTGCACCTAAAGCAGGTATAAGAGGAGTTGTTGAAGATATTAAATTATATTATAATTGTGATCTAGATGAGGTAAGTGATGATTTACGATATCATATAGAAAAATCAGATAAAAGATTAAAAGCTTTAACTGGGTATACTGGTAAAGTATCTAGTGGGTATAGTATAAAAGGTAAACCTCTGTTGAAAAATGAAATAGAGATCAAGGTACTTATTAAAGTAGAAGATGATATGGGTATAGCTGATAAAGCTATTTTAGGTAATCAGTTGAAATGTACTATAGGTGATATCTTAGAAGATATGAAAGATGAAGATGGTAATTCTATAGATGTAGTGTTTTCTACTAAGAGTATGTCTAATAGGATCGTGTTATCTCCTGTTAAAATAGGATTGTTAACTACCTATATGAAAAAGACTATAGAACAAGCTTGTGATATATATTTTAGTTAGGAAGCTTAGACTTCCTAACTGGTTTAATGAATAAAATTATAAAGGATACGATATGATAGTTGATAAAGAAACATTAGACAATGTTAATCTAAAAAGATTAGATATTATCAAAAGAGTAGCTAAAAGAACTATTTCAAAAGTACAGTTTACTGGTGGTTCTGAATTGATAGCTAATGGTGTTGATGATGAGAAGTTTGAATACCTTATTAATAAAGGTATAGAGAAAAAGTTAAGGGGTCTAGGATGTTAGAAAAATTACTAAGTAATAAAAATAAAGAACTAGTATTCAAATCAGGTAGTATCTTAGAAAATATCAATAGCACTGATAAAGATGCTATGGTTACAGATATTGATGAAATTGGTTCTAGTTATGGTAAGAATGTAGTTGTTTTTTTAAATACTGTTAGAAATGAAATTGTCCCAGCTATGGATAAAGTAGAAAACATTCTATTAGAATCTATTCAAAACAAAAACTTTACTATACAAAATACATATAATATAGTAAAATTAACTCTACCTAGTCTATTTGTTAACTTAGAAGAGTACGGTGGTTTAAATCTAGTTGGTAATGGTGCTTTACCATTAGCTTCAGTTACATTACCCACTCCTAAAAAAGAAGATATTAGAAATTGGTTTGTTACTGATAGCGATGATATCAATTATGATTTAGAAGAAGTTCTAACTAGAAAAAGTGATGATGAATTAGTAGATTTATGGGAGAAATACATTTATTCATTCTCTGCTGATAATATGTTGCTTAAAGATCTTAACCTTTTCCATTACAGTAAAACAGAAGAACTTATGTTGATCTATGCTGCTGTTAGAAACTTAAGTATGAAAGATCCTGGTGAAGTTAGTAACCTTATGGCTTTCAAAAACAGTATAGTTAGTATTTATGATTTTGTAAAAGCTATTATTAAGAAATACATTAGTCTATATAATGTATCTGCTGAAACTAAACTTGTGCATAATATTAGAATTATAGATAACTATACTAATATTTATGTTTTTGATAAAGCTTATGAAAAATTCATAGAGCAATCTGTAAATGGTGTAGATAGTATTATTGGGTATGCTATTGTTACATTAAGAACAGATACTACTATGTTTTCTGCTACTATTGAAAAAGTATTAGAGAAAGAAGATGAGTATTATAAAGCTAATATGAGAAATATTGATATGCTTAAACTTAAATCTAATAAAGATAAAATAGAAGGATATGTATTAACATATAGAGTACATAGTTCTAGAATTTATAAAGAAGTAATTTCTGAACTGTCATCTACTGTTCAAGAAGAAACATTTAATACTATTTATAAAGATTTACTTATTAAAACAGAAGAAGAACATAATGAGTTAGATGTGGAATTATTTGTTAGAAATCTATTTGGTATGATTTATCCTAGACTTAAAAAGTTTTTAGATATTACTACTCAAATTGATTCTAATGGTGTAGAATCTGATTTAACTATGACTCCTAATGAAGTTATACTTTATGCTACACTTGAACTTATTACTAGTGAGCTTATGGATCAAGTTGCTGTTAATGAGGTTTCTTCTTATAAGGTGTAACTTATGGAACACATAAAAACTAATAGTTTAAAACATAATCCTGAGGTAATTAAATCTTACTTCAGGATAAAAGACGATATAACTATAGTTACTGAAGATATAAGAATAGTTTTTCCTGATAGATGGTTAAATAAAGAATTAGCTTTTATAGAAGATACTGTTAAAGTTATAGGTTTATTTGGTATTATTGATTCTAAAGGAAATTATGCTTCTTCGTTAGTACCTATCTATTATGATGTAGATCCTAATATGATTAGTGAAGCTATATGCGATGATGGTGTAGTGTATAAAGTGTTACATTTAGAAGCTGGTTCTGTATTCTTAAGTAACAATAACTTAGTTGTAACTGATGGTGGTGTGTATTATATTTTTGATGAAATATTTATTAAAGCTAACATACCATGGTATGTTAGCTATGATCAGTTACCAGATATTTTGGCTGAGAGTAGAAAGTATTGTGATTCTAATATAGGGGACAATCGTATTCTATTTGAAGTATTAGCTTCTATGGTTGCTAGAGGAGAAGATAAAACAGAATATTTTAGACATGTGCATAAAGATAAACCTAATTGGATAGCTCTTAATAATATCTATTACAGTTATAAAAATACTGGAGCTAAGTTAATAGGTGGATATTATGGATACGGTGTAAGTTCTGCTATCGTTAACCCAGAAGTGGAAGCAACTAAAATAGAAAAACATTTAATGGAAGGTGGTAGCTAATGCAAGTATTATTTAGTAATTCTTTAAATAAGATAGGAAATAATAAAGTAGAGACAAGAGAAGATGGTGCTTATAAAGTTATACTAGGTGCTTTAAACGCATTTAATGTACATAACGAGTTTTATCTTGTTGATGGTGTAAAGAATTTGTTACAGAGTGGTGGATACCATTCTTTAGCATCTAAATTACAAAGAGGTTTACTTAAAGGCGAGTGTAGGCATCCTTTTAAAGAACCTGGTATGAGTGATTCAAGTTTTGTTAATAGAAACTTGATAGTTGATAATGGATCTGCTTCACACCATATTTTAGAAGTTCTTTTAGAAGAAACTAATCAAGTAGAAAGCAATGGTTCTAAAGTAGTTCTTATTTGGGGTTGGATTAAACCTACTGATAACGAACATGGTAGAGCATTAAAAGCTGATCTAGAGGACGAGAATGTTAATGTAGCTTTCTCTATTAGATGTTTCAGTGTTTTAAGAAATATTAATGGTTTAGCTTGTAGATATATTACTAATATCGTTACTTGGGATTGGGTCGATAATCCTGGTATAGCTAGAGCTGTAAAACCAGCTACTTCTAAATCTTCTTTAACTACAGAAAATGCTGTTCATGATGTAGTTATAACTAGTGATATGATAGATGAGCTTAAAGATCAACAATCTTCAGTTACTACTGAAAATAGTGATACTATGAGTCTTCTTAATTCATTAGGTAAAAAGGTTTCTAAAGAGGCTCCATTATATAAAAGGTGGTAACAGATGGTTACTTTAGCTGATGTATTAAATGGAAAACAAAGTATAAACGACTATAGTGTAAAAGCCACTGATAAATCAGAATATAGTAATGAAAATGTTAGTGTGCTTGATAGAGAGTGGTTCGATTTACGATTTATACCTCCATCTGATAAAATGCATCCTGTTGATGCTAGAAATAGATACTATTCTACAGCTGCTGATAAATTTATGGATACTAGGATAGGTGGTAGTTTAGCCATCAATCCTAGAGCCCAGTTTTGTCAGTACTCTGACATTAGAGTTAAGAACAGGGTACATAGTGGAGATGTAACAGTTAATGATGCCGTAGATAGTGGTTTAGGTAGATTCTATTCAGAAGTATTTGAAGATAATCAACAATTAGTATTCATTACATTTGGTATACCTAGATTTAATTCATTACCTGATTTTTTTTTATCAGCAATAGACTATAGAGATAGCTATATAGCTAATACTGGTAGATTACCTACTGGTTATGATATAGGATCATTTTTAGGTAAAGGTATAATGTTAGCAGCATTTCCTCTTATGACTATAACTATTTGGTCTTTAAAATTCATTACTAAACTAGCTTTAGGTAATAGTAGTTTTGATTACTATTACTTAGAACCTACCATGCATATGTATTGGTCTGGTGTTAACAACATGGTAACTACCTTAGCTACCGAATTAGGATTATTAATACCTGAATTAATGCCTGAAGGCACTGAAGCTGATAAGATAGGTGTTCCTGCTAAATTAGATACTAAAGATATAGAAGAGATGAAATCTATAGCTCCTGATCTTTTAACAGATAATAACTATATAGATGTATTTCAAATGGCTGTAAGACCACAAGTTTTAGCTAACAGAATGTTGCTTAATGAAAAAGAACTTTATGATAAAGGCGATATTTCAGAATATGACTTTTTAGGTTATGTTTATGAAGACGGTGTTTTAAAAGAGAGAAAATCTGCTGGTTCTACAACAGTAGATAAAACTAATTATAAAATATCGTTTAATAGATTTTTAACTAAACTTACTAAAGGAGATGGTTTATTTGCTTCTGCTCCTGAAGAGAAACCTACTGAGGAATCTGCTAAAGTAGATGCTCAGTACACTAAAGATGGTAAAGGTATGTATCCTGTTAAATCTACTCCTGAGAAAGAAAGTTATATGTCTAAATTAACAGAAGCTATAGATGCTGGTATAAAAGAAGGTGGTATGTATGCTATCTTTGCTGTTGACTATACTGGATCTGTATCTGAATCTTTTAGTAACTCTGTTGGTAATATAGATACTGGTGATAAAATTAAAAGCGTTGCTAGTACTGCTAGAAATATGAAATTTAATTTAGCTGGTGGTAACATAGCTGGAGAAACTGTTAAAGATATTCTATCAGCTGGAAAGAATATGTTAAGTGGAGCTTTAGATAGTGTTACATTTGGTTTATCTAATGTTATACAAACTTTAACTGGTAGTGGATATGTAGATATTCCTAAGAAATGGGAGTCTAGTGAAATATCATTACCTACTATTTCATACAGTATGCAATTAAGAAGAACTTATAATACTCCTTTATCCGCTATTAGAGACGAGCTAATTCCTTTTGCTATGATACTTAATGCAGTATTACCACTAAGTGCTGGTAGGTCATCGCATACATCACCATATCTTTGTGAATTGTTTTGTAAAGGGGTACAACATATAAAACTAGGTATGATAACTTCTGTAAGTATAACTAGAGCAACAGGTAATTTAGGTTTTGATAAACTTAAAAGACCGTTAGGTATAGATATAACATTTACTGTTACTGATTTAAGTAGTATAATGACTGCACCTGTTAATAATAGTATGTTTGATATATTTAATGTTGCTTTAGAAGATGATACTCCGTTAAATAGATATTTAGCTACTGTAGCATCAAGAGATTTATTAACTAGTAAATATATGGTTCCTAAAGTAAAATTAAGAGCTTCTAGATTACTTATGAATTTAGATCAAGCTATGTCGCCTCATGCTTGGGGTATGAGGACTGGTTTAGTATTAAATAGTGTATTAGGTGGCGTTGTAGCTGACCATGCATTATCATTAACTCAAAAGAATTAACTATACACCCTATATAGGGTGTATAGTTATGCAAATGAGTTTGCTAACACTGTTATAGACGCGAATGATAAATCTGTTGTCTTATTACTACTGTTCATATCATCATTAGATACTTTGTTAGCTAAACTATCTTTAGCCATATTAGATATATTAGACATACCTTTTAATATACCGTAAGATGATACTCCTCCTAAATTTAAAACTCCATTTTCAACTACACTGAAGTTATCTCCAAAATAAGCAGATTCATCGCTTTCACTATTTATATTATCTAATATATTATCACTAACTGTACCAGAAGTTGTAACCTGTCCACTATGCTCTGTTTTAAGCTTATTATAAGCTGTTAACTTCTCCATAGTATGTTTGCCTTCTTTATCGTTTAAAGAGCTTTCTAGAGCACCTATGACCATCTCAGGGTTGTCTTTTGATTTACCTGCAATATATTCATATGCTTTACTAGGACTAGTCTCTAATAAACCATTAATTATAGTCTTAGTAGCTTCTTGCTCCATAACTGCATTAGTTAATCCATTAACTACTTCTCTAGCACAACTATCTTTGATAAGAGATAGTAAGTCTAATCTCATACCTAATGATAACCCGCCAAAATCACTTAGTTTGGATATCTTATTTAAAATACCATTAAATAAACAATCTGGTATACTTCCAACTAATCCTGCTTTATTCATTTCAGTATTAACGGCTTGTTTAACTATACCGCTAAAATCTGGTTTAGTAGGTGTTTTAGCATTCTTAATTAAAATACTGTCCATAGGATTATTTGTTTTAACAGCACTACATAAATCTAACCCTGGGTTTAATTGTAATGTTCTATCTAAATTAGTTAAATAATCTTTAGTTACTTTATTAACTTTCTTACTGTCACAATACTCATTAAGTACATCACCTATTTCATTACTAACAGGAACTTTAGTTGCTTTAGCTACACTAGTAGCTGCTTTAGTAATACTATTAGGTATTACTTCTTTAACTCTGCTCATATCTACTTTTTCTATGGTTGAAGCAATAGTATTTAAATCTAATTTTCTACTTAGCATAGCTATTCCTTTATTATGGTATATTCATAAAATTGAGTATTCCTTGTAATATTAGAAAATTTCAATAATATATTATTAATATAGTGTAGTACCAAGAACGACTACATGTACATGTAGGGATACGATACCT
>ERZ1673962.1499-NODE-1499-length-10787-cov-72.271618_pt1 | contig 10787 bp, 8 predicted proteins | sample MGYA00580188_ERZ1673962 | MGnify/ENA primary metagenome ERZ1673962 (study PRJEB41334, sample SAMN05608104) | rock metagenome | biome: terrestrial subsurface; feature: shale formation; material: shale | place: USA: Pennsylvania ... | reverse complement strand
CGCTGTAGCCGCGGTCGAAGGTGTTCATCAGGCCTTCGCTGCAGTGCGTGTAGCCGGTGGCGACGACCAGTTCGCGGTTGAAGTCGATGCCGGCGAAGCTGTCGCGGATCATCTCTTCGAACGGCAGCGGCGTATCGCGATGCCAGCCGGTGAGATCGGCCAGGCGGGCGTTCACGCCGCGCTGCTTGAGCGCCAGCACCGAGTTGAAGGCGCTGTGCGCCTCACCCAGCGAGGCGAGCATCTCGCGCACCTTCATCAGGTGCTCGGACAGCTGGAAGTGCCCGTAGCTGCACAGCTTGTGCAGGCTGTACATGCACTCGGCGGCATCGTCGATGCGCTTGTTGATGAACTGGTTGGCGGCATGCAGCTCGTATTCGCTGGCAAACAGCTCGGCGTTCTTTTCCAGCATGCGCTGGCGAACCTGCTCGAGGCTCTCGCGCCAGGCTTCCTCGTTCTGCGCGTCGGCAAAGCGCTGGTAGACGCCCGGCTCGCCGGTCTTCTTGTGCTCGAGCAGCAGGTTGGTCATGCCGCTGTAGGCCGAGACGACGAACACGCGCTGGTACAGCGCGTCGCCCTCACGCTGGCCGATGAAGATGTTGTCGAGGACTTCCTCGAAGCGGCTCATCGAAGTGCCGCCGATTTTTTCTACGGTATGCATCGTTTCGTTGCGTCCCATTCTGCAGGCCGTGGACGGGCCGGGCGCAGGGTGGCGCTCGCGCGGTCGACAACCTTGGTGAGAGTCATCCCTGGGCCGGACCCTTCGTCAGCGAATGGCGAAGGGCATATGGCCGGTAGGGGAGCCGGGCTCGTCGATCAGACGACCCGGCAGGCATCAGAGATACTGTTGCGGCTGAATTCGCAGCGGGGTGAAGTCCTCGCGCTCGGCAACGAAGGCCGGGCGGGGTGCCTGCTGGCAGAACGGCGCCTGCACGGCATTATCCACGTGGTTGTACACGTAGAACAGATTGCTGCGTGCGCTGGGTGTGATATTTCCGTTCGAGCCGTGCATGGTGTTGCAGTCGAAGAACACCACGCTACCGGCCGGGCCGGTGGCGCAATCGATGCCGAAGCGGCTGGCCAGCTCGGTCAGGCTGTTCTCGTCCGGCACGCCGATCTCCTGCTTGCGCAGGGACTTCTCGTAGTGGTTCTCCGGCGTTTCACCGACGCAGCGCACGTAGTGGCGTTGCGAACCGGGCATCAGCATCAGCGGGCCGTTGTGCGGCGCGTTGTCGGTCAACAGGATCGAGCAGGACAGGCAGCGCATGCGCGGCATGCCGTCTTCGACGTGCCAGGTCTCGAAATCCGAGTGCCAGTAGAACTCCTTGCCGCTGAAGCCGGGCTTGAAGTTCATCCGAGACTGATGGACATAGATGTCGCCGCCGAGGATGAAGCGGGCGATGCCGGCAATGCGTTCGTCCGCCGCGACGCGGGCGAACAGCGCGTTGTCCTTGTGGATGGCGAATACCGAGCGGATCGCACCGCTGTCGGGCTCCTTGATGGTCTTGCCGGAGCTGGCGACGGCCGGGTCCTGCCGTACGCGGTCGAGTTCGGCGCGAAACAGCGCCACTTCCTCGGCGCTGAACAGGTTGGGAATGACCAGATAGCCGTCACGCTCGAAGCGCTGGATCATCTCGGCCGCGATCGGCGCGTTCTCCAGGTCGCTGCGGTACACGACCGGGTCCAGGCGCTCCTGCCAGCGGGGCTGGTCTTCGTGGCGCGATGGATACTGGTCGTCTCGTGCGGTGCTCATGTCGTCCTCCTTTCGGTTGGGAATGCGGGGCGGCGCGCGCCCCGCGGGTCCTGGGTCAGGCGATGGTTTCGGCCTCCAGCGGATAGACACCGCTTTCGTCATGGACTTCGCGGCCGTTGAGCGGCGGGTTGAACACGCAGGCCAGCTTCATGTCCTCGCTGCCGCCGCGCAGCAGGTGCTCGTCGTGCTTGTCGAGCACATAGAGCGTGCCCGGCTCGATCCGGTAGATCTTGCCGTCGGCAGTGGTCTCGATCTCGCCGTTGCCACTGATGCAGTACACCGCCTCGAAGTGGTTCTGGTAGTGGATGTGGGTCTCGCTACCGGCGTAGATGGTGGTGATGTGGAACGAGAAGCCGACGTTGTCGTCCTTGAGCAGCATGCGCGTGCTGTTCCAAGTGCCGGTCTGGCTGTGGACCTTGCGGTCGGTGGCTTCGCATTCGGCCAGGGTTCTTACGATCATCGCGGGGTCCTCAGGAAGCTTGGTTGGCGGCCTGCTCGCCCATCACGGCGGCGAAGGCCTTGTCCAGAATGTTCAGCGCCTTGTCGATCTGCTCTTCGCTGATCACCAGCGGGCAGAGGCACTTGACCACTTCGCTGTGGGCGCCGCTGGTCTCGACCACCAGGCCGTCGGCGAACGCCTGGCGGCACACCGCGGCGGCGATGTCGCCATCCGGGCAGCTGATGCCGAGCATCATTCCGCGGCCCTTGAGGAACAGCGAATCCGGGCCGTGTCGGCGGATGATGCGCTGCATGCCGTCGGCGATGCGCTTGCCCTTGGCCTTCACGCTGTTGGCGAACTCGTCGTTCTGCCAGAAGTGCTCGACGGCCGCGGCAGCGGTGACGAAGGCGTGGTTGTTGCCGCGGAAGGTGCCGTTGTGCTCGCCCGGCTTCCACTGGTCGAGTTCCTCGCGCAGCAGCACCATGGCGAACGGCAGGCCGTAACCGGAGAGCGACTTGGACAGGGTCACGATGTCCGGCTTGATGCCCATTTCCTCGAAGCTGAAGAAGGTGCCGGTGCGGCCGCAGCCGGCCTGGATGTCATCGACGATCAGCAGCATGTCGTGCTTGCGGCAGAGCTTTTCCAGCTTGCGCATCCATTCGGTCGAGGCGACGTTCAGCCCGCCTTCGCCCTGCACCGTCTCGACGATCACCGCCGCCGGCTTGTCGATGCCGCTGGACGGGTCGGACAGGAGCTTGTCCATCATGCCGATGGTGTTGGTCTTGTCGCCGAAATAGTTGGCGTAGGGCATGCGGCTGACGTCGGTCAGGCCGGTGCCGGCACCGCCGCGGTGATGGCCGTTGCCGGTGGCCGCCAGTGCGCCGATGCTGCAGCCGTGGAAGCCATTGGTGAAGCTGATGATGTTGTTGCGGCCGGTGACCTTGCGCGCCAACTTCAGCGCCGCTTCCACCGCATTGGTGCCGGTCGGCCCGGTGAACTGCATGCGGTAGCTGCCCATGCCGCGCGGCTCGAGGATCACGCGGTTGAAGGTTTCGAGGAAGCGCTCCTTGGCGGCGGTGTACATGTCCAGGCCGTGGGTCACGCCGTCCTGCTCGATGTAGTCGAGCAGCGCCCGCTTGAGCAGCGGGTGGTTGTGCCCGTAGTTCAGCGTGCCGGCACCGGCGAGGAAATCGATGTAGTGCTTGCCGTCCTGGGTGATCAGTTCGGCGCCCCGGGCCTGCTTGAAGATGACCGGGAAGGAACGGCAGTAGCTGCGAACCTTGGATTCATTGAGTTCGAAAGTTTTCATGCTTGCTCCTTGAGCTCTTCTTCTAGACGGGAAGCGTCGAAAGGACCGGCGCGATACAGCACCTCGTCTTCGTGCTTGCCAGCGAAATGGGTCTGGCGCGAGAACAGCGTGCGCGTTTCGGCGTCGACGCCAAGGCGGGCGAAGGCGCGCTGGAACAGCGCCTGCGAGGCCGCGTTGTCCGGCGAGATGGTGGTTTCCAGGTAACGCACGCCCTGTTCGCGGGCAACCCGGCCGATCAGCGCGAGCAGCATGCGCAGGGCCAGGCCCTGACCGCGCATCGAGGCGTCGACCGCGACCTGCCAGACGAACAGGGTGTCGGGCCGCTGGGGCGGGCGATATCCGGAGATGAAACCGACCAACTGACCATCGGACGTCTCGGCGGCGATGGCCGTGTCGGCGAAGTCCGAACACTGCAACAGGTTGCAGTACACCGAGTTGGTGTCGAGGGGCTGGCAGCGCGCCACCAGCTGATGAAGGTTGTAACCGTCGCCGTCGGTTGGGCGACGGAGCTGTACGGTGGAGAAACTCAAAACAAAGCCTTTTGGGTTGTTGATTGAATTCCTTTTTAGGGTAGGCACATCGGGAAAAGTTTCTCAACCCCGAACTTCCCGAGCGTCTTGCAGTTGCCGCGCTGATATCGCGCGATATCGGCGAAGTTTCAAATACTTCCGCGGGTTAGTTCGAGCGTGCTGTTCGCCCAAGGTTCCCGACGAATGTTCGCCGCGCCGTGCGGCGCCTCCTGCGCGTCCTGCCGGGGCGCGCAGAGGTGGCCTGGAAGCCGCGAATTTGCTGGGTTGCGCAGCCGAAATGGCTGATGCCGTGTGCAGCGGAACGGGCCGGCGTGAGGGGTGCTGAAGATTGGCCAATTGAGCGTGCGAGAACTACGCCGTGAACTTCCTGTGCAGGCGGAAGTTCACGGCGTAGTTCATCGCTAGATTCAGCGGACAAAATCCTGCAACAAAAGTCTGATCCGGCGAAGTTCAGGTGGTGCTGTCCGGCGCATGCGCAGGAAGTTGCAGGCCGTCTGGCACGGGAGTTCACGGCGATATGCTCGGAAGTTGTCCGGCAAGTTCAGCGCCACCACTGGTGGCCATGCCGTTCGACGAGCTGGCGCGCCTGTTCGGGGCCGTCCTCGCCCGCCGGGTAGGGGCGCGGCTTGCGGTAGTGGCCCTGCCAGCCTTCGAGAATCGGATCGACCCAGCGCCAGGCCGCCTCCACCTCGTCGCGGCGCATGAACAGCGTCGAGTCGCCTTCGATCACGTCCAGCAGCAGACGCTCATAGGCCTCCCAGCGGCGGGTGCTGCTAAAGGCATGGGCAAGGTTGAGATCCAGCTCCACCGGCTCGAGCTGCATGCCCTTGCCCGGTGCCTTGGCCATCAGCTGCAGGCTGATGCATTCCTCCGGCTGCAGGCTGATGACCAGGCGGTTGACCTCGCCCTTCTTGAACAGCAGGTGCGGCACCTGCTTGAAGGTGATGATGATCTCCGAACGCTTGCGCGCCATGCGCTTGCCGGTGCGCAGGTAGAACGGCACGCCGGCCCAGCGCCAGTTGTCGACCTCGGCCTGCACCGCGACAAAGGTTTCGGTGTCGCTGTCGTTGTCGATGTTCGGCTCGAAGTAATAGGCCGGCACGTCGTGCCCGCCGATGCGCCCGGCGCCGTACTGGCCGCGCACGGTCTTGTCCAGCACGTCGTTGCCGGTGATCGGCTTGAGCGCCTCGAGCACCTTCACCTTCTCGCCGCGGATGTGCTTGGCATCGAAACGCACCGGCGCCTCCATTGCCACCAGGCAGAGCAGCTGCAGGAGGTGGTTCTGCAGCATGTCGCGCATCGCGCCGGCGTTGTCGTAGTAGCCGCCGCGGTTCTCCACGCCGAGGGTTTCGGCGACGGTGATCTGCACGTGGTCGATATGCCCGGAGCGCCAGATCGGCTCGAACAGCGCGTTGGCGAAGCGCAGCGCCATGAGGTTCTGCACCGTTTCCTTGCCCAGGTAGTGATCGATCCGGTAGATGCGCGACTCGGGGAACACGGCGCCGATCGATTCGTTGATTTCCAGCGCCGAGTCCAGCGAATGGCCGATCGGCTTTTCCAGCACGATGCGCGCATCGTCACCGGCCAGCCCGGCGCTTTCCAGGTTGGCGGCGATGGGTTCGAACAGGTCCGGCGCGGTGGCCAGGTAGTGGACCCGCACGCGCTTGCCGGCTTCGCCGAGGTGATGCGCCAGGCGGACGAATTCGCTGCGCTGGGTGGCATCCAGCGGCAGGTAGTCCAGGCGGGTGGCGAAGGCCTGCCAGGCCTCGCTGGTGAAGTCGCCACGGGCGACCTGGGCGCGGCAATGCCGTTCGGCCAGGGCCAGGTAGGCGGCGCGATCGAGCTTCTTGCGTGCCAGCGCGAGGACGCGCACGTCGCGGTGCAGTCGGCCTTCGCGATGCAGGTGGTAGAGCGCGGGGATCAGCTTGTGCAGAGCCAGGTCACCGGTTCCGCCGAACACGAGCATGTCACAGGAAATCGACACGGCATCACTCCAGGTGCGTAAGTGGGCAAAAAATGGCCGGATTGTTGGGCGCCGGCAGAGGGCTTGTAGTATAACTACCGACCCACTACAACCCGCTGGCCGGGTGGCCGGACGCTCTGCATCCGGCGGTCGCCAGCCGATCATAGCGAGTCAGCCCCGTGAATCTGCTGCAACACATCGCCCAATCCCGAAGCCTGCTGCGCAAATCGGAACTGAAGGTCGCCGATCATGTGTTGCTCGATCCGGCGGCGGTCATGCACAGCTCCATGGCCGATCTGGCCCATACGGTTGGCGTCAGCGAGCCGACCATCGTGCGTTTCTGCCGGGCCATCGGCTGCCTGGGCTTCCAGGACCTCAAGCTCAAGCTGGCGCAGAGCCTGGCGGCGGGCGCCAGCTTCGGGCAGTTCTCGATCAGCGAGCAGGATGCCATCGGCGACATCAGCCAGAAGATCTTCGACACCACCCTGCACACCCTGATGGAAGTGCGCGAGCGCCTCGACCCCCAGGCCCTGGAGCGCGCCGTGGCGGCCATCGCCCGCGCCGAGCGGGTGGAGTTCTACGGCTTCGGCGCCTCCGGCGCGGTGGCCACCGACGCGCAGCACAAGTTCTTCCGCCTGCTGCTGTCGGCGGCGGCCTATTCGGACCCGCACATGCAGGCGATGTCGGCGGTGACGCTCAAGCCTTCGGATGTGGCGATCTGCATCTCGCAGTCCGGTCGCTCCAAGGACCTGCTGATCACCGCCAACGTGGTCCGCGAGACCGGCGCCACGCTGATCACCCTGTGCCCGAGCCAGACCCCGCTGGCGGAGCTGGCGACCATCAACCTGGCGATCGACGTGCAGGAAGACACCGAGATCTACACGCCGCTGACCTCGCGCATCGCCCACCTGGTGGTGATCGACGTACTGGCGATGGGCGTGGCGATGGCGCGCGGGCCGAGCCTGGTCAACCACCTCAAGAGCGTCAAGCGCAGCCTGCGCAGCCTGCGCCTGTCGCCCAAGACGGTGAAGCACGACGACTGAGGCGCGCTCGGCAGGCGGGTGCCGGGCCAGGTCCGCTGCGACCGCCGGTCCGGCCACGGCTGCCGTCATCGGCCTGTCGACAAGCTGCAATCACCCGGTCATCTCGCCGGTGGAAGCTGGAACTCCCGAAACCTCTCGCCGGGAGACACGCCATGCTGCCGAACATCGACGAATCCGTTTCGCCACTCGACGCCAAGGCCCGCCGCAAGGCCCAGGATGTGCGTCGCATGCGCTATCGCCGCGCCATCGAGAGCTATGCCGAGCAGCGCCGGCTGCAGGCGCTGCTCGATCCCTTCGCCGAGCCCTCGGCGCTCACTGCGCAGCAGGCCTGGGTGCAGAACCGCCAAAGCGTGTCGCCAGTGCACTGATCTGCGCGCGTCGGTCGCGGATGAAGGCAAAGAACGCCTGCGCCACCGGCGTCAGGCGCTTGCCGCGGGCATGCGCCACGCACCAGCTGCGGTACAGCGGCAATTCCTCGACCGGCAGTTCACGCAGCAGGCCGTGACCGAGTTCGAGGCTCGCCGCGTGGCGCGGTAGCAAGGTCACGCCGAGGCCGGCGATGGCCGCCTCGCGCAGGGCGTCGAGCGAGGCGATCTCCACGGTCTGGGCGAAATGCGCGCGCTTCTGCTGGAAGTACTCTTCGCATGCCTTGCGCGTCCCCGAGCCCTGCTCGCGGATCAGCAGCGGATAGGCCGTCAGGTCCTGCAGGGTGAGGCTGGTCGCGCTGCACAGCGGATGTTCCGGCGGTGCCACCGCGACGATGGGGTTGTTCAGGAACGGCAGGAACTCCAGCGCGACCTCGGTGGGCATCAGCGACATGATCACCAGGTCGTCGCGGTTATCGGTCAGGCGCTTGATCACCTGGGCGCGGTTGACCACGGTCAGTTGCAGGCCGACGTCCGGGTGCTGCTGCTTGAAGGCGGCGAACAGGTGCGGGACGAAGTACTTGGCGCTCGATTCGACCGCCAGCTTGAGCTGGCCCTGCAGCGAGCCGCGCAGGTCCGAGAGCTGCATGTCGAGGCTCTCCAGGCGGCCGAAGATGTCGCCGCTGGCGCGTCGCAGCACCTCGGCCGCCTCGGTGAGGTAGAGCTTGCGGCCGACGTATTCGAACAGCGGCTGGCCGACCAGCTCTTCGAGCTGGCGGATCTGCGAGCTGACCGCCGGCTGGGTCAGGGCCATGTCCTCGGCGGCGCGACTGTAGGAGCGCGTCTCGCAGACCGCGTTGAAAACCTGCAGCTGGCGCAGGGTCATGCGCATCAGCGACTTTCGCATCTGGCTCGCCTCCCGGCGTTGAAACGCTGACCGAACGATCAGGAAATGGCTCGTGAACGGTGCTTCAGGCACCGTCGTTGCGCTTGTATAAGTCTTTTCTTATGGTCGGGCAAACAATTATTCATTTTCGCTGATCGCTGCCCTCGGCGTAGGGTGAAAAAACGCTCCTACGCGTGCCTACCGGCCCTGCACGGGCCGCCTGATCATCGATCCGAGGGAAGACAGCGTGATCAAGAAGCTGCTGATCGCCAACCGAGGGGAAATCGCCGTACGCATCGTGCGTGCCTGCGCCGAGATGGGCGTTCGCTCGGTGGCGGTATTCTCCGAGGCCGACCGCCATGCGCTGCACGTCAAGCGTGCCGACGAGGCCCACTTCATCGGCGAGGACCCGCTGGCCGGCTACCTGAACCCGCGCAAGCTGGTGAACCTGGCCGTGGAGACCGGTTGCGATGCCCTGCACCCGGGCTACGGCTTCCTCTCCGAGAACGCCGAGCTGGCGGAAATCTGTGCGCAGCGCGGGATCAAGTTCGTCGGCCCGAAGGCCGAGGTGATCCGCCGCATGGGCGACAAGACCGAGGCCCGGCGCAGCATGATGGCTGCGGGCGTGCCCTGCACGCCCGGTACCGAAGGCAACGTCGCCGATCTCGAGGAAGCGCTGCGCGAAGCCGAACGCATCGGCTATCCGGTGATGCTCAAGGCGACTTCCGGTGGCGGTGGCCGTGGCATCCGTCGCTGCAACTCGAAGGAAGAACTGACCCAGGCCTACCCGCGGGTCATTTCCGAGGCGACCAAGGCATTCGGCAGTGCCGAGGTGTTTCTGGAGAAGTGCATCGTCAACCCGAAGCACATCGAGGCCCAGGTGCTGGCCGACTCGTTCGGCAACACCGTGCACCTGTTCGAGCGCGACTGCTCGATCCAGCGGCGCAACCAGAAGCTCATCGAGATCGCGCCGAGCCCGCAGCTCACGCCCGAGCAGCGTGCCTACATCGGTGATCTGGCGGTGAAGGCGGCGAAGGCGGTCGGCTACGAGAACGCCGGCACCGTGGAGTTCCTGCTCGCCGACGGCGAGGTGTACTTCATGGAAATGAACACCCGCGTGCAGGTCGAGCACACCATCACCGAGGAAATCACCGGCATCGACATCGTCCGCGAGCAGATCCGCATCGCCTCCGGCCAGCCGCTGTCGGTCAAGCAGGAGGACATCCAGTATCGCGGCTTCGCCCTGCAGTTCCGCATCAACGCCGAGGAGCCGCGCAACGACTTCCTGCCCTGCTTCGGCAAGATCACCCGTTATTACGCGCCGGGTGGCCCCGGTGTGCGCACCGACACGGCGATCTATACCGGCTACACCATTCCGCCGTATTACGACTCCATGTGCCTGAAGCTGATCGTCTGGGCGCTGACCTGGGAAGAGGCGCTGGCCCGCGGTTCGCGAGCACTGGACGACATGCGCGTACAGGGCGTGAAGACCACCGCCACCTATTACCAGCAGATTCTCGCCAGTCCGGATTTCCGCAGCGGCCAGTTCAACACCAGCTTCGTCGAGAACCACCCGGAACTGCTGAACTACTCGATCAAACGCAAGCCGGGCGAGCTGGCCCTGGCCATCGCTGCCGCCATCGCCGCCCACGCAGGACTGTGAGGAACGAACCATGACTGCTCAGAAGAAAATCACCGTTACCGACACCATCCTGCGTGACGCCCACCAGTCGCTGCTGGCCACGCGCATGCGCACCGAGGACATGCTGCCGATCTGCGACAAGCTCGACCGCGTCGGCTACTGGTCGCTGGAAGTCTGGGGTGGCGCCACCTTCGACGCCTGCGTGCGCTTCCTCAAGGAAGACCCCTGGGAGCGCCTGCGCCAGCTGAAGGCGGCGCTGCCCAACACGCGCCTGCAGATGCTCCTGCGCGGGCAGAACCTGCTCGGCTACCGCCACTACAGCGATGACGTGGTCGAGGCGTTCGTCGCCAAGGCCGCCGAGAACGGCATCGACGTGTTCCGCATCTTCGATGCGATGAACGACGTGCGTAACCTGGAAACCGCCATCCGCGCCGTGAAGAAGGCCGGCAAGCACGCCCAAGGCACCATCGCCTACACCACCAGCCCGGTGCATACGGTCGAGGCGTTTGTCGAGCAGGGCCGGCAGATGGCGGCGATGGGCATCGACTCGATCGCGATCAAGGACATGGCCGGCCTGCTGACCCCCTACGCCACCGGCGAGCTGGTCAAGGCACTGAAGCAGGCGTTGCCCGAGCTCGACGTGGTGGTGCACTCGCACGACACCGCCGGTGTGGCCAGCATGTGCCAGCTCAAGGCCGTGGAGAACGGCGCCGACCGCATCGACACCGCGATCTCGTCGATGGCCTGGGGCACCAGCCACCCGGGCACCGAGTCGATGGTCGCCGCGCTGCGCGATACCCCGTACGACACCGGCCTGGATCTGGAGCTGCTGCAGGAGATCGGCCTGTACTTCTACGCGG
>ERZ1673962.1498-NODE-1498-length-10801-cov-2.679695_pt1 | contig 10801 bp, 10 predicted proteins | sample MGYA00580188_ERZ1673962 | MGnify/ENA primary metagenome ERZ1673962 (study PRJEB41334, sample SAMN05608104) | rock metagenome | biome: terrestrial subsurface; feature: shale formation; material: shale | place: USA: Pennsylvania ... | reverse complement strand
GCTGCCGCCGGCGGAGCCGATCATCACGGGGATGCCGTGCTCCATCCCGGCAGCCGCTTGGCCCGGGCCTGCGTGGTCCACTCCAATGCGGTGATCGGCAGCGAGGGCTTTGGCTTCGTGCCCACCGCCGGCGGCTGGCGCAAGATGCCCCAGACCGGCCTGGTGGTGCTCGAGGAAGGGGTGGAAGTGGGCTGCGGCAGCACCATCGACCGCCCTGCGGTGGGCGAAACCCGCATCGGCGCGGGCAGCAAAATCGATAATCTGGTGCACATCGGCCACGGCGTCAGCATGGGCAGCGGCTGTGCCCTTGCGGCCCAGGTGGGCATCGCCGGCGGCGCGAAGCTGGGCAAGGGGGTGATCCTGGCGGGCCAGGTGGGCCTGGCCAACAGGGCCGTGATGGGGGATGGCTCAATTGCCTCCTCCAAGTCGGGCATCCACGGCGAGGTGGCTGCCGGGGAAGTGGTCAGCGGTTATCCGGCCATCCCCAACCGCCTCTGGCTGCGCTGCTCCGCCACCTTCAACAAGTTGCCGGAGCTGGCTAAAGCCCTGCGCCAGTTGGAGAAGCGCAGCGAACCCCAACCGCTCAGTCCCCAACCGCCCAAGCCCTAGCCTCGCGCCTGACTGCTCAGCCACCATGACCTCCAGCCACCGGATCACCCTGCTGCCAGGCGACGGCATCGGCCCGGAGATCACAGCGGTGACGCGCCAACTGCTCGATGCAGTCAGTGCCCGGCATGGATTTGAGCTGGTCTACGACGAGCAGCCGATGGGCGGCAGCGCCATCGATGCCACCGGGGTACCCCTACCTGAGAGCACCCTGGCAGCCTGCCGGCAAAGTGAGGCGGTGCTGCTGGCCGCGATCGGTTCGCCCCAATACGACAACCTGCCCCGGGAGCAGCGACCGGAAACGGGGCTGCTGGGCCTGCGCTCAGGCCTGGGACTGTTTGCAAACCTCAGACCGGTGAAGATCTTCCCGGCCCTGATCGATACCTCCAGCCTCAAACCAGAGGTGATTGCCGGGGTGGATCTGCTGGTGGTGCGGGAGCTCACCGGCGGGGTCTATTTCGGCACACCGAGGGGTCGGGTGGAGGCTGACGGCCGGGTGCGGGCCTTCAACACCATGGCCTACTTCGACGACGAAATCGACCGTATCGCCAAGGTGGGCTTCGATCTGGCCGCAGCGCGGAGCGGCAGGCTCTGCAGCGTCGACAAGGCCAACGTGCTCGATGTCAGCCAGCTCTGGCGGGATCGGGTCAACGCCATGGCCGCCGGCTACCCAACGGTGGAGCTCAGCCATATGTACGTCGACAACGCGGCCATGCAACTGGTGCGCAACCCCCGTCAGTTCGACGTGCTGCTGACGAGCAATCTGTTCGGCGACATTCTCAGCGACGAGGCGGCCATGCTCACCGGTTCCATCGGCATGCTCCCCTCTGCCTCCCTGGGCAGCAGCGGCCCCGGCCTGTTTGAGCCGATCCACGGTTCAGCCCCCGACATCGCCGGCCAGGACAGGGCCAACCCCCTGGCGATGGTGCTCAGCGCAGCCATGCTGCTGCGGCTGGGCCTCGGGCAGGGGGCAGCCGCCACCGCCCTGGAGAGCGCCGTGGATCGGGTGCTGGCGGCAGGCTTCCGCACCGGCGACCTGATGGCCGCAGGTTGCACCCAGCTGGGCTGCCGGGCCATGGGCGACCAGCTGCTGGCAGCCCTGGAAGCCTGAACCACGGCTGGTAACGGTCCGGCAGGGATTGGCCTTGCCGGCCCAGCAACCTGCCAAAATTGCAGCCGGTTTCTCCTCCCGCGCATGTCGAAGCGTCACCCGGTTGTTTCTGTCACCGGCTCCTCCGGCGCTGGAACTAGCACTGTCAAGCGAGCTTTCGAGTACATCTTTAGGCGTGAAGGAATCATTCCTGCGGTGGTGGAGGGCGACAGCTACCACCGCTACGAGCGGGCCGCGATGAAGGAAGCGATGGCTGCCGCCGTTGCCAATGGAGAGAACTTCTCCCACTTCGGCCCAGCGGCAAACCGCTTCGACAAACTCGAGGAGCTGTTCCGCACCTACGGGGAAACCGGCGGCGGCCAGAAGCGTTACTACCTCCACTCGGCGGAGGAAGCAGCAGACCACAACGGCCGCCTGGGCACAAACCTCGAACCTGGCCAGTTCACGCCCTGGGAGCCCATCCCTGAAAGCACCGACCTGCTCTTCTACGAAGGCCTGCATGGCGGCGTCGTGGGCGATGGCTACGACCTACCCAAACTGGCGGATCTACTTATCGGCGTGGTGCCGATCGTGAATCTCGAGTGGATCCAGAAAATCGCCCGCGACAACAAGGAACGGGGCTACTCGGCCGAGGCCACGGTGGACACGATCCTGCGGCGCATGCCGGATTACATCAATCACATCTGCCCTCAGTTCAGTCTCACCGACATCAACTTCCAGCGGGTGCCCACGGTCGATACCTCGAACCCCTTTTTCATCCAGACCATTCCCACCCCGGATGAAAGCTTCGTGATCATCCACTTCCGCAAGGTAGCCCGTGACAAGTGGGGCATCGACTTCACCTACCTGCTCGACATGATCCACGACTCGTTCATGTCAACCCCCACCTCGATCGTGGTGAACGGCGGCAAGATGGGTTTTGCCATGGAGCTGATTCTCACGCCGATCATCCATCGGATGATCGAAGAAAAGAAGAAGCTGGCCTGATTGCAGCCGTACCCCTTACTCTGGGTTCGCAATACGACTTGGTGAGGCCGATTTCCGTCGCCCCGTCCACGCCGATTCCCCCCTCCTTTCTGATCTCAGGGGCCCCCACCAAGGTGGCCCCTGTCTTGCGCCTCGATCAGATCAATAGTCAGTTGGTCATTCAAGCCGCCCGCAGGGTTCTGTTTGAGGCCCTTGACCACTGCGCGCCGGGTGCAGATGTATGTGGTGTGGTGCTCAAGGCCAACCCGGCCAATCTTCAAGGTCGGATTGTTCAAGCCATGCCGGTGCTCCTGCCAGACGAGCAGTTTGTACCGATCGAGCTGATCCGGGCCCGGCGCAGCCGTAGTGGGCCATCCCGGCTGCGCTTTCCCCGCACCAACCCATCCCCGATAACCGTCTGAGTTCCGCTTGAGCGTCCCAGCGCCACTGCTCGCCAGCTTCCCGAATCTGCCAATTTGGGTCGCGTTGATCGGAGCCTGTTTTGGCAGCTTCTTGAATCTGGTTGCCTGGCGACTGCCGCGTGAGGAATCGATCCTGCTGCCGCCCAGCCATTGCCCCGATTGCGGCAGCCGTTTGCGCTGGTATGAGAATGTGCCCGTACTCGGCTGGCTATGGCTGCGGGGCCGCTGCGGCCACTGCGGCGCTCCGATCGCGATTCGCTATCCGCTGGTAGAGCTGCTCAGCGCCGGGCTCTGGGTGGCCTGCCTGCAGGCCACCCCGGCAGCGATGGGCCCCCGGCCCCTGGCCTGGCTGGTGGTGCTGGCTGGCTGGCTGCTGCTGAGCTGGCTGCTGCCCTTGCTGCTGATCGACCTCGATTACCTCTGGCTGCCCGAGCCCCTCTGCCGGATAGGCCTGCTGCTGGGCCTGGGGATGACGGCAATCATTGGTTTCCAGCAGGGCGAAGCCGTGGGCCGGACCCTGCTGTTCCACCACCTCTTGGCTGCCGGGGTCGCCCTGGTGGGGTTTGAAGGCGTCAGCGCCCTGGCCGAGAGGCTCATCGGCAAGCCCGCCCTGGGGCTGGGCGATGCCAAGCTCGCTGCAATGCTGGGGGCATGGCTGGGGCTCACCGGCCTGGGCATAACTGTGGTGCTGGCAGTTTTCGGCGGTGCAGTGGTGGGCAGCATCGGCCGCCTCAGCGGGAGGCTGGGCAGGCACCAGCCCTTTCCCTTTGGACCATTTCTGGCAGCTGGTGGGGCCGCCGTCTGGCTATGGGGCCATGACTTTTGGCTGCCCCTCCTTGGGCTGGTGGGCCCGGCGCCTTAAATGGGTTCAGCCGCCGGGCCCTGTCGCCCCGAGATCGCATGTCGCTTTTCGACTGGTTCGCGGATCGCCAGAAAAATGCCCCCACCGTGCGGGTCACCCAGGACGTGGAAGAGGGCGATGGGCTGTGGAGCAAGTGCCCCGAATGCGGCCTGGTGGTGTACCGCAAAGATCTGGTGGCCAATGCCAGCGTCTGCAAGGGCTGCGGCCACCACAACAGGATTGACAGTGAGGAGCGCATCGCTCTAATCGCCGACCCCGGCAGCTTCGAACCCCTAGATAGCTGCCTGGCCCCCACCGATCCATTGGCCTTTAAGGATCGGCGCAGCTACACAGATCGACTGCGGGAGAGCCAGCAGAGCACCGGTCTGCTCGATGCCGTCGTCACCGGCCTCTGCCGCACCAGCGGCTTGCCCCTGGCCCTGGGGGTGATGGACTTCCGCTTCATGGGCGGCTCGATGGGCTCGGTGGTGGGCGAGAAACTCACCCGCCTGATTGAAACCGCCACTGCCCGCCGCTACCCGGTGCTGATCGTGTGTGCCTCCGGCGGCGCCCGCATGCAGGAGGGCATGCTCAGCCTGATGCAGATGGCCAAGATCTCCGGTGCCCTGGAACGCCACCGCCAGGCCGAACTGCTCTACCTGCCTCTGCTGACCTACCCCACCACCGGGGGGGTGACGGCCAGCTTTGCCATGTTGGGCGATCTAATTCTGGCCGAACCCAAGGCCCTAATCGGCTTTGCGGGCAGGCGGGTGATTGAGCAGACCCTGCGCGAAAAACTCCCCGAAGGCTTTCAAACCGCCGAATACCTGCGCGAGCATGGATTTGTCGATGCCATCGTGGATCGCACCCGCCTTAAGGCCACCCTGGCAAGCCTGCTCAAGCTGCACGGCTGCCGCGAAACGGTGCCAGCGTGAGGCAGGTCATGGGCAGAAATCTGGGCAAATTCCTAGGCAGAAATCTGGGCTGGCTGGTTGCAATTCTGCTGCTGCTGGCGGTATTCAGCGGCGCCGGATCGGCCGCCTTCGCCGGCCCGGTTGACTGGCACGAAGTGGCCAGCAGCGATGAGGGGCGCCAGTGGTGGGATGGGGGCAGCCTGCGCCGCAGCCGCGAGGGCAACGTTTCGGTGCTGACCCGGTTCCAAGCCCCCACCACGGAAGAGAAGCCCCGTCCTAGCAACGATCTCTATGTGATGGAACTCGATTGCGACCAGGCCCTATTCCGCGACACCTCGATCAACGGCCTGCCCCAGTTCGGGGCCCAGTGGCAGCCCACCGCCGGAGACAACCTGATCACCAGGGTGGTAACTGAGGTATGCGCAGTTGCCAGTGAGACCCTGCCATGACCAGCCCATTGCGGGTGGCCATCGCCGGCCTGGGCATCGGTGAAAAGGTCCACCTGCCCGCCCTGCGGGCCTGTGCCGGCACCACTCCGGTCGCCCTCTGGCATCCCCGGCCCGAGCGGTTGGAGGCGGCCTGCCGCGGCGCCGAACTGCCCGGCTACGGCGACTTCGACGCCCTGCTGGCCGATCCGGCGGTAGAAGCCCTGGTGATCGCCACCCCGCCAGCGCCCCGCTTCGAGCTGGCCGAGAGGGCCCTTCATGCCGGCAAGCACCTACTGCTGGAAAAGCCGGTGGCCCTCTGCGCCGAGCAGGTGGAAGAGCTGCAAAGGCTGGCCCTGCAGCGGGGGCTGACGGTGGCAGTTGATTTCGAATACCGGGCGGTGCCCCTCTTCCAGCAGCTTGCCGCCCTTGTTGCCAGTGGCGACCTGGGGGAACTGCTGCTCGTCAAATTCGACTGGCTGATGGCTAGCCGCGCCGACCCCACCAGGCCTTGGAACTGGTATTCCCAGGCCGCTGCAGGCGGCGGCGTGCTGGGGGCCCTGGGCACCCATGCTTTCGACATCCTCCATTGGCTGGTGGGACCAAGCCGCTCCCTGCGGGCCCTGCTGAGCACGGCCATCGGCGCAAGGCCCCTGGAAGATGGCAGCGGCCGCCTGGCCGGCGTCGACGCCGAGGACATCGCCCTTGTGCAGCTGGAACTGGAGACCGCCCAGGGTCAGGTGGTACCGGCCCAGTTGAACCTGGCCTCCGTAACCCGCCGGGGGCGGGGCTGCTGGCTCGAGCTCTACGGGCGGGATGGGACCGCCGTACTCGGATCCGACAACCAGGCCGACTATGTACATGGCTTTGGTCTGTGGCACTCCCGCGGGGGGGAGCCGCTCACGCCCCTGGAAGCTGAGGCCCAATGGGGGTTTAGTCGCACCTGGGCCGACGGGCGGATCGCCCCGGTAGTGCGGCTGCACAGCTGGTGGAGTGCGGCGGTGCGCGAGGGCCGCCCGATGGTGCCCGGCCTGGGCGAAGCGGTGAGTAGCCAGCGCTGTTGCGATTGGGCCCGCCATGGTCAGCCCGGGGGCATCCCCTAGACTCCCAGCCAGTTCCCTACTCCGATCCGAGAGGTTTTTTCCCATGGCGCTCGTTCCGCTTCGGCTGCTGCTCGACCATGCCGCTGAGAACGGCTATGGCATCCCTGCCTTCAACGTCAACAACCTCGAGCAGGTGCAATCGATCATGGAGGCGGCCAGCGAAACCGACTCTCCGGTGATCCTGCAGGCCTCCCGCGGAGCGCGCCAGTATGCCGGTGAAAATTTCCTGCGCCACCTGATCCTGGCTGCAGTTGAAACCTATCCGGACATCCCGGTGGTGATGCACCAGGACCACGGCAATAGCCCTGCCACCTGCTTCGGCGCCGCCGCCAACGGCTTCACCTCGGTGATGATGGATGGCTCCCTGATGGCTGATGCCAAGAGCCCTGCCAGCTACGAGTACAACGTGGCCGTCACCAAGGAAGTGGTGGACGTGGCCCACGCCATCGGCGTGAGTGTGGAGGGCGAACTGGGTTGCCTAGGTTCCCTGGAAACCGGCATGGGTGAGGCCGAAGACGGCCATGGCTTTGAGGGCAAGCTCGACCACAGCCAACTGCTCACCGATCCGGTCGAGGCCGCCGACTTCGTCGCCAAAACCAAAGTTGACGCATTGGCTATCGCCATCGGCACCAGCCACGGCGCCTACAAGTTCACCCGCAAGCCCACCGGTGAAGTGCTGGCCATCAGCCGCATCGCTGAGATCCACAAAGCGATCCCTAACACCCACCTGGTGATGCACGGCTCCTCCTCGGTGCCCCAGGAGTGGCTGGACATGATCAATAAGTACGGCGGTGCCATCCCCGAGACCTACGGCGTGCCCGTGGAGGAAATCCAGGAGGGCATCCGCAACGGTGTGCGCAAGGTGAATATCGACACCGACAACCGGCTGGCCTTCACAGCAGCTGTTCGGGAAGCGGCCTTCAAGGACCCCACCAATTTTGATCCCCGCCACTTCAACAAGCCTGCCCGCCAGTACATGAAGCAGGTGTGCCTGGATCGCTATCAGCAGTTCTGGTGTGCCGGCAACGCCAGCAAGATCAAGCAGCGCGACATCAACTACTACGCCGGCCTCTACGCCAAGGGCGAACTGGACCCGAAAACTGCCGTGGCTGCTTGAGCCAAGCATCAGCCTGATCCCAGCGGGGGCCAATTGGCCCCCTTTTTACTGTTGGCTTAGGGGTTGGTTTCTGCAGGGTTGGTGATCGCCGCCAGGGAGCGGCGGGGGTCCAGGAGGGCCTCGATGGCCTTGTCGAGGCTGGTTTCCATCGCCACCCGGCTGCCATCACTCACCACCACTCGGGTGAGGGTGGGCAGGCCCCCATTTCGGGCCTTGAGGTAGACGGGCTCCACATAGAGGAGAGCTTTGCCCAAGGGCACCACCAGCAGGTTGCCCTGGATCACCTCCGAGCCGGCCCGGTCCCAGAGGCCGAACTGTTGACTGATGCTCGGGTTCTGGTTGATCAGTGCCTGGATCTGCTCGGGGCCGAAGATCGGCGTTTGGGTGGGGAAGCGCAGCAATACCAGTTCGCCGTAGTTGGGGTCGTCACTGCGGGCCGCCAGCCAGGCGGCGAGGTTGGGGCGCGCCAGGGGGGTAAGTGGTTGCAACAGCAGAAATTCCGGCGGTTGGTCTGGGGTCAGCTGGGCGCTGACGTGATACGGCTTCACCGGAACCTGATCGCGGCCATAGAGCTCCTTCGGCACCTGCCACACGTCATCGCCGCTGTAGAAAACCCGAGGATCGGTGACGTGATATCTGAGCAGCTGGGCCGTCTGCAACTCAAACTGCCACTGGGGGTAGCGGATATGGGCCCGCAGGGCAGCAGGCATGGCCGCCATGGGCGCGAACAGATCGGGAAAGAGACGCTGCCAGCCAGCCATGATCGGATCGCTGCTGGAGGCGACGTACATCACCACGGTGCCGTTGTAGGCATCCACAACCGCCTTAACCGAATTGCGCAGGTAGCGGATCTCAGGCTCGCCCGGCACCGCCGCGCTGTAGGGATAGCTGCGGCTGCTGGTAAACCCCTCCACCAGCCAGTACTGGTGCTGGGTGCGAGGGAAGGGGCCGTTCTGGCCCAGCTGCACCGATACCAGCACAGGATCTCCCTCAAAGCGCACGAAGGGAGCCAGGGTGCGCAACCTCTCCCTCACCTCGCGCCGCAGCAGCAACCGGGTACCAGGGGTGATTGCACCCTGCACCAGCAACTTGGGCTCGCCCAGGTAGAGGGCAGCGGCCAGACGTCCCCAGGCTGAGCCGATCGGCACACCGGCCTTACCTGAGTAATGGGTGTAGAGATTTTCGTCTCCCTGGGGATAGTCAAATTCCTGCACCTTGGTGGGAGCTAGGGCATAGGGCGACTTGAGCGCTCCGAAATAGAGGCTGGGTTGGCCGATTGGAATGCCGGCCCTCACCTGGGCAGAGCTGATGCCCAACTTGGCATTGCCCTGAACCCGGGTGGAGGCTCCCAGATCGCTGATGAAGAAGTCGGGCAAGCCATCGGGGCTGCTGGTGTTTACCGGCGAAACCGTGAAGCCATATCCATGGGTGAACACCAGATGGGTATTGAGCCAGGTGCGGGCCGCCGGGGGCAGGGAGGCCTGATCCAGCTCCCTTGCCGAGATCATCACCAACTGGCGGCGATCCGTGCCCGCATTGGCTGACAGGCTGTAGCGGTCGACCGCAGCCCCTGAAAAGCGGTAATAGACCCGAAACTGCTGCAGTTGGCGGTTGGTCGCTAGCAGGGGCTGGCTATCCCAGAGACGGATGTTGCGCAGGGTCGCCTGGCCGGCGATGACATCGGCACGGCTGAGGCGGTTGCGAGGCCTCACGTTGCGACTTCTGATGTCATCGAGCTGGAAGGCGGCCCTGGTGGCCGCAATCGAGCGAGCCAGGTAGGGGGTCTCCAGCTGGAGCTCCCGGGGCCGCACCAGCATCAACTGCAATAGGGGGGTGAGCAGGGCCTCGAGCAGGGGCACCGCGAGCAGAGCTGCGGAAACTGCCGCCATCAGGGGGCCACGAAGACCCTTGCGAGGCAGGGGCAACAGCAGGGCCACAGCGGTCAGCAGGGCCACCACCACAGCTGTGGTGCGCAGGGGAAGCACAAAGTGAACATCCAGCCAGCCGGCCCCGGGCACACTGCCGGCGGTGCTGAGCAGCAACTGGTGCCGCCCCAGTAAGAAACCACAGGCCACCAGCAGGGCCAGCAGGGCCAGGGGTGCGCGCAGCCTCACCAGTTGGGTGGCGGTGAAGCCGTGGAAGCGCCCATCGCTGAGCTGGGGCGGGCGGGCCATGATCCCCCACAGCCCCGCCGCCAGATGGCAGCTGACCAGGGCCAGCAGCAGGGTGAGCCCAAAGGCCAAAGCGGGAAAGCGCACCAGCGCAAAGCTGATGTCGGCATCTAGCAGGGGCTCCCGAATGCCGCTATCGGGAGCCAACAGCGCCAGCGACCACACCCCCCAGGCCCGGCCCATGGCGGTGGCAGCAGCCAGGGAAGCCATCCCCGCCACCAACCGGGGCGCAAAGCTGGGCCGCAGCAGCAATGCCCCCAGCAGGGCGGCCAACAACAACAGCAAAGGGAAGGGCAGGCCCTCGAGCATGGCGAGCCCATGCAACCGGCTGGAGTCAAAGGGATTGCGAACCAACCGCTCTGCCAAATTGAGCAGGAGGGCCAGGGGCAGCAACTGGATCGTGGCAAGGAGCCCAAGGCTGAGCCCATAGGGGAGCGGCGCAAGGCCGAAACGGCGGGGCTCGGCAGAAGCTGCTAATCCAGCGCTGCAGGGCCAGGCCCAAGGCCAGCCCCAACAGCGAGAAACCAATCTGCAGCAACCAGCGGCGCAGCAGCACCCCACCCCTTGAAAACTGCTCAAACCACTGCCATTCCACCCAGAGGCGGGACACCAGGATCAAAACCGCGGCAAGCAGGGCCAACCCAAGGGGCACGCTGACGAGCAGCAGGAAGGCAGACGGCGACGCTCGCCTTGACATCAGCAATCGGCTTACTGGCTGAGGCTAGGAAGCCCTGGCCCAACAGCAAGCCTCCGCCTCCAAGAAATACCCGACCTCAAAGATCGGGATTAATCAGCCGCCCCATCTGGCGCTGTTAGCCTCCAGTCACTGCTGGGCGTGCCCGTGACTGCCACCCTCTCCCGCTCAACCTTCACCGGACTGCGCTGTAAAGAATGCGGCCACCCCTATGAGGCCAGTGCCCGCCACGTCTGTGAAGACGTCTGTTTCGGCCCCCTGGAGGTCGTCTACGACTACGAGGCCATCAAGAATCGGGTGAGCCGCGCCACCATTGAGGCCGGGCCCACCTCCATCTGGCGCTACCGCGAATTCCTGCCGATCGAGGGAGATCCCATTGACGTGGGCACGGGTTTCACGCCCCTGCTCAAGGCGGGCAACCTGGCCCGGCG
>ERZ1673962.1495-NODE-1495-length-10847-cov-5.152057_pt1 | contig 10847 bp, 11 predicted proteins | sample MGYA00580188_ERZ1673962 | MGnify/ENA primary metagenome ERZ1673962 (study PRJEB41334, sample SAMN05608104) | rock metagenome | biome: terrestrial subsurface; feature: shale formation; material: shale | place: USA: Pennsylvania ... | reverse complement strand
TGATCAGGTAATGGCTTGAATGTGAAAACGGCAGCTTCGGCTGCCGTTTTTGTTGGCTGCAGGGTTCACAGTAGCGAGTGGCAGGCAACAAAAAAGCCGGCACAAGGCCGGCTTTTTGCGGGGGTAGAAGGGTTCTTACTGCTGAACGCGCTTCTGGCCCATGATCTCTACGTCTACACGACGGTCCGGACGCAGACATGCAATCAGCTCGGCGCCACGACCGGTGCAGTTTGCAACCGGAGCGGATTCACCCATGAAGCCGATAGACATCTTGCTTGCATCAACGCCAGCCTGTTCCAGCTTGGCGGCAACTGCGCGTGCACGACGCTCGGACAGCTTCTCGTTGTAAGCCGCAGAACCGATGAAGTCAGCATAACCTACCAGTTTGACGCTCTGCAGGCTGGCCAGAGAACCGATGTAGTTAACAACGTTGCTTACGTCGTCAACCTTGGTGCTGTCGAAGTCGAAGTACAGCGCAAACTTCTTCTCGACATCAGCCATGGCAGCAGGTGCCGGTGCGGGTTCAGGAGCCGGTTCCGCCTGAGCTACGACATTGTCGCAACCCTCGACAGCCTGTTCCTGAGTCCAGAAACCGGTGTGCCAGCATTCACCGAAGCTGGTGCGCCAGATGGTGTCGTCAGAGTTTACGGCGTAACCTGGAACTGTTGCCTGTGCAGCAGACGCGCCCAAAGCCATCGCCAGACCAGCAGCAATTGCAATTTTTTTCATCATCATATCCTTGTGCCAGGTGGATGTTTGGAGTTGCAATAAGTTTAATACATTAGATCTGTTTTCGCCTTAACAGCAGCCGAACACCTGTTCCAGTCTTCCCGGATGGATTTCCCCACGGCTGCAGCAGCTAATTCCTATGTTAGCTTAGGGTAAAACTTTTTTATATGGCTTTACGGTGACTTTTTCGTATACACCAGCGGCACAGTAGGGGTCGGCATCAGCCCACTCGCGTGCGGCCTCCAGCGAATCGAATTCGGCAATGACCAAGCTGCCGGTGAAGCCCGCGGGCCCCGGATCTTCACTGTCGATGGCCGGGTGAGGGCCGGCGACCAGCAACCGACCCTGCTGCTTCAGCTGCTCGAGCCGTGCCAGGTGATCTGGACGCGCAGCCATACGTTTGTCCAGTACGTTATCTTTGTCTTCAGCAATAATCGCGTAATACATTATTGTTCTCCATTGGAGTGGTCCTGCTGGGGCAGGTGACGAGAGATATACACACCCTGGGCGATGACAAAAATCAGTGTGCAGCCGAGCATGCCGAAGAGTTTGAAGTTGACCCAGGCTTCTTCACTCAGGTTATAAACCACGACCAGGTTGAGAATTCCCATCACGACAAAAAACAGCGTCCAGCCGATATTCAGCTGCCGCCAGATCTGAGTGGGAAGCTCAAGACTGGTGTCCATCATCCGCTGTACGATGGTTTTGCTGCCGACAAAATGGCTGCCAAAAAACGCCAGGGCAAATAGCCAATTGACCACGGTCGGTTTCCACTGAATGAAGGCTTTGTCATCCAGCAAAATGGTGGCGCCACCCAATACAACGACCAGTCCGAGGGTGACCAGCTGCATTTTTTCGATACGGTGGGTTTTGATCCAGGTGTAAGCCATCTGCAACAACGTCGCGGGAATCAGGATGGCGGTGGCCAGAATGATATCGCCACTGAATTTATAGACGGCAAAGAATATAATGACGGGAAGAAAGTCGAGTAATAGTTTCATCGTCCTGCTAATCTGACCAATAAGTGAATGCGAAGGTGCTTACCTGATTGTGACCGACCTGAATCCTGCAGAGCAACCCAAGTTTGATCTGCACATGCATAGTACAGCATCCGATGGTGCTCTGTCCCCGACGGAACTGGTCGAGCGTGCCGCCGAGGCTTCCATCCGTTACCTGGCCCTTACCGACCATGACACCCTGGCAGGCCTGGCGGAAGCGCGTGCAGCCGCTGTCCGACATGATATGGCATTTATTCCGGGGGTTGAGCTGACATGTCGCTGGCATAATCGCACCTTGCATCTGTTGGGGCTGGGTATAGATCCCGATTATGAAGGTTGGCAGGCATATGAAATGCGCCTGCAGTCATTGCGTGAAAAACGTGCAGAAACCATCGCGGCCAAATTACGCGGCAAGCGCGCACCGGACGATATTCTGCAGCGGGCACGTGCTCAGGCAGGCAATGGGCAGATAGGGCGTCCACACTTTGCCAGGGCGCTGCTGGAGGCGGGTGTCGTCAGCAGTGAAAATGAAGCCTTTGACCGCTACCTGGGCCAGGGCAAGGTGGGTGACGTCAAGGCCGAGTGGCCGGATGTGTCCGAAGCCATTGCCATTGTTCAGGCCAGTGGCGGTCGTGCCCTGTTGGCGCACCCAACCAAATACAAGCTGACCTTTTCTCGGTTGCGACTGCTGCTGGCCGAGTTGGCTCGGATCGGGATTGACGGTTTTGAAGTTGCCTATCCAGGCATCAGTCAGGACTATATCCGCCTGCTGCTGAGACAGGCGGATGAACTGAATTTACAGGTATCATCAGGCAGTGACTTTCATAATCCGGCTCACCACTGGACGGGGTTGGGGCGCTTTCCCAGGGTCGAAACGCCAAGGCACCTGATACATGAGTTTCAAACCAATATGCCCCTTCGAGCCTGAGCGAGCGCTCGAATACAGACAGGAGGCCTTATGAGCCAGTTTTTTCAGATACACTCCGAAAACCCGCAGCCGCGCTTGATTCAGCAGGCAGTTGAAATTCTGCGTCAGGGAGGGGTTATTATCTATCCCACCGACTGCGCCTATGCGTTGGGTTGTCATCTTGGCGATAAAAAAGCGGTTGACCGCATTAAACGTATTCGCCGTCTGGATGATAAGCACAACTTTACGCTGGTATGTGATGATCTGTCGTCGATTGGTACCTATGCAAAAGTGGATAATCAGCAGTTCCGACTGTTGAAAGCCCATACCCCGGGCGCCTATACCTTTATTCTGCCGGCCACCACGGAAGTTCCGCGCAGACTGCTGCACCCCAAGCGCCGTACCATTGGTATTCGTGTTCCCGATAATGCCATCGTGGCGGCACTGCTGTCGCAATTGGGTGAACCCATAATGAGTACTTCATTGATAATGCCGGATGAAGAACTGCCGTTGACCGATCCTTATGAAATGCGAGATCTGCTTCAGCATCAGGTTGATCTGATCATCGATGGCGGTTATTGCGGTATGGAAGCGACCAGCGTTATCAATATGGTTGAAGAGGTTCCCGAGGTGGTGCGAGAAGGGGCCGGGGCCACGGATTATTTTAAATAAACAGGCTGTTTTTTTATTGAAAAATAGTCTTTAATGGCGATAATTAACGTTAATTAATGACTGATAATGGCCCTTTATAATGACTGACTTCATCAAGACACTGACCCGCAAGAACTCCTTGCGCAAGCAGATCCAGGATATGGATCTGGCTGATATTGATAAGGTAATTGCTGACCTGAACGATATTCGTGCGGAAATCGAGGAAGCTGCGCAGCGCAAGGCGGAAATGGAACAGGCCAAGCAGCAGCAGGTTGAAGAGATTCAGCGCCTGATGAAAGAAGCGGGTATCGGCCTGGACGAGCTTAAACAGGGTGTCGAGCCGGTTGCGCGTAAATCGGTCAAGGCTAAATATGTTATTACCGACAGCGAAGGTCGTGAGCACAGCTGGTCAGGCCGCGGCCGTACACCGATCGCTTTCCGTGAATACATGGATCAGCATAACCTGACCAAGGAACAGTTGCCGACTGTTGAGTGATCAGGCATTATGCCTTCCGGTAAGAAGCCTCTTCGGGATTTCCTGAAGGGGCTTTTTTGATTATTTAAAAACATTGCGGTCGGCCTCAAAGGGCGGCCTCAGGAGACGTCAAAATGCATGATGAAAAATTGCAAAAGGTTTTGGCGCGTTCCGGATTTGGCTCACGTCGTGAGATGGAGCGTTGGATTGAAAGTGGTCGTATCACTCTGAACGACCAGCCAGCGACCCTTGGCGACCGAGTCACTGCCGAGGATCGCGTCAGCGTGGATGGCAAGGCGGTTGAACTGACCTTCTCGGCCACGGCTGAACGTCGTGTACTGGTTTACAACAAGCCGCTGGGTGAGGTCTGTACCCGTCATGATCCCGAAGGCCGTCCAACAGTGTTCGATAACCTGCCGCCGCTCAAGCAGGGGCGCTGGGTTGCGATTGGCCGTCTGGATATCAATACCACCGGGCTGCTGATCTTTACCACCGACGGTGAGCTGGCCAACCGCATGATGCACCCATCCATGCAGATCGACCGTGAGTATGCCGTGCGCGTTCTCGGTGATGTGGATGATGCCATGCTGGAGCGGCTGAAGCAGGGTGTGTTGCTTGAAGATGGTATGGCGCGCTTTACCGATGTGCGCTACTTCGACGGTGAAGGGGCCAACAAGTGGTATCACTGCGTGGTGATGGAAGGCCGTAACCGGGAAGTGCGACGCCTGTGGGAATCTCAGGGGCTGCAGGTGAACCGCCTTAAGCGCGTCCGCTTCGGTCCGGTTTTTCTGCCCAGTGACATCAAGGTTGGTACCTGGCGGGAGCTGACGCCCAAAGAGGTGGATCAGCTGTCAAAAGAGCTGGAGCTGGACGCGGCACGTACACACCGGCCGACGCCTCTGGAGCTGGAGAAGGAGCAGCGCCTGTATAAACGTCAGCGTGTGCGCCAGGAAGTCATAAAAGGTCAGAGTGAGGCGGAGAAGCCGCGTACACCGGGCCGTTCAAGGACCAAAGCGCGCACCGTTGGACGTCGCAGTGCCGGCAAGCGTGGTCGTCGCGTGTGAATGAAGCCGTGAATTGACCTTTGGATTGACTAGGGGGCTTCAAGCCCCCTTTTCTGTTTCAGTATGCCTGTTCAGGCGGATGCATCACCCTGGGCGTCCAGTGACTGGCCGTTGACCTGACGGCTGTCCGGACCCATCAGATACAGATAAAGCGGCATGATCTCGGCCGGGGTTGGATTGTTCTCGGGTGGCTCGGCCGGGTAGGCAAAGGCGCGCATCTGGGTCCGGGTGGCACCCGGGTTGATGGCGTTGACACGGATGTTGGGGTTGTTGTCGAGCTCGTCCGCCAGTACCTGCATCATGCCTTCGGTGGCAAACTTGGACACGGCATAGGCGCCCCAGTAGGCGCGTCCCTTGCGGCCTACGCCGGATGACGTGAAGATGATCGAGGCGTCGCTCGAACGCTGCAGCAGGGGCAGCAGTGTCTGGGTCATCAGGAAAGGGGCCTGCACATTGATACGCATCACCTGCTCCCAGGTGATCGGGTCGTAGTGCTCGATCGGGGTGCGCATGCCCAGCAGTCCTGCATTGTGCAGGACGCCGTCCAGATGGCCGAACTCGTCAAACAGCTGATTGCTGAGCTCGATATAGTCGTGTTCGCTGGCGGAGTCCAGATTCATCGGCACGATGGCAGGCTGGGGATAACCGGCGCTTTCGATCTCGTCGTACAGCGATTCCAGTTTTTCCAGTGTCCGTCCCAGCAGGACGACGGTGGCACCATGAGCAGCATACTGCCAGGCGGCTGCGCGACCTATGCCCTCGCCGGCACCGGTCACCAGAATGATGCGGTCTTTCAGCAGATCGGCAGGGGCGTTGTAGTGAAACATCCTAAACTCCTTGGTCAGGTCTGGCGTAAAGCAACGCTTAGATTGCCTGTAATAATGAGTGTAGCAGGGGCTGCAGGTCGGTCGAGCCATGGCTGATGTGATCGCTGTGCCATTGCTCGGGTGTTTCGCCCGGGTTGAGATAGCCCCAGCCGGCAGCAACGGTCTTCATGCGGGCTGCGCGCCCGGCTTCAATGTCGCGCAGATGGTCGCCCACATAGATGGTCTGCTCAGGCTTGACGCCCAGTTGGCGGCAGGCCAGCAGCAAGCCCTCGGGATCCGGTTTGGCGCGGCTGACGTCCTCCGGGCAGACAACGCTGCCGCAGCGGTTGTTCAGTCCCAGTGCTTCAAGCAGGGGCAGGGTGAAGCGTTGTGGCTTGTTGGTCACTATGCCCCACTGGATCTCCTGCTCCTCCAGCCAGCTCAGCAGTTCATGCATGCCCGGGAAGAGGCTGCTGCTGACCAGCAGTTGCTCGGCATAATAGTCGAGCAGTTGCTGGTGCAGACGTGGAAATGCTTCGTCTTCCGTGGTTAATGAAAAGGCGTGACAGACCATGGCGCGCGCGCCGTTGGAAACCTGAGTGCGCAGGGAATCGTAATTGATTGCCGGGCGTCCGGCTTCGGCCAGCATGCGGTTGACGACACGATGAAAGTCCTGCGCAGTGTCCAGCAGGGTGCCATCCAGGTCGAAGAGTACGGCGGCTGGGCTGTCCATCAGCGAGCCTCTTTGCGGCAGGCCAGCATGTAGTTTACATCCACGTCATTGGCATCCAAGCGGTAGGTCTTGGTCAGCGGGTTGTAGACCAGGCCGGTGATTTCGTCGATTTCCAGGAATGCCGAGCGGACCATGTGGCCCAGTTCCGAGGGGCGCAGGAACTTGTTGAAGTCGTGGGTACCCGCCGGCACCAGCTTGAGCAGCCGTTCAGCGCCGAGGATGGCAAACAGATAACTTTTCGGATTACGGTTCAGTGTCGACAGGAAAACCTTGCCGCCGGGCTTGGTCAGTCGTGCGCAGGCGCGTACGACCGAGGCAGGGTCGGGGACATGCTCCAGCATCTCCATGCAGGTGACAATGTCATAGGCTTCCGGTTGCTCGTCGGCCAGATCTTCGACCGTGATGCGACGGTAACTGACCTTGACGCCGCTCTCCAGACCATGGAGCTTGGCGACCTTGAGCGGCGCTTCGCCCATGTCGATACCGCTGACCTCGGCGCCACGATGGGCCATGGCTTCGGACAGAATGCCGCCACCGCAGCCTACATCCAGAACCTTTTTGCCGGCAAGCTGGCCGATACGGTCGATGAAATCCACCCGCAGCGGGTTGATGTCATGCAGAGGCTTGAACTCGCTGTCACGATCCCACCAGCGGCTGGCCAGTTCTTCGAATTTGGCGATTTCAGCCGGGTCCAGGTTCAACCCGCGATCCTCTTTCATGCTCAGTATCCTTGGTCAAGATTCCAGTTGGCCGCATTCTAGCATCATGGGGTTGGGCGCGGAAATCGGGACGCAGCGGCAAGAGTGTCACTTTGCCGCGCTGATGCGGGGCTGTGGTGGCGTTCGAGGTTAGCGTGAATTGATCCGTGCTGTGGTATACTTCCGCGGTTTATAAGCGCGCCATCAGGGCGTGCTCGGGTACCGGATCAAGGAAAGCTGTGCGAATGGGTGATTTAGCCAAAGAAGTTCTGCCAGTCAACATTGAAGACGAGCTGAAACAGTCCTACCTCGATTACGCCATGAGCGTAATTGTCGGCCGAGCTCTGCCGGATGTGCGTGACGGCCTGAAACCGGTTCATCGGCGCGTATTGTTCGCCATGAACGAACTGAACAACGACTGGAACAAGCCGTACAAGAAGTCGGCGCGTGTGGTCGGTGACGTTATCGGTAAATACCACCCGCACGGTGACAGTGCGGTGTATGACACCATCGTGCGTATGGCGCAGGACTTTTCCATGCGCTACATGCTGGTGGATGGCCAGGGTAACTTCGGTTCCGTCGATGGCGACTCGGCGGCTGCCATGCGTTACACCGAAATCCGCATGGCCAAGATCTCCCACGAGCTGCTGGCCGACCTGGACAAGGAAACGGTGGATTTCGTCGACAACTACGACGGCACCGAAAAAATCCCCGCGGTTCTGCCTACCCGTGTGCCCAATTTGCTGGTCAACGGTTCAGCCGGTATCGCCGTGGGCATGGCGACCAATATTCCGCCGCACAACCTGGGTGAAATCGTCAAAGGCTGTATTGCCCTGATCGACAACCCGGACATCAGCATCGATGACCTGATGGAATTCATACCGGGTCCTGATTTCCCCACCGGCGGTATCATCAACGGCCGAGCCGGTATTCTGCAGGCCTATCGCACTGGTCGCGGTCGTATTTATGTCCGTGCCCGTCATCACATTGAGGACCACCCCAAAAACGGTCGTCCGATGCTGGTGATCACCGAGCTGCCGTATCAGCTTAACAAGGCACGTCTGATCGAGAAGATCGCAGACCTGGTCAAAGAGAAGAAGATCGAAGGCATCACCGAGCTGCGTGACGAGTCCGACAAGGATGGCATGCGCGTCGTGATCGAGCTGCGTCGCGGTGAAGTGCCTGAGGTGATCATTAACAACCTCTTCGCCCAGACTCAGCTGCAGAGCGTGTTCGGCATCAACATGGTGGCGCTGGTCGATGGTCAGCCGAAGATTCTGGATCTGAAAACGATTCTGGAATGCTTCGTGCGTCACCGCCGCGAAGTGGTGACCCGTCGTACCATTTATGAACTGCGCAAGGCCCGTGAACGTGGTCATGTATTGGAAGGTCTGGCGATAGCTCTGGCCAACATCGATCCGGTGATCGAGCTGATCAAGCAGTCACCGACGCCGGCCGAAGCCAAGGAGCGCCTGATCGCGACCGCCTGGGTGCCCGGCAACGTCACCGAGATGCTGGAGCGTGCCGGCGAGACCGCCTGCCGCCCGGAAGATCTTGAGCCGCAGTACGGCATGCGCGATGGCCACTATTATCTGTCGCCGGTTCAGGCACAGGCGATACTGGATCTGCGTCTGCACCGCCTGACCGGTCTGGAACACGAAAAGCTGATCGGTGAATACCGCGAGCTGCTGGAGAAGATCGCCGAGCTGCTGCACATTCTGGGCTCCTACGAGCGCCTGATGGAGGTGATTCGCGAAGAGCTGGATGCCCTGGTAGCCGAGTATGCCGATGATCGTCGTACCGAGATCCAGGCCTCCATGCAGGATCTGACCACGGCTGACCTGATCACCGAAGAAGACATGGTGGTCACCATTTCCCACGCCGGTTACGCCAAGACCCAGCCGCTGTCCGATTATCAGGCGCAGCACCGTGGCGGCCGTGGCAAGTCGGCTACGGCGATGAAGGATGAAGACTTCATTGAGCACATGTTGATTGCCAATACGCATGACACCGTGCTCTGCTTCACCAACCTGGGCAAGGTGTACTGGCTCAAGGTGTATGAGATTCCTGCCGCATCACGCACTTCGCGGGGTCGTCCTGTGGTCAATATCCTGCCGCTGGCGGAAGAGGAGCGTATCAGCACCATCCTGCCGGTGAAGGAGTTCGACCCGGAGCGCTTTATCTTCATGGCGACCGCCAACGGCACCGTCAAGAAAACGCCGCTGGATGCCTTCTCGCGTCCGCGCAGTACCGGCCTGATTGCGCTGGATATTGTTGACGGCGACCGTCTGATCGGCGCCACCCTGACCAGCGGTCAGGACGATGTGATGCTGGTCACCAGCGCCGGCAAGGCGATCCGCTTCAACGAAAACGATGTGCGTGCCATGGGCCGTACCGCCCGCGGTGTGCGTGGCGTGAAGATGGACGACGATGTGTGCGTCATCTCCTTGATGGTGCCTCAGGAGGGCGGCGAAGTGCTGACCGCTTCCGAGAATGGCTATGGCAAGAAAACCCGTGTGGATGAGTTCCCGCTGCGTGGTCGTGGTGGCCAGGGCGTCATTGCCATGCAGTGTACCGAGCGCAATGGCCAGTTGGCCGGTGCGGTGCAGGTGTTTGCCGGCGATGATGTCATGCTGATCAGCAACCGCGGCACCCTGGTACGTACTCGTTGTAACGAGATCTCCAGCCTGGGACGCAACACCCAGGGGGTTATGCTGATCCGTCTGGCCGAAGAGGAAGCGCTGGTGGGTATCGCCCGCATCGAAGAGCCCGATGAAGAAGACATTGACGCGGAAGAGGCTGTCGAAGCAGCAGACGCCGCAGAGCCGAATGCGGCAGCAGGAGACAAGGCTCCTGACGCCGGTGATGAATAATTCCGTTTATACAGTGGAAGCTAAACCGATATGACGCGCAAATTCAATTTCAGTGCAGGTCCCGCTGCACTGCCCGAAGAGGTTCTGTTGCAGGCTCAGGCCGAACTGCTGGACTGGCATGGCGAAGGGCTCTCCATCATGGAAATGAGCCACCGCAGTGCCGAGTATGTCGGTGTGGCCGCTCAGGCCGAGCAGGACCTGCGCGACCTGATGGGTATTCCGGACAACTACAAGGTGTTGTTCCTGCAGGGCGGCGCCAGTGCCCAGTTCGCCATGGTACCGATGAACCTGCTGCGGGGTGCCGAGTCGGCCGACTATATCAACACCGGCATCTGGTCGACCAAGGCGATCAAGGAAGCCCAGCGCTACGGCCGTATCAACATTGCGGCCAGCACCGAGGCCAACAGCTTTACTTCGGCACCTGGTCAGTCCGAGCTGCAGCTTGATCCCAAGGCAGCCTACCTGCACTACACCACCAATGAAACCATCGGTGGTGTCGAGTTTGACTACATCCCCGACAGCGGTAATGTGCCGCTGGTGGCGGACATGTCGTCCGATATTCTGTCGGTACCGGTGGATGTCAGTCGCTTTGGCCTGATCTATGCCGGCGCGCAGAAGAACATCGGCCCGGCGGGCCTGACCGTGGTAATCGTGCGCGAAGACCTGATCGGTCAGACGCTGACAGGTACGCCGAGCATGTACGACTACAAGATCCATGCCGATGCCGATTCCATGAACAACACTCCGCCGACGTTCGGCTGGTACCTGGCGGGCCTGGTATTCCAGTGGCTCAAGCGTCAGGGTGGTGTCGAGGCGATTGCCGAGGTCAACCGCCGCAAGGCTGCCAAGCTGTATGCTGCCATCGACGGCAGTGATTTCTACGGCAACCCGGTGGCGATCAACAACCGTTCGA
>ERZ1673962.1494-NODE-1494-length-10852-cov-6.249977_pt1 | contig 10852 bp, 12 predicted proteins | sample MGYA00580188_ERZ1673962 | MGnify/ENA primary metagenome ERZ1673962 (study PRJEB41334, sample SAMN05608104) | rock metagenome | biome: terrestrial subsurface; feature: shale formation; material: shale | place: USA: Pennsylvania ... | reverse complement strand
AAATTGGTTCAAAAGTAAGGGTAAGTACAAAAGCTTTCTCTCCAAATATTTCAAACTAAGTTTTAAAAGGAAAAAAATGTTTAACTTAACAAATGAAGAACTATATAAATATATAAATGAAGATTTACCCTATTTAGATTTAACTACACACATTCAAAAAGACAAGCAAAAGAAAGCCACATTAGAGATATATACAAGAGAAGATATTATAGTTGCTTGTAGTGAGGAAGCAGCAAGTATTGCAAAACTTTTAGGATGTAAAGTAAAAGAGTTTAAACCCTCAAAAACAAAGCTTAAAAAAGGTGAAGTAATTCTAAAAATAAAAGGAACTTACGAAAATATTCAACAAACATTGAAGCTTTCTCAAGTACTTTTAGAGTATAGTTGTAAAATTGCTACACAAACAAATAATATGTTAAAAATAATAAAACAACACAATAGTTCATGTGAATTATTAACTACAAGAAAAACTATTCCATTTAGTAAAAAAATGTGCATTAAAGCTATACTTTGTGGAGGTGCATTGCCTCATAGATTAGGTCTTAGTGAATCAATACTATTTTTTGATTACCATAGAAAACTATATAGTTCAAATGAAGAGTTTTATGAACAAATAACTAACTTTAAAAAACAACTTCCAGAAAAGAAAGTAATCATAGAATCAGAAACATTAAAAGATGCAAAAAATCTTATGAAATATAAAGCAGATGTTATACAACTTGATAAAATGCCTTTAGATGAGATAGAAAAACTTGTAAATTATAAAAATAGTAATTATCCCCATATTAAATTACTTGTTGCAGGAGGAATTAATCTATCAAATGTAGAAAAATACGCAAAACTTAAAGTAGATGGAATAGTTACAAGTAGTATTTACTCTTGTGGTATGGCAAATATAGGTTGTAATTTAAAAATTAAACACTAAAAATAACCTACAAACTAATCAATAATTACTATAAACTTTCAATATAAAGGATTTTTATGTTAAATGGTTTATATGTAATTACTGATGATAGATTGACACCAAAAGATAGTGTATTAGCAAGTATAAAAAATGCACTTGATGGTGGCGCGAAAATAGTTCAACTAAGAGATAAAATAAGTAATGATGAGCAAATTGAATCACTAGTACTTGATATACAAAATATATGTAGAAGCTATAAAGCAAAATTTATACTAAATGATAGAGTAAAACTTGCTATAAAACTTCAATGTGATGGTTTACATGTGGGTAAAAGTGATTATGAGAATATAGAGTTTATAAGAAAAAACTTCAAAGGTATTCTTGGAGTATCTTGCTATGATAGTATAGCTCAAGCAAAAAAGATGCAAAATTTAAAAGTAGATTATGTAGCCTTTGGTTCTATGTTTAACTCACCTACTAAGCCAAAATCAAAAACCATTCCCTTAAAAATATTATCACAAGCTAAAGAAGAGTTAAGTATTCCAATATGTGCCATTGGTGGAATAAATAATAAAAACATTGACACTGTTATGTTACAAAATCCTGATATGATTGCAGTTATTAGTGATATTTGGAAGAGTAATAATATAAAAGAACAATCAAAATTTTATTCAAACTACTTTAAAAAGGATTTCAAATGAAATGTAAATGTACACAAACATTTAAAATATGCCAACAAAAAAGTAATCTTCATTTTATTTCTCTTGTACCTGAACTTAGTAGAAAGTTTTCACAATTTTTACAAAAATTATCGCTGGATTTTAAAATTGAAGAGAGTATTGTATCACTTGAAGTAAATAACCCAAAACAGTTTTTTGAAGAGAATTTTGATGCATTAAAAGCATATTTTAATTCCCTTGAATTAAAAGAGATTAAAGTTTATGTAGAAAATGAACAGCACAAGCTATCTTTTAGTACTATTTTATCTGCAAAACCTTTGGAGAAATTTTTAAACTTTATAGAAGATAGAACATTTTTTGATATATTAGAAAATAGAAGTATTACTTCTCATTTCCAACCTATAATTGATATGAGTAACAACTCTATTTTTGGATATGAAGCACTTGTAAGAGGTGTTATGCCAAATGGTGATTTAGTATATCCTGATGTGTTATTTGAAAAATCTGCTAGAAATGATATGGATTTTAACTTTGATAGATTGTGTAGAGAAAATGCTTTAAAAACAACAGCTGTTAAAAAAGTTGATGCAAAAGTATTTATTAACTTTATTCCTACAACTATATATGACCCAAAATTTTGTCTTGCTTCTACTGTAAAATGGGCAAATCAATTAGAGTTTGATCCTAAGAATATTGTTTTTGAAGTAGTTGAAACACAAAAAGTAAAAGATACAGAGCATTTAAAAACAATTTTAAACTACTATAGAGAACAAGGCTTTTTAATCGCGCTTGATGATGTGGGAGAGGGATATTCATCTTTAAATATGATAATTGACTTGAAACCTGATATTATAAAAGTTGATAGAAATATCATAAATAATATTGACAAAGATGAGATGAAGCGTTCAGTTTACAAAGCTTTAAGAAATCTTGCTATGGAAAATGATATTAAAATATTAGCAGAAGGAGTTGAGACACCTTACGAATTAGCTACGCTTAAAAGTATAGGACTTGATTATGCACAAGGATACTATTTTGCAAAACCATCAGCTGAGATTATAAGGCAAATATGAAACTTTTTTTAATTTATCCTCATCAATTATTTGAAAACATTGAAAACTTAAAAGATAAAAAAGTTATCTTAGTAGAAGAGCCTTTGTTTTTTACTCAATATAACTTTCATATTCAAAAGCTAGTTTTACATAGAGCTAGTATGAAGTTTTATGAAAACTACTTGCAAAATAGTAGTATTGATGTTGAATATTTTGAAGAAGAGAGTTATTTACAAAAGTATAAAAATGAAGAAGTATATATATATGAACTTTTTGATGACTATTTAGAAAAGAAAATATATAAAAACTTTGAAAATATAAAAACTTTGAAAAATCCAAACTTTTTAAATGTTGATGATAAAAGTAAATTTTTGCACAATTTTTATGCAAATAGACGAAAAGAGTTAAATATATTTATGAATGAAGATGGAAAGCCATTATATGGTAAATACAGCTTTGATAGTGAAAATAGAAAAAAACTTCCAAAAGATATATTTATTCCTGCAACCTTATCTTATGATAATAAATATATAAAAGAGGCTAAAAACTATTGTGAAAAATTTGACTCAATTGGACAAATTGATAGTTTTAACTATCCTATTACTTTCCAAGAAGCTAAAATTCAACTTGAGTATTTTTTTAAGGAAAAATTTGACAATTTTGGAAATTATCAAGATGCTATTACTAAAAAAGATGGTTTAGAGTATCTTTTTCACTCTAATATTTCAAGCAGTTTAAATATTGGACTTTTAAGTTTAGGTGATGTAATACAAGGTGCATTAAAAGCAAAAGTACCTTATAATGCAAAAGAAGGCTTTATTAGACAAATAATTGGTTGGAGAGAGTTTATGTTAAGAATCTATCAAGATGATGGAGTAAAACTTAGAAACTCTAACTTTTTTAACTTTAAAAACTCTATGCCAAAAGCTATAATTGAAGCAAATAGTGGAATAACAATACTTGATGATGTAGTAAAAAAACTAAAACAAACCTCATATGCACATCATATAGAAAGACTTATGGTTTTAGGAAATATATTTGTTTTATTAGAGATACACCCAGATGAAATATATAAATATTTTATGGAAAATTTTATTGATGCATATGATTGGGTAATGGTAGGAAATGTATATGCTATGAGTGGATATAGTGATGGAGGAAGTATTACTACAAAACCTTATATTTGTAGTTCTAATTATTTAATAAAAATGAGTGATTATAGTAAAAAAGAGAGTTGGTGTGTTATTTTAGATGCACTTTATTGGAGATTTTTATATAAATATGGACATTTATTTAAAACAAATCCTAGAATGAAAATGCAACTTTCACTTCTTGAAAAGATGTCAAAAGAAAAACTTCAAAGTCATCTAAATATTGCTGAAGATTATCTACTTAAATTACATTGCAAATTGTAATGTTTTTAAAAAAAATTTCAAAAATCATATAAAATAACATTATGAAAAAAGATATTTATGAAAAGATGCAAATCTTAGCTAATAGTGCTAAATATGATGTTAGTTGCAGTTCTAGTGGAAGTGAAAACAACCATAAAACAGGAGAACTTGGAGCAACTCATAATAGCGGTATTTGCCATACTTTTACAGCAGATGGAAGATGTGTATCATTACTTAAAGTACTTCTTACAAACTTTTGTATTTATGATTGTGCTTATTGCATAAATAGAAAAAGCAATGACATAAAAAGAGCTGCATTTTCTCCTAGAGAACTTGCTGATATTACAATCAATTTTTATAGAAGAAACTATATTGAGGGTCTTTTTTTAAGTTCTGGAATTATTGACAATGAAGACCATACAATGGCTTTGATATTAAGAACACTCAAAATATTAAGATATGAGTATCATTTCAATGGTTATATCCATGTGAAATTAATACCTGGAGCTGATAATAGACTTATTGATGAAGTTGTAGCATTAGCAAATAGAGTAAGTTCAAATATAGAGCTTCCAAGTGACAAATCACTAAAACTACTTGCACCAAATAAAACCAAAGAAAAAATACTACAACCTCTTAAACATGCAAGAGATAAAAGTTTAGAAAATGATACAAAACCAATAGGTATGAGTACTCAACTAATTATTGGTGCAACACCTGAAAGTGATAAAGATATTTTAAAACTAAGCTCAGTTTTATATGATAAAGCTTTGTTAAAAAGAGTTTATTACAGTGCATATATTCCTGTAAATGATGATAAAAATCTTCCAGCAATCGTAAATAAACCTCCTTTACTTAGAGAACATCGACTATATCAAGCAGATTGGCTTTTAAGATTTTATGATTTTTCTTATGATGAAATAGTAAGTGAAGAGTTTCCAAACCTTGATGAAGAACTTGACCCTAAAACTTCTTGGGCACTGCATAATTTAAGCTATTTTCCAATGGAAATAAATAAAGTAAGTAAAGATGAACTTCTTAGAATTCCAGGTATTGGTGTTCGAGGTGTACTTAAAATACTAAAAGCTAGAAAATTCAAAAGTTTAGATTTTGAAGATTTGAAAAAGCTGAAAATATCCCTTAAAAGAGCTCAATATTTTATAACTTGCAAAGGCAAATATTGTGCTAAAGTATCTTTTAGTAATGACACAATAAAACAAGCTATTATAAAACCACCTAAAAAAAGAGTTATTCAAGCCTCACTATTTGATATAGATTATAGTGCAATTACGGGGGAATTATGATTTTAATTTATGATAAAAGCTTTGAGGGATTTTTAACTTTAGTTTATGATGTTTATTATGAAAAACTAAAACCAAACTCAATATTGAAAGAAAGACCAAATAACTTAATACTTGAAGAGATAAAACAAATTCAAAGCAATGAAATAAAAGCTACAAAAGTTCTTGAAGCTATAAAAAAAAGATTTACAAAGAGAGCTTTTCAAACTATTTTAAATATTTTCATGTGTGATAATGATGATTTTGAACTTCACTTGCTAAACTTCATAATCATAGGTTTTAAAGATAAAAATGAACTTTTTAATATTAATAATAGTTCAATCTTTTATATACAAAATCTTGAAAAACAACTATTAAGAGCAAATCATAAAATGAGTGGTTTTTTAAGATTTGAAGAACTTGAAGATAAAACTTTGTATGCAAAACTTGAAAGTAGATTTAATCTTTGCTATTTTCTAGGAAAACACTTCTATAAAAGATTAAATAATCAAAACTATATAATCCATGATATAAACAGAAAACTTGCGTTTATTAAAGATAAGACTTCTATAAAAGTAGAAAATATTGCTTCATTTGAAGAGCCAAACTTATCAAAAGATGAAGAAAAATTTAAAAAATTATGGAATAGATTCTTTAAATCTGTAAGTATAGAATCTAGAAAAAATGAGAAACTTCAAAAAACTCTTGTACCTTTACTTTATAGAACTTATATGACAGAGTTTAAAAGCTAAATTACTGCTTTAAAATTATATTGATAATCATTATTAATTGTTGTTAAAGTTTATATTATATATTATTTTATTGTTTAATAAAAATTTACTAAATAAAGCTATTAAGTTACACAAAATGTATACTAATAATTTTTTAGTTCTATTAAAATGATAAAACAATTAAAAAAGGATTAAAAATGCAAGATATACCACAAATTTTAATGATTATCGTTTCACTTTCAGTAGTTAGTTTAGTCTCTTCAATCTTTTTTATAAAAACTAAAGTAAACAAAAAATAAAGGAAAAACCATGGAAAATTTAATTCAACTTTCAATTTTATCAGTAACTTGGCTTGCTGCACATTTTAATATTTTGCTAATTTTACAATAAAGTATATTTGTATGATTAGAAATATTTTATTTATTGTTGTGCTGTTTATCTTTACGGGGTGTTTTACAAAACATCCCCACTTAAAAACTGTAGATAGTGTAAATATAAACAAGTACTTAGGCACATGGTATGAGATTGCAAGATATGAGCATTTTTTTGAAAAAGGATGTAAAAATGTAACTGCTAATTACTCTTTAAATGAAGATAATAGTTTAAAAGTAATAAACAAATGTACTAAAATAGATACAAATAAAAAAAGCAGTGCAACTGGCATAGCTTATTCTACAAATGAATCTAATAGCAAATTAAAGGTAAGTTTTTTTAGACCTTTTTATGGTGATTATTGGGTTTTGATGCTTGATGATTCTTATAAGTATGCGGTTGTAGGAACTCCTTCAAGGGAGTATTTATGGATTTTATCAAGAACACCAAAATTAGATAAAAATATTACAAATGAAATTTTAGAAAAACTTCCAAAATTAGGCTTTGCTACAAATAAATTAATTTGGACTATACAAGAGTAATTATGGAAAAAAGAAAAATAGATAAAGTGATTCTAAAAAAAAGACCTCTTGATAAAGATATGCAAGAGTACGATTTAAATAGACTTATTGAAATGGCATGGCAAGATAGAACAACCTTTGATGCTATTTATTTACAATATGGATTAACAGAAAACCAAGTAAAAAACAAAATGAGAAAATTAATTAGTAAAAAAGCTTATGATAGATGGAGAAAAAGAGTACAAAATAAAGCTACTAAACACAAAAAAAAGCTTTATCATAAGCCAGATAGATTTCAAGGTCCATGGTGATTATTTGACAAAATTTTTATACCAATAATTCAAATAAGCTGATATAATAAAATAAAAAGGAAGAAAGATGTTAAAAGAGTTAATTTATACAGGAATTGGAGCTACTGCACTTTTAAAAGATAAAGTTGAAGATGAACTAAAAAAATTAGAGGAAAAAGGTAAGATAGATAAAGGTGACATTAAAGGTTTTATTGAGTCTTTGGAAAAAAAAGGTAAAGAGCATGATGAAGAGTTCAAAGAACAACTTAAAAAAAGTATCAAAGAAGCTATTAGTGAATTGGGACTTGTTACAAAAGATGATTTAGAACAACTAAAAAAGGAACTAAAATAGTAACTTTTTTAAAAAACATCAATCTTTACTCATATAAAAGAGTTTATAAAGTCTTTAGATTTTTACTTACAACTTATCTTGTAATTAAGAAAAAAGATAGTTTTTTGGGAGTAAAACCTCTTGCTCCTAAAGAGTTTAAACATACTATTATTGACTTAGGAGCAAGTTTTATTAAGCTTGCCCAAGTTTTAGCTACAAGAGCTGATTTTTTTAGTCAAGAGTATCTTGATGAATTAAAAGAGTTACATGATAAACTTCCTTCAATGCCAAAAAAAGATTTTGAAGTAGTTTTTAAAAGAGCATTTATAAATGATGATTTTAAAGAGTTTAATAATGAACCTATTGCTTCTGCTTCTATTGGTCAAGTTCATATAGCTTATTTAAATAGTGGAGAAAAAGTCGCTGTAAAATTAAGAAGAGAGGGAATAAAACAAAGAGTTCTAGCTGATATTAAAATAATTAACTTTTTTAACTTTATATTCAAACCTTTATTTTCACACTATACGAAAAACTCAATTGAGTCTGTTATAAAAGAGTTTTCTTCAATGATTGTGCAAGAAGTAAGTTTAAATAACGAACTTCAAAATTTAAAGAAATTTTCAAATACTTATAAAGATAGTAAAATAAAATTCCCAAAACCTTATGAAGAGTTTTCAAGCGATGATGCTTTGGTTATGAGTTTTGAAGAGGGCTTTAGATTTGATGATAAAGAAACTATTTTAAAAAATAATATAGATTTCAATGAAATAATTGCCAATTTAGTTAGTTTTTACACAGAACAAATGCTTATAAAAGGTTATTTTCATGCTGATCCTCATCCTGGAAACTTACTAATCACACAAAATAGTGAAATAATTCTTTTAGATTTTGGAATGGTAAAAACAGTACCAAATGATACAAGAATTGCCATAATTGAGCTTATAAAAGCTGCAAATGAACAAGATTATGAATTATATATAAGTGCTAGTAAAAGACTTGGAACAATAGCATATGAAGCCCCTACTTCTGAGCTTGCAGTATTTACAAGTAAGATGTTTGAGATTTTTTCAAACAATAATTTAGATAGTGAATCTATGCAAAAGTTGGCTTTTGAAGTACTTGAGGGTACAAGGGATTTACCTTTTAAGCTTCCAAGTGATGCAATTTATATTTTAAGAGTTAGTGCAATTATTGAGGGTTTAGGAACTACATATATTGAAAATTTCAATGGAATAAAAGATATATTACCAATTTTACAAGAAAATTTACCAAAAGCATTAGGAGCTAAAGACTCTATTATTGAAACACTAATAGATGAAATAAAAGATATTCCTTTTACTATAAAAGATTTTAAATCTACACTAAAACAAGCAAGTGAGGGTGAATTAAAAGTCGAGATTTCAAAAAATCAACTAGATTTTTTAAAAAAGGAATTGCACTCATATTTTAAACCATATTTAATATCTATTTCTTTTATGATAACTTCAATTTTCATGCTATTAGTTGACAAAGATTTAAAAGAGATTGCAATAATATTATTTACCCTTTCATTAATAAAAATTTTATATAAATAATTAATTTTTTATGAGTTAAGCATAATTTTATGGTAAGATAATAAATATACTTAATAACTTAAGAAAACTATTCTAGTTAAATTACTAAAATATCTTTATATTAACAAAAGGGGTATTAAATGAGTTTTAATAACAATGAATTGGAAATTGAGCTTGACATTAAATCTTTTTTAGTTTCAGAAACTAATGAACAAGGTATAATAAAGTTTGCAAATGATGAATTTTGTGAATTTTCTGAATACTCCTTAGATGAATTAATAGGACAACATCATAATATCGTACGACATCCAGATATGCCCCAAAAAGCCTTTGATGAGCTTTGGAGCACTGTAAAATCAGGTAAAAAATGGAAAGGTTTTGTAAAAAACAAATCAAAAACTGGCAAATACTATTGGGTATATGCAACAGTATACCCCTTTACTTCATGTGATGGCACAACCGGCTACATCTCTTGTAGAAGAAAAGCCTCAAGAGATGAAATTGAAAAATACTCAAAAATTTACAAAACAATGAAGTAAAGGATTTTTATGAAATTTAAAGATTTATCAATAAAAACAAAATTAAGTATTCTTGTTTTAACTCCTATGTTTTTTATTATAGTTTTAGGGCTTTCTTTTATCTATCAAGAGTATAAATACAAGCAAGAGTATGGCACTTTAAAACAGATAATAAAATTTGATTCAGATATCTCACTTACTATTCATGAACTGCAAAAAGAAAGAGGTATTTTTGTATCTTTTATAAGTAGTAATGGTAAAAATTTTAAAAATGAAATAACAAATCAAATACAAAATAGTGATGAAAAAATAGAGATTTTAAAAAATAGTTATAAAACTTTAAATAAAAATTTTCTTGATAACACAAATCTTGAGCTACTTGAAGAGTTTTTTAATAGTTTAACTAATATAAAAAACAAAAGAAATCTTGCAAAAAGTATGCAAATATCAACAAAAGAAGTACTTGATTACTATTCAAATTTAAACTCAAATTTACTCAAATTTATTGCTAGAAGTTCTGCTATATCAAAAGATTCAGAACTAACAAGACAAATTCTTGCTTATTATAATTTTCTTATGGCAAAAGAAAAAGCAGGAATTGAAAGAGCCATTGGTTCAAATGTGCTAATTGAGGGTACATTTAAAGATAATATGCTAAGTTTGTTTACAAATTTAATCTCTGCACAAAATAACTATATAAGTGAATTTGAAATTTACTCAAAAAAAGAAAATCTCTCTTATGCCAAGCAAGCTTTAAATGATTCTTCAGTAAGCAAAGTAGAAGATATTAGAGATATTTTAATACATTCACAAGATAAATTAAAATATATCATCTCTATTGAAGAGATAATAGGATTTGAGGGAATTATTCATAATATCAAAAATTATGAATTAACTAAAAATATATCTTATAAAAATAAAGTACAAAGCAAAATAAAAGAGCTTGAAACTTTAATAAAAGATTATAAAAATGATTTTAAAATATCAAACAGAGAGACTAATCTTTTAAATACTATACAAAATAGATTTTCAAACTACTCAACTTTATCACAAAACTCTAATAATAGTAGTCTAGATAATCAAAAAGTTGTTAATGCAATAAAAGAGTTAAAAACAAAACAGTTTGATATTGAAGCTACATATTGGTTTGATACAATCACTAATAAAATAGGAATACTTAAAACTATTGATGATTATTTATCAAATAATCTATTTTCAATTATAAA
>ERZ1673962.1493-NODE-1493-length-10856-cov-2.817517_pt1 | contig 10856 bp, 9 predicted proteins | sample MGYA00580188_ERZ1673962 | MGnify/ENA primary metagenome ERZ1673962 (study PRJEB41334, sample SAMN05608104) | rock metagenome | biome: terrestrial subsurface; feature: shale formation; material: shale | place: USA: Pennsylvania ... | reverse complement strand
TCGCATTTTTCCGTCATGACGGAGCCCTCGCAGGTCATCATTGCCGGGCCTCACGTCGTTAAACGCGCCATGAACGAGGATGTAACGAAAGAAGAGCTGGGCGGGCCGCAAATCCATGCCAAATCGGGCGTCATAGACAATGTGGCGAAAGACGAAAAAGACGCGCTCGGCCAGATCGCCCGCTTCCTCTCCTATATGCCGGACAATGTCTGGGAACTGCCCCCTTCCATGGAACCGGAAGACGACCCGGAGCGCATGGAAGAAAAACTCCTTTCCATCGTGCCGAAGGAACGGCGCAAACCTTTTCAGATGCGCCAGATCATCAAGGCCGTGCTCGACAAGGACAGTTTTTTCGAGATGACGAAAAAATACGGGCCCTCGCTCATTACCGGCCTTGCCCGGCTGAACGGGCACAGTGTCGGCGTTATCGCCAATGACTGCATGTTCTATGCGGGCGCGATGACGGCGGATGCGGCCCAGAAGCTGCGCCGCTTCGTGGATACCTGCAACACCTTCAACCTGCCGGTCATCTCCTTCGTCGATGAGCCGGGTTTCATGATCGGCTCGGCCTCGGAAAAGGCGGGCACGATCCGCTATGGCACCTCGGCAATTGCAGCGGTGATGCAAAGCCGCGTGCCCTGGGCGAGCGTCATCGTCCATAAGGTTTTCGGCGTGGCGGGTGCGGCGCATTTTGCGCCCGACTCTTACGTTCTCTCCTGGCCCTCCGCGCAAACCGGCGCGCTGCCGGTGGAAGGCGGTGTCGCCGTCGCCTTTGCCCGCCAGCTTGCCGAAGCCGAGGACCCGGAGGCCCTGCGCCAGGAGATCGAGGAAAAGCTCGCCGCAGCGCAGTCGCCTTTCCCGCGCGCCGAAGGCTTTTCCGTGCATGAACTGATCGACCCGCGCGAGACCCGCCCGCGGCTGTGCGAATGGCTGGACTGGGTGAACCCCACCCGCGACCTCGCCCTTGGGCCTTACGAAACCACGATGCGGCCTTGAGGTGAGAGGACATCCCCTCACGCGTCACCCTCGGGCGTGACCCGAGGGGCCATAGCTAAGGTTACGGCAAGTCATAAAGCTGCTTGGACCCCGGCATAAAGCCGGGGTGACACATAGTGTTTGACGTCAAGCAGTCCATCGCCTTTTACAAAAGCTGTCACCCCGGGCTTGTCCCGGGGTCCATGAGAAGCAGCAACATGTTGCACGGCCCAATGGACCCCCGGATCAAGCCCGGGGGTGACGATCCGGGGCTCAATAATATTGCTGCCCCAGCACTTTGCCCGTATAGGCGCAGACTTTCAGCTGCACGTTCCGGCCCTGCCGGTCGCGGGCGCGCACATCGTAATAATCCTCGTGAGACTTGATCTGCGTGAAGCGGGAATAATGCTGCTTCTGCAGGCCCGAGCGCCAATGGCTGAACTGACGCCGCTCGCCCTTGGCGTATGCGGGCCCGTTATAATTGCGTGCCGGTTTCACGGCGAGAATATGCCCGTTACGCGCCGCGACTTTCACATTGACCGGACGCCCGCGCCGGTCGAGGCCGCGCGCGAGATAGGTGCCTTGACGCTCCTGATAGACCACCCGGTCGAAGTTCCGGTACCCGTGGCGCCTCAGATCCCGCACGATATGATCGATCGGCGTGAAACGGCCCGGGCGGTGCACATGGCCGCGCCCCCGGCTGATATCGTAAAGCGCGCCGGTGCGCGCATCCGCCTTGGCGGAAACGGGCCTGCCCTGCCGGTCGAAGCCTTCCAGCTTGTAAAAGCGGTTATTGGGGGAAAGAACGATATCCGTCACCCGGCCCCCGGAACGGTTTTCGACAAGCTGCACCATGCGCGGCAAAGAACGCACCTGGGTCACACGCTCGTGATGGCCGTAATTGCGGTCATCGTCGCTCCAGCGCGCTTCCAAATGCGCGGCGATCGCCTGCGCCAGAATATCGCCGAAGAGATTGTTTTGCGCCTGAGCGGCGGGTGCCGCGCCCAGAAGCATGAATGCCATGCCCGAAGCTGCCAGAATTTTTTTCATGATGTTTCTCCGCCTGCTGCGTGATTGAAGACAGGCGAAGAATGACGCCGGTTTGCTGAACGCCCCCGGCACGGCGGATTTAGATGAGGTTCATGTAGCTGAATGGAAATCTAGCCGCCGAGGAAAAGCCGCCCGACTTCCGGATTCTCCAGAAGTTCGCCGCCTTTGCCTGCAAGTGCCGCGCGGCCTGAGACAAGCACATAGCCGAGATCGGCAAAGCCGAGACCCTTCTTGGCATTCTGCTCGACCATGATGATGGTCTTGCCTTCGTTTTTCTGCAGGTCTTCCAAAATCTCGAACACCATGTCGATGAAACGCGGCTCAAGCCCGATGGAAGGCTCATCGACAAGCAGCACCTGCGGGTCCATGACCAGCGCGCGGCTGATTTCCAGAAGCCGCCGCTCGCCGCCCGACAGAACGCCCGCCCGCTCGCGCCGCCGTTTGGCAAGGCGCTCATACTTGCCGAAAATTTCTTCCGCCGCCGCGCGTGCCTCCGCCGGTCGGGACTTCAGATAGCCGCCCATCAGAAGGTTTTCTTCAACGCTCATATCGGGAAAAACGGAATTATCCTGCAGGATATAAGCGATGCCGGCTTTCGCGAGTTTTTCCGCCGGGCTGAGCGCGGTCACATCCCTGCCCGCCATATGGATGCTGCCGCCCATGATCCGGGTGAAGCCGAAGATGGAATGAAGCACGGTGCTTTTGCCCGCCCCATTGGGGCCCACGAGACAAAGACTCTGGCCCCTGCCCACCGCAAGATCGAGCCCGTGCAGAATTTCCATCTTCCCGTAACCGGCTTTCAAACCTTTCAGTTCAAGAAGCGGTTCACCAGCGCATAAGGAAAGCGCTTCCTCGCTTGTGATCCCGCTGCCCAGCGCCTCGGCCTCGCGCGCCACCGCATCGACGGATAGAACCGTCTCAGTGCCGCCCTCGCCATATCCGCTGATTTTATCCGCGCTCATATCTGTCCCCTATTGCGCGCCGAGATAAGCATCGAGCACGCGAGGGTCTTCGCGCACCTCATCCGGCGTGCCGGAGGCAAGCACCTGGCCATGGGCAAGACAGGTGATGCGGTCGGCGAGGTTCATGATCACGCGCATATTGTGCTCGATGACGAAAAGCGTCACGCCGAATTCCTTGTTGGCGCGTTTCAGCCTATCGATCAGCCCGTTGATGAGCGTCGGGTTGATGCCGGCCGTCGGCTCATCGAGCAGTAGCAATTTCGGCTCGCTCATCAGCGCCATGGCAAATTCCAGAAGCTTTTGCTGCCCGAAGCTCAAAGAGCCCGCCAGAAGATCGCGCTTTTCATAAAGCCCGACGAAAGAAAGAAGATCGCGCGCGCGGGCCTCGCTTGCCCGCCCCGCCCGGCGGAAAAGCGGCAGGATGCCTTCTTTCACATCCGGCGCGCTGATGCGCATATTGTCGATCACCGGCATCTGGCCATAGATGCGTGTTTGCTGATAGGTGCGGGTGAGCCCGCGCCGCGCGATCTCGGCAATCCGCAAAGCGGAAATATCCCGCCCTTCATAAAGGACCGCGCCTGCATCGATGGGATGCGCGCCGACGATGGAGCTGAAGAGTGTCGTCTTGCCCGAGCCATTGGGCCCGATCAGGCCCGCAATCTCACCCTCGCGCACGCTGAGCGAGACGGCATCATTCGCCACCACACCGCCGAAGCGTTTCGTCACGCCTTTCACGTCCAATAGCAAGCTCATTGAACCTCCGCTTTGGAACCGAAGCGGCCGGGAAATTTTTCCCGCAGCGTGCCGAGAATGCCTTGCGGGAAGAAGACCACGATGGCGACGATCAAAAGGCCGAGCGCCACGCGCTGCCAGCCGAGGAGATAGGTCCAGAAGATTTCCTGCGTGATGTGAAAAACCGCCGCGCCGATGACCGGCCCCCAAAGCGTGCCCTTGCCGCCCAAAATGGCCATGAGCACCATCCACACCCCGTAAGTCGCGCCCGCAAAGGCGACATCGCGCGGATCGATAAAGCCGATGAGATTGCCCGCCAGCGCCCCGCTAATGCCGAGAAAGAACGCCGAAAGGCTCCAGGCCGCGGTTTTCAGCCGCGCCGTATAAAGCCCCATGGCTTCGGCTTTGTCTTCATCGTCGCGCACGGCATTCAGCGCCAGGCCGAAGCGCGTGCCGTAAAGCCAGCGCAGAGTAAGAAACGTGGCAAGCGCCAGCGCCGCCAGCGTGAAATAGAAGAAAAGAGAGCGCAGCTCCAGCGCGCCGGGGAAAAGCGGCACGGTCATCCCCGAGCCCGCGCCGACATAATCCCAGCCCCCGGCAATCTCCCCCGCCGCAATGCCGAGGCCGAGCGTGCCGATGGCAAAATAATGCCCCCTGAGGCCCAGGATGCCGAGACCGAGAAAAGCGGCGGCGGCGGCGGCGAGGACGCCGCCCAAAGCCGCGCCGATTGCCAGCGCTTCATAATAGCCAAGCCCGCTGTCACGCTGAAACACCGCGCAGGCATAAGCGCCGATGCCGAAGAAAAGAATATTGCCGAAGGAATTATAGCCAAGCTGACCGCCCATCAGATCCCAGGTCAGCGCGAAGACGATCATCAGCCAAAGAAAAGTGAACTGCGTGACGAAGGCGGGCGCGAGAAACGGCGCGGCAAGGACAAGCAGCCCCGACCCGGCGACCGCGGCATATCTGGCAGCTCTCCAGCTCATTTCAGATACATCCTTTTGCGCTGCAGGCGGAGATTGCGCCAAACCAGCACGAGCACCATAAGAAGGAAGACGAGGGCGATCTGATATTCCGTGCCGAAGATGAAGCCCGCCACATTTTCAAAGGCTCCGAGGCCGAGCCCGGCTGCCACCACCGCGCCGATATTGCCGATACCGGCAACGATCACGATGAGAAAGGAGCGCACGGTGTAGGGAAGCCCGATATAGGGATGGATCGCCCAGGCCATGACGACAAGCCCGCCCGCCGCCCCGCAGAGCGCAGCATTCAGCGCATAGGTCGCGGCATAGACCCGGTCCGTATCGATACCGAGAATGGACGCAGCGCGCGGGTTTTGCGCCGTCGCGCGGATCGCCTGGCCGAGGCGGGAATATTTCAGAAAAAGCCACAGCAAAAGCCCGAGGCCGAGCGCCAGAAAGAAGGCAAGCACCTTGATCTGCGCAAGCGCCACCGCCCCGTCGAAAAGCAAAAGCGTGCCGAGCCCGGCCTCGAGGGTGCGCACATCGGCACCGAAAAGCTCGTTCGATAGCTGCTGCAAGACGATGGAAAGACCGAAGGTCGCGAGCACCGAAACGAAAAGATCCCGGTCGATGACACGGAAGATCACGAGCCGGTAAAGTCCCCAGCCGAGAATGAAAAGCGCGAGCGCGGCAATGGGAATGCCGAGCAGCACGGGAAGGCCGGCCTCCGCCGCCATCAGCGCAACGAAGCCGCCTAGCATCACGAACTCGCCCTGCACGATATTGATGATGTTGAGCACGCCCCAGACAAGCGCCATGCCGAAAGCTGCCAGCACGAAGACCGCGCCGATGAGCAGCCCATTGAGCGCCAGATCGGCACTCAGCACCGGATAATCGAAAAGCAGGAGAAAATTATCGATCATGGAATCCGGTCCCGCTCAGCGCGCATGCATTGGATAGCGCAGCTCGGCTTCGGCAGGTTCGGGCGGATAAACGACTTTGTATTCGCCGTCCTGCACCTGATAGAGCACCATGGGCTTGGCGACATTTTTGCCGCTCTCATCGAAACGGATCGGCCCGTAAAACGTCATCATATCCGTTTCGGCCAGCGCATCGCGCACGGCCTTGGGATCGAGCGTGCCGGCCCGCTCGAACGCATCGGCGAAGACCATGACGGCGGCCGCGGATTCGGCTGCCTGATAAGGCGGCGGCGCCCCATAAGTCTCTTCATAGAGCCTGGCGAAATCGGCTGCCGAGCCGAAAAGCAGGTCGCTATATTTCAGCGCCGGGGCCCATTGCGCCGCGCAGAGAAAACCTTCCGCCTTCTCGCCGAACTTCTCGATGATCTGCGCGGAATCGCAGTGGGTGAGCCCCACCATCGGCAGCTCGATACGCATGTCGGAAAGCTGGCGCACGGCCAGCGCCGCCCCGCGCGCATGGCCCGAGACAAGCAGCACGTCCGGGCGCAGCGCGCGCACCTTGGCAAGCGTCGCGGACATGTCATTGAGCTCCGGCGGCAGCTTGTCCTCGATCACCATTTTCATGCCGTGCCGTTTGATGTCGGCAAGAACACCGTTCTGCACATCCTGCGAGAAAGGATCGTTCTCGAAAGCGCCTGCCACACGCACACGCGAAGGGTCATGCGCCACCTTGGCGGCAAGATCGACCACCGGCTGCAAATATTGTTCGGTCGTGGAGAGCACCGCGAAGAGATACCGGTAGCCTTCGGTAAAAAGCGAGACGGACGCCCCGTTCGCCTCGACCATGGGCACGCCATATTTTTCCGTCACCGGCGCCATGGCTTTGGTGAGGCCGGAACTATAAGGCCCCAGAATATATTGCACCCCGTCCTGGGCGATCAGCCGCTCGGCAAGCTGGGCACCGCGGGCAGGGGTCGATTCATCATCGTAATAGACGATCTCGAGCGTATATTTCTTGCCCGCCACTTCCACGCCGCCGCGCTCATTGATCGCCTTGGCGGCCAGGTCATAGCCCTTCTGCGTGAAATCCCCATTTGTGGAATATTTTCCGGTCAGCGAGATGGCCGAGCCGAGACGGATGCTCTCGGCGAGCGCGGCGCCCGGCTGGAAAGCGGCCCAGATGAGCGCTGCCGTGAGCGCCGCTCGCCCTGCTTTTCCCGTCCATTTCCACCTGGCCATGCCCATTTCCCCCGCCTTGTCCCCGATTTCGCCCGTTCCGGGTCTTCTGCCCGCTTTGAACGGGCCGCCATCTTACAGACTCCCCCTCCCCCTGCAAGGCAGGGGGCAGGCTTGAAAATGGCGGAACCGATCCAAATATTTAGAGGCGCGGACGCCGGAAGGGTCCGCGAGAGATGCCGTGCCCGCCGGCCCATAAGGGCGGCTCTTTAAGGCATCTCACAGGATCATCGCTTGAATGGAGGATGTTCTTATGAACGCGTTTGATTTTTCCCCGCTTTACCGCTCCACGGTCGGCTTCGACCAACTCGCTTCGCTGCTCGATTCCGTGCTCTCGGAAGGCAATCAGCAAAGCTTTCCCCCTTACAATATCGAGCGCACCGGCGAGAACGAATACCGTATTTCCATGGCCGTTGCCGGGTTTTCCCAGGAGGAACTGGGCATTGAAGCGCGCCAGAACCTTTTGACCATTACCGGCCGCAAGGAAGAAAAGCCCGAGAGCGAGGACGATAAGGTGCGCGTGCTCCACCGGGGCATCGCCACCCGCAGCTTCGAGCGCCGCTTCCAGCTTGCCGATCATGTGGAAGTGCGCGGCGCGAGCCTCGAAAACGGCTTGCTGCATGTCGATCTCGTCCGCGAAATCCCCGAGACGATGAAACCGCGCCAGATCGCCATTGCGCATGGCGGCGAAAGCGGCACCAAAACGATCGAAAGCCGGGCCGCCGACTGACCGCCTTCCTCCCGCGGAACGGGAGCATGTCAGCCATGAAAAAGGGAGCGTTTTGCGCTCCCTTTTTACTTCTGCGCGGCCGCCCTCATGACGCGAACTTTTGAGGCTGCGGCAATAAAGCTAGTTTCTATTACAAAATACCGGCGCCTGCCCTTGCAAGATCCGGACGTTTTTAGGGTTTTAAGTGTCCCTTAAAATGCTTTTACTATCTTTAGAGAGCAGAAAACGTCTTTTGGGCTATGCGGTGCGCCGCTTAGAGCGCCGGGATGCATATGGCACATTTCGCCAGCAAGGGAAAAATCTGGCCGAAAGCGGCAGTCTGGGATGCGGTATTGCGCAAAGCAGGCCGCAACGACCGGCTCTATATCGCCGCCGCGTGCGCCGGCCTTTTTGCTCTTCTTCTCATCGGTCAATTTACCTTTTACACGTTCTGGCCGGCGCCGGGCTTGCCTGCTTTCATTGCCGTTCAAAGCGCCATGGCCATTTTTACGCTCGGCCTTGCTTTCGCCCTCCTCCATTGGCGCCTCATCAAACCGCTCCAGGAGATGCTCGGCAAAGCCGCGCGCAAAAGCGCTGAGCTCGGCCTGCCTGAACCTGAGATCGGGCGGCGGCAATCGGTCGGCGCGCTGCATCAGATCATCGCCCTTATCCTCCACCGGCTCGACGAGCAGGACGACCGGACCTTGTGTCTTTCCCTCGCCGCCAGCCATGCCGAATATGGCGTGATGCTGACCGACCCGGAGGGCAAGATTCTCTGGATCAACCAGGCCTTCACGCATCTGACCGATTACGAGCCGGAGGTCGTTCTCGGCCGCAAGATCGCCGAATTTGCCGAAGACCGGCTGGGCGGACCGCAAGTTTTCGATGCGGTGGCCGATGCCATGAAGTCGGGGCATGGACGGGAGATCGAAACGGTCAATTACACCCGCAATGCGCACCGCTACTGGTCCGCCATCCACGTCAAACCGATCGAGGACGAAGGCGGGCAGGTTGAAGGCTATATCGCCTATGAGCGGGACATCACCGCAACGAAAACGACGCAGTCAGCGCTCGAGGCAAGCCGCACGCAGCTGCAACAGCGCGTGCAGGACCTGCAGACCACCCAGCATCAGCTCGAGCATGAGCAGACGAAATTGGCGCAAGCCGCCCAGGAACTTATCCGCGCCAAGGAATCCGCCGAACAGGCGAACCGGGCAAAATCTGACTTTCTGGCCACGATCAGCCACGAATTACGCACCCCGATGAACGGCATCCTGGGCATGGCGGACCTGCTTCTGGAACAGAATCTGGAACAGGAGCAGAAGAATTACGCACGCACGATCCGGGAATCGGGGGAAGGGCTGCTGGTCATCCTCAACGACATTCTGGACCTGTCCAAACTGGAAGCGGGCAAGCTCGAACTGGAGACGGTCCCGCTGGCACTCGAAGAAATCGTCAAAGCCGTGGTGAGGGTCATGCAGCCCAATGCCGCGGCCAAGAACCTGACCCTTCACACTCACATCGACCCTGCCCTGCCCCGCCTTATCGAAGGCGATCCGACACGGCTGAGACAAATCCTCTTCAACCTGACCTCCAACGCCATCAAGTTTACCGAGAAAGGCCGCGTCGACATTCGCTTGGAGGCGCGCAAGAACGAGAACGGCGAGGCGCTTGCCGTCATCAGCATCGAAGATACCGGCATCGGCATTGCGCCTGAAACGCAGTCGAAACTTTTCGAACGCTTTTCCCAGCTGGATTCCTCGATCTCCCGCACCCATGGCGGCACGGGCCTCGGCCTTGCCATTTGCCAGGAACTGACTTTCCTGATGGGCGGGGATATCGAGATGGAAAGCACGCCGGGCAAGGGCAGCCTCTTCCGCGTCTCGCTGCCCTTGAAAGTGGCGGAGGCGGCGAAAGACATGCCGGCTCCAAAGCCCCTCGATGCCAGCCAGGCGCTGGCCGCCATCCCGCCGCATATGAATATTCTGCTTGCAGAAGATAATGACGTGAACCAAAGACTGATGCGCGCCATCATCGACAAGCTCGGCCACAATCTCACCATTGCAAAAAACGGCATCGAGGCGGTGAAACATTTGCGCCGCGAACCCTTCGATCTTGTCTTGATGGATATTCAGATGCCGGAAATGGACGGCGTCATCGCAACCAAGGTCATCCGCGCCGCCGATTCAGACTGGTCGGATATTCCCATCATCGCGCTGACCGCCCATGCGATGCAGGGTTCGAAAGAGCAATATTTGCAGGTGGGCATGGATGGGTTCGTTTCCAAACCCATTCACCTGCCGCTGCTGCTGGCAGAGATCGCCCGCGTTCTCCACGAGCGCGGACGCATCGCACTGCCTGCGGATGATGCCGTTTCCGCGCAACCCTGCGCGGAACAGAACACCGCATCGCCCAACCACAAAGCGGAAACGAAAGACGCCCTGCAGCTTCTTTTGAACAAGATGGAGCGCCAAGCGGGAGGGCACCCCCCGCGCAAGGCAACACACTGATCTGGAAGCGGGCCGCTGGATTTTTCGTCAGGCCGCTTCCTGCAAGCGTTTGAGTTTTTCGACGACTTCGGTGCCCAGCTCACCGCCGTTCCCCTCGACGTCATGATCGACAAGCAAAGAGAGCGCATCGACATGGGCGCGCACGATCAGCACCACATCGTCGCTGAGCGCCGGCTTGGCGCGCAGAAACTCGCACAGAAGTTCGCTTATCGAGGTGATGAGGTCATAGCCGAACGTGCCCGCCTGACCTTTGACATTATGGCTTGTGACGAAAAGTTCCTGAAGCGGCGCCTCTGCATCGGTTTGCTCGCCCTCAAGCGCATGCAGGCAGGCGCGCAGCGTTTCGATGTCCTGCACAAGCTGCGCGCGGTAACCTTCTTTCAGCGCCGCAACGGCCGCATGCGCGCGCGCCAGAATTTCATCCGCATTGTCCTCGGACACGAACCGTCCTCCCGTCGCCTATGAGCCGGGCGTCCCACCGCTTTCAATCAACGCACCTAATTAAAGCACTTGATTAAAGCACTGGGCGCATACCGAGAAAACGAGTTTACATGGCAGGGCTGAACAGAATCTGAACCCCGGCTCCGGGCCGCGAGGGGCGGAATTACGTTAAATAGGTCAGGCAGCCTGTCTCGTTAAGGATTGGATCGAGACGGCCCTTGTCCGGACAAGCCGCGTAACGCTCTTTCAGCGCTTTGAGCGAGCGGGCATGGTATTTTTGGGGCTGCTGCGAAAAGACGCCGCCTTCGATCTCCACCTCGAAACGTTCCGCCCCGCTTTCAAGCGCCGTGGCATTCGCC
>ERZ1673962.1491-NODE-1491-length-10868-cov-4.514011_pt1 | contig 10868 bp, 11 predicted proteins | sample MGYA00580188_ERZ1673962 | MGnify/ENA primary metagenome ERZ1673962 (study PRJEB41334, sample SAMN05608104) | rock metagenome | biome: terrestrial subsurface; feature: shale formation; material: shale | place: USA: Pennsylvania ... | reverse complement strand
GCGACCACCGAGATCTACACTCTTTCCCTACACGACGCTCTTCCGATCTCTCGTCATTGGGTGAAATTTTCATAAAATTATTCCCCATGCTCACCATTTATCTATAGATTTTTTTAGATATTTGACTTCTGTTAGTCATATTCAAAACCAATTTCAATATTTTGTAAAAAAGCTATCTCAATAATATTTTCATAATATATATCATATATAATTTCATATAATAGCTCATAGAGAGGCTATTATCATTAAGTATATAAGGTTTAAATAACTAATCGCTCAAAAGAATCATCATACAATAAGTAATATGTTTTGTCCCGGTATTACAACTCAAATAACTGGGAAAGCTTCTATTAGACTACTTGAAAATCCAATAAAGTAATTCCAGTATCATATAGACTCTACTATTAATCTCATCCACTCAATAAAAGCTTCTATCCATTCTTTTTTAAAAATGGCTATAAAGGCTAGTGCTATAGTAAATATTATTAGAATTATATTAATAGCGTTTATTATTATTTTTATAATATTTTTTAACTTTTCTCTCATTTTTTATAAATTTATAAATCAATTATTTTTTATATATTACAAATATTGTTAAATAAAAGTAATGTATTTTTTAAATTGTATTGATTATTTTTATATTTATTTTGTAATAATTATATAAACCCTTATTGTTTGTTTTAAATTTGCATTTTTATGATTTTAAATAAAATACTTTGGAGTTATATTTTTAAAAAAAATTATGGATATATTAAAAAACAGATTTATTTATTTTTGAATATCAATATTTTTTCTAGTAATATCAATATTTATGCTTTTATTTTCAAAGCTTAATTTATGAATTGATATGACAGGTTGAATAAATATGGAATATTCTTATTCAAATGAATTAAATATTGATGATGTAAAACAATCATTAGAAGAAACTAAAACTGAAATATTATACAAGGAAAATCAAGTTATAAATAATATAAATGCATATAAAGTTACTTGAGAAAATACTTTAGTAGTTGTTGCTTGATTTGATACAAGTATTGATGATAAAAATCTAGATTTACTTAAATTAGATTTTAGAGAAAAAACATTATCTATACTTAGTGCTAAAGACCCAGAAGTAAAAGAAACGCTTTATACTAATATCGGTAAAAGTTTTTGAGATTATATAAGAAATACAGCATTTTTAACTTTAGCTATTGCTATTGTTGCTATAACAATTTATGTTTCATTTGCTTTTTCTTGAGTTGTTTCATGAATTAGTGTATTTTCATTTTCTATTATTACATTATTAACACTTTTTCATGATGTAGTTATATCTACTGGATTATATGTTTTTGCTTGAACATTTTTTAATCAATTTCAAATAGATACTTTTTTTATTACTGCATTATTAACTATATTATGATACTCAATTAATGATACTATAGTTGTATTTGATAGAATAAGATCAAACTTAAAAAAATATGCTTGAAAATGATGAAAAAATTGAAAAGATTTATACGAAATTATAAACTTATCAGTAAGTCAATCATTAAAAAGAAGTATTTATACCAGTTTAACTCTAATATTTGTATTAATTACAATATTTATATTTTGACCTGATGGTGTTAGTTGATTTATTCTTGCTATGATATTTGGTACTTTTGTTGGTACTTATAGTTCAATATTTATCGCTTCTCCAATCTTATATCAAGTTAATAAAGATAAAACTTTAAAAGTTTATAAAAAAGAAGTAGTTAATCCTGAAGATAAAATAGTCGTATAATAACTTAAAAAAGATGAAATTTTCAATATTAAAAAAAGTTTTTAATACTTATATTGAAACAATAGGTAAGACAAATGTAATATTTGTCTTATTTTTTGGTTTATTTGTATCATTTATGGTTGTAGTTGAGCCATTGTTTTTTTCGGAAATCATAAAAAAAATTGAAAGCTTTTATAAAACATGAGAGTATAATTCAACAGAAATAATTTATACAATGCTTTCTTGGTCTATATTTATATTTTTTACAATAATATTACTATATATTTATAGATACTATATAACTGATGTACTATCATTAAAAAATTATAGAAGAGTATTTTTAAAGTATGTTTATAATGTTTTTGATATGCATTATTCAGAATATCTTTGAAAAAAATCTTGAAGTATATATAAAAACTTTGATAGGTGAGCTGAGGTTCATTTTATACTTATTTTTGAATTTTTTAATCAAATATATAAATCTATAGTTTCAATAATTGTTATAGTTATTATTCTTTTTGTTATTGATTGGAGAATGGCTATAATAGCACTGAGTATGTTGCCATTTATGATATGATTTGGTATATATTTCAATTTAATTACAAGCGATAGACAAAAAAAATTAAATGAAAGATGGGATAATATATATTGAGTAGTTTGAGATTCAATGAATAATTTCTTGTTATTTAAAACATTATGATTAGAAAAAACTTTTTATAATAAACTTGATTTAGAAATTGATAATGTTTATAATGATCAGTTAAAAGTATCTAAACAATGGTCTATTTCAGATATATATACTGCTGTATTGATAATGATATCTAGATTACTTGTGTTGTGATTTTGAATATATTTTCTATTTAATGATATTATAGATTTTTATACACTTTTCGTTGTTTTTTCTTATTTGTGATGGATTTATTTTCCTTTAGGGGCAATATTTTGAATGCTTAAAAGAGTCCAAGAAAATGTATTAGCTGCCGAAAGATTTTATGAAGAGTTCGAAAAACCTAATCTTGATTTATCTGAGGATAAATGAAAGAGATTATGAAAAATAAAATGAGATATTTCTTTTAAAAATATTTCATTTTGATATACAAAAAATAAAAAAATTTTAAAGGATATCAACTTTGATATAAAGTCTTGAACTAAGATTGCATTTGTATGAAATACTTGATCATGAAAATCTACAATTGTTAATTTACTCTTAAGGTTTTGGGATACTGATTCTTGAGTAATTTCAATAGATGGAATAGATATAAAAAATATATCTAAAAAATCTTTACGTAATCATATATGAATAGTTACTCAAGATAATTCATTATTTAATTTATCTATACTTGAAAATCTAAAATTTGCTAATCCTAAAGCAAGTATGAAAGATATAAAACAAGCTCTTATTGATGCTCAAGCGTGATTTGTTTTTGATTTTAAATATTGATTAAATACTGTTATATGAGAAAGGTGATTAAAACTTAGCTGATGAGAAAAACAAAGAATATCTCTAGCTAGATTATTTTTAAAAAATCCTGAAGTTTTGATTTTAGATGAGGCAACTAGTGCTTTAGATAATAAAACTGAAAAACTAATACAGAAAGCTTTAGATAAATTAATGAAATGAAGAACATCTATTGTAATAGCTCATAGATTATCAACTATACAAAATTCTGATAATATATTTATGTTAGAATGATGAAAAATAATTGAGTCATGAACTTATGAAGATTTGATGAATAAAAAATGAAAGTTTTATAATTTATCTAATCCTGAACATATAATAATTAACTAGAAGTTTAAACTTCTAGTTTTTTTGTAATAAAAAATAATTTGAAATATAAATAATATTCATATTATAAGTAGGTTAAAATCAATTATATATTATATCTAAACATAAAAATAATTAATGTTAAATCATTTATGAATAATAATGGACTGAAATCGTAGATGGGCAAAGTCTAAGTTTTTACCTTCAATAGCATGACATAAAGCGTGAGCTGACAATGTAAAAAAAATTACAAGGCTAGCTGAATCAAAATGAATAAAGTATCTAACTTTATGGGCACTTTCAACAGATAATTTATGGAAAAGATGAGAGGAAGAAATAAAATGAATTATAAAATTAATAAATAATATTGAATCTTTTCTTTGAGAAATGTTAGATGAAAATCTTAAGTTTGAAACTATATGAGATATTTCAAAATTACCTTTTGAGTCTCAAGAGGTTTTAAGTAGAGTAAAAGAAAAAACAAAAAATAACACATGAATAACTCTTACTATAGCATTAGTGTATTGATGACAAGATGATATAATAAGAGCGACTAAAAAAATAATTTCCTTATGATTAAATCCTGAACAACTAACTAAAGATGAGTTTAAAAAATATTTAGATACTAATTTTTTACCTTCTCCAGATATAATTGTAAGAACAGGATGAGATATTAGACATAGTTGATTTCTTTTATTTGATAGTGAATATAGTGAATACTATTTTACTAATAAAGCTTGGCCTGACTTCAATGAGGAAGAACTAAATAATGTAATTGATTTTTTTAGTAATACTAAAAGAAATTTTTGAAAATAATATTTAAATAAAATTATTATGATTCCCGAATGGTATAATAAATATAAAGCATTAATTGATAATTCAATATCTAATTATTTGGATAATTATTTTATGGATGAAAATAATATATGATTAGATGAATTTAAAGAAGCGGTTATTTATTCATGTAAATGATGAAAAAGAATTAGATCAATATTAGCTTTAGAGTTTTATTTAATATTTTCATGAAAAAATATTGATGATTTAGATTTAAATAGCAATATTATTAAATATTGTATTGCTCTTGAGTTGTTACACTCTTATTCATTAGTTCACGATGATTTACCTTGTATGGATAACGATACATTTAGAAGATGAGAATTAACTACATGGAAAAAGTATTCAGATACTACAGCAACTTTGGTTTGAGATATGCTTAATAGTATTGCTTATGAGATAGTATGAACAATTAATAATAAAAAATTAACTCAGTACTTTTCAAATTCTACAGGTTTTAAATGAATGTTATGAGGACAAGTTTTAGATATCTATTATGAAAAAAATCCTTGAAAATTAACTTTTGAATATTTAAACTTAATACACAATAAAAAAACTTGAGCATTAATTGACTCAAGTATAGTTGGTTGAATTTACTTAGCTGAAGAAATTTTTGATAATAGAGAAGATACTTTAAAAACAAAGCTTGATAATTTTTTAAATGATTATGATAATTTCTGATATGAGTTATGACTTGCATTTCAAATAAAGGATGATTTATTGGATGTTGAATGATCTTTTATTGAAACATGAAAAAGTGTTTGATGAGATGAAAAAAAATGATATGTATATTTTTTATGATTAGAAAAAGCTAAATCTGAATTAAATAAAATAATTGATAGTTTATTTAAAAAATCAGAATTACTAAATTCCGAAAAGATAGATTTTATTATAAAATATATTGCAACAAGAAAAAAATAGAAACAATTTTGTTTCTATTTTTATTTTATTATTTTGTCTATTAATCAATACTTTAAAGCTTCTTCAGCAGACATAAAATTATCTCTATCACAATCTTTTTCAATTGTTTTTATATCTTGACCAGTATGTTTTGCTAATATTTTATATAATGTATTACCAGTTTTTATAATATGTTCAGCTGCTAATCTTATATCACTAGCTTGTCATTCTGCTCATCATAATGGTTGATGTATCATTATTTCACTATGAGGTAATGCATATCTTTTTCAAGATTCTCATCATGCCAATATTATTGATCACATACTAGCTGATAATCATATACTTACAGTATGTACAGGACACTTAACATATTGCATAGTATCATAAATAGCTAATCAAGCAGTTACATGTCATCCTGGACTATTTACATACATAGTAATTGGAGCTTTTGGGTCTTGTTTTTCTAAAAATAATAATTGAGCTATAACTGTGTTTGCAACAGCACTATCAATAGCTTCTCATAAAAATATTACTCTATCTTCTAATAGTCTAGAATATATATCGTATGCTCTTTCTCAACTAGGAGTTTTATCAATAACAGTAGGAATCAAGGTGTTTTTTATTCATCTAATTTCATTTCTTGTCATACTATTTATCATCTTTAAAAATTAAATTATATTTAAATTATATCAAAAATTATTAAAAACAACTATTTTATTTAGCTTTTTATATTTACTATTTAATAAAAAGATTTTTAATTAATTTTTTAACACAAATAATATTTTTATCTTTACAAAGAAAAAAATCTATTTAATATATAGCTATTAATTGATAATATATTTTTGAATAAATGAACGTAGTAACAAGATTTGCACCAAGTCCAACTTGATATTTACACATATGAAGTCTTAGAACAGTGCTTTATAATTATTTATTTGCCAAAAAAAATAATGGTAAATTTTTACTTCGTATAGAAGATACTGATAGAACTAGATTAGTAGAGGGTAGTGTAGATAATATGCTTGCTGTGCTTGCTTCTGTATGATTAATTCCAGATGAATGACCAAATAACCCATGAGATAAATGACCATATTATCAATCTGAAAGACTAGATATATATAAAAAATATATTGATCAACTTATAAAAGATGATAAAGCTTATTATTGTTTTTGTAGTTCAGAAAGATTAGATGAATTAAGAACTGAACAAAAAGAATTAGGTCTTCCTACTAAATACGATAAAAAATGTAGATACCTTTCAGAAGAAGAAATAAAAGAAAAACTGAATTCTTGAATTCCTTATACTGTTAGGTTAAAAGTTCCTGAAAATAAAGAAGTTATTGTTGAAGATTTAATAAAATGAAAAATAAAAGTTAATACTAAAGATATTGATGAACAAGTATTGCTTAAATCTGATGGTTTTCCAACTTATCATTTAGCTAATATTGTTGATGATCATTTAATGTGAGTTACTCATGTGATTAGATGAGATGAATGGACTCCTTCAGCTCCTAAGCATGTTTTATTATATCAAGCTTTTTGATGGGAAGTTCCTACTTTTGCTCACATACCTCTATTGTTATGAAATGATAAAAAGAAGCTTAGTAAAAGAACTTGAGATGTTGCAGTTGAAAATTACTTAGAAAAATGATATTTAACTGAATCTCTTATTAACTATATATCGCTTCTATGATGGAATCCTAAAACAACTGAAGAATTTTTTACAATGAATGAATTAATAGAAAGATTCGAATTAACTAATGTACATAAAGCTTGAGCAGTTTTTGATGTTGATAGATTAGACTTTTTTAATTCACATTATTTAAAAACTTTAGATTTAAATTATTTATTTGATAAATTAAAAACATATTTATCAAGATATGATAAAGAATTTTACGATAAAATATTAAAATTTGATGATTCTTATAATTTAAAAATATTTGATGAACTAAAAACTAGAATTAAACATTTTAGTGAGTTTAAATCTTATACAAACTTTTTTTATAATGAATCAAATATTGCTCCAACTGATTTGATTGTTAATCAAAAAATGAAAATTGATTCTATAGATACTGCTACTAATGGATTAAAATTAGCTTTATCAATACTAGAGGATAAAATTACTGATTATTCTTCTATAGATGATATAAAGGTTGATTTTGTAGAAAAAATTAAAGAAGCTGAAATGAAAAACTGACAAGTCCTTTGGCCAGTTAGATGTGCTTTAAGTTGAGAACAATTTTCTCCTTGAGCTTTAGAACTTATTTATATTCTTTGAGTTAAAGAGTCTATAAATAGAATAAATAAAACTCTAGAATCAATTTCATAATTTTATCAATTGTCAATTATTAAATCTTATAAAATCTTGAATGTTTTTTTATTTATGATAATATATGTAAATATTTTATAATAAAATAATATATATGAATTTAGATGCTTTAAATTGATTAATAAAGTCTATTATTTCAAATTTCAAGTGTTGAAACTGTAGCTCTTGAGCTTGAACTAAAGATATTAATATAAAGAATATTGAATGAAAATCTGTTTTGATAGATATAATTTGTCCATCTTGTTGAAAATCTTCTCTTATTAAATCAGAAGTAGTTTCATTGGATTTGAACAAATTAAATTTATCTCAAAAACAATTAGATTTAATAAAGAAATCTATTGATAAAAACAATACAAATAAAATAAACAATAAAAATAAGATGGAAAATTTACCTATTACAGATAATTTAATCGTTGAACTTAATAACGATTTAAAAAAAGATAAAATTAGTGTTTCTGACTTGTTTTCTAATGAAGAAAAATAGTTTGATTTAAGATAAAAATAAAGTATATTATAACTATAATATACTTTATTTTTTGTTTATGATAAAAAAAATATTTCTTTTTATACTCATATTATTTGTTTTATATATATTAGCTATATTTAAAGCACCTGAATTGGCTGGACACTTCGAAAAACTTTTAAAAATAGAATGATTTAATCAATCAGTAATTGATTTTAAGAAAAAACTTGATGAAATATATACTACTATTCCAACAAAAGAAGAAATAAAAAATACTTATGAACAAACAATGAGTTGAGCAATAGAATTAAAAGAAAAAGCATCATCATGAACATTAGAGATTAAAAATAAAATTGATAATGTTAGGTTAAGCGTTAGTTGATCTATTGATAAATATGAATGAATTAAATCAGACATAGTTGAAACAAAAGAAAAAATGGAATCCACTGTTGAAACAATAAAAAATACTAGTGATGCTATTAATGATTTTTCAGAAAATCTTAAATCTACATCTAGTTGAATTTTAAATTCTAATCAATAATAAAAATGATATTATCTGATACTAAAATAAAAGAAAGACTAAAGTCATGAGATATAAAAATGGAATCATTATGATGATATGATATAGATAAACAAATTTGACCAGCAAGTTTAGATTTTAGACTATGAGGAACATTTAAAATATACAAGAAATCTAGACAAACTGTTATTGATTCAAGAGATTGAGTTATAAAGGAACATGTTGAAACAATTGAATTAAAAGATTGAGATAAATTTGTGTTACATCCTTGAAATTTTGTTCTTTGAGTTACTATGGAAAAAATTAGAGTTCCTTATGATTTAGTTGCAAGATGTGAATGAAGAAGTAGTATTGGTAGATTAGGTGTAATTATTCATTCAACAGCATGATTTATTGATCCATGATTTGAATGAACTATAACTTTAGAAATGACTAATATAAATGAACTTCCAGTTGCTTTATATGTATGAATGAGAATTTGACAATTTGCATTTGAAACTATTGACTGAAAAGTAGAAAATACTTATGATAAAAGAGTTTGAAGTAAATATATGAATCAAATACTTCCAGAGGAAAGTAGAGTTTGTTCTGACTTATATTAAAAAGACAATTAGTTTGTCTTTTTTATTACTTAAAATAATATATTAGATTTATAATTAATAATTACGTGAAAAGATATTTTATAAAAACATTTTGATGCGCTATGAATCAGGCTGACAGCGAAAAAATAAACATGATAATGCTTCAATCATGATTTATGAGAGCTATGAAATGGGAAGATGCTGATTTAGTTATATTCAATACATGTAGTGTAAGACAAAAATGAGAAGATAGAGTTTTTGGTTTTGTTGAGGAGATTTACAAAGAGAATAATAATAGATTAGAAAATAATAAGTCTAATCTTATAAAAGTTTGAATAACATGATGTATGGTTAGAAAAACATGATTAGATTGAAAATATCTTGAATGATATAAAAGAGATAAAAATAAGTCTAAGAAAATAACTTTAGTAACAGAAAAAAATCAAATTTTTAATAATGATGATAAACTTTTTCCAAGAAATAACTGAAAAATAGATTTTGTTCTTAGAATTGAGGATACTAAGTTTTTACCTTTAATGTTAACTCATATTTATTGAGAAAAAATAGGTAATGAAGATAAATTTGATGACTATTTAAAATCAAAGCAACTTAGAGAATCTCCACATTCAGCCACTATTATTATACAGACTTGATGTGATAATTATTGTACTTTTTGTATTGTACCATATACTAGATGAATGGAAAATTCTAGACCAATTGATGATATTGTAAATGAAGCAAAAGATGCAGTAAATAATTGAGCTAAAGAAATTACTTTAGTTTGACAAAATGTGAACTCATATTGAAAGCAATTTGTTGATAAAAAGTTTTGGAATAAAGAAAAATGAAAATGGAATGATTGATTGTGAAAATCACCGTTTAGACAATTATTAGAAGAATTAGATAAAATTGATTGATTAGATAGGATAAGGTTTACATCTAGTAATCCACATGATATGACTCAAGATATACTTGATGCTCATTTTGATTTAGAAAAAACATGTAATTATTTACATTTTGCATTACAATCATGAAATAATGATATATTAAAAAGGATGAACAGGAAACATTCTTATGATGATTTCAAGAAACAGGTTGATTATTTAAGATCAAGAGACCCAAATTTTTCTATATCAACAGATATAATTGTAGGTTTTAGTTGAGAAACTGAGGAAATGTTTAATGATACAGTTAAAGCATTTGAAGAATGTGAGTTTGATTTTACCTATAATGCTAGATACAGTGTAAGAAAATGAACTATTGCGGCAAAGATGTTTCCAGATGATATAAGTGATGAAGAAAAAGCTGATAGATGGCATACATTAAATGAAAAACTATTTGAATCTGTTAGCAAGAGGAATAAAAATATGATATGAAATATAGAAGAAATTCTTGTGTCATGAGAAAAAGATTGAAGAAAATTTTGAAGAACAAGAAATTTTAAGGAAGTATTTTTTGATTGAGAGTCTGTAAATATATGAGATATTGTAAATGTTAAGATAACTGATTTAGATAGATATGTTTTAAATTGAACTTTAGTATAATATGAAAAAAATATTTATAAAAGCTTTTATAGTCTTATTTTTTTCTTTATCTTTATATCAATATTCATATTGATTAGATGCTGAGAATAATATTCTTTTTGAAGCTTTTTCTGAAAGAAGAGATAAATTAATACAGTTATTATGAGGTTGAGAATTAGAAACTCAAATTAATGTATTAAGAGAAAATATAG
>ERZ1673962.1486-NODE-1486-length-10906-cov-7.716155_pt1 | contig 10906 bp, 6 predicted proteins | sample MGYA00580188_ERZ1673962 | MGnify/ENA primary metagenome ERZ1673962 (study PRJEB41334, sample SAMN05608104) | rock metagenome | biome: terrestrial subsurface; feature: shale formation; material: shale | place: USA: Pennsylvania ... | reverse complement strand
GTCAGCGCCATCACCAAGGCAGAAATCCTGTCCTTCCGCTCGGCACTCGGCAAAGTTCCCGGGCTGAAGGGTCAGGCTCTGTCAGCGACGCGAATCAACCACATCATGACGCCATTGCGCATGATCCTCAGTGAGGCGGCTGACCGCTTCGAGTTTACTTCACCGTACATCAACATCAAATCGCTGAAGGTCCCCAAGACCGATGTAGAGCCGTTCACCCTGGAGGAGGTGCTGCAGATCCTCGATGCCGTGCGCGAGGACTTCCGCAACTACTACACGGTGCGCTTCTTCACGGGCATGCGCACTGGAGAAATCGATGGCTTGCAGTGGAAATACGTCGACTTCCAGCGACGGCAGATCCTGATCCGCGAAAGCTGGGTCGGTGGCCGGCTCGACTATACGAAGAATGACGGCTCGCAGCGCGAGATCGACATGTCGGGACCGGTGTACCAGGCCCTGCTCGATCAGCGACAGAAGACCGGTGCCGGCCAGTTCGTCTTCTGCAACCGGGAAGGCACGCCCTACGCGTACCGCAACATCAACAACCGGGTCTGGTACCCACTGCTTCGCCACTTGGGGCTGCGCCAGCGGCGCCCTTACCAGACGCGCCATACCGCAGCGACCCTGTGGCTGGCCGCCGGTGAAAACCCGGAGTGGATCGCCCGGCAGATGGGCCATACGACCACCGAGATGCTGTTCCGCGTCTACTCGCGCTACGTGCCCAACCTGACCCGACGTGATGGAAGCGCCTTCGACAACCTGATCCAAGCCAATCTCAAGGCCTGAGGAGTACCCACATGAAACTGATCAAGCGCAACAACGTCATCCAGCTGCACCCGTCGACGGAAGCTCGCGAGCACCAGTACCTGAAGCATCTGGCCTCGGCCATGGGCCACTATCTCGAGAACCCCAACGGCACCGAACTGGTCTGCATCCTCGGTTCCGGCTATGAGAAGAACAACCGCCTGGCGCTCGATACCTGGGTCGCCTACCACCGCAACGAGGTCTTCGAAACGCGCCTGGAAGGCCGCAGCCCGCTGGACTTCCTGATCGCGAAGCTGGAAGACCTGCTCACCAATTGAAACGACGAAGGGGCTGAAATGCCCCTTCATTCTGTCTGATACCCCGAGCACGAGATTTCATCCCCGCACCGACTCCTTTGGTTAAGATGCTGCGTTTAGCCTGCATGCCCCCGGCATGCCCAGGCTGGCAAGCGTTTTGACACGGAGTATCTGCAGTGAACCACACGGTCCACAACAAGCTGGTTTCTTTCATCTGGTCCATTGCCGACGACTGCCTGCGCGATGTCTACGTGCGCGGCAAGTACCGCGACGTCATCCTGCCCATGGTGGTGCTGCGCCGGCTGGATGCCCTGCTGGAACCGAACAAGACCAAGGTGATGGAAGAGCTGGCCTTCCAGCAGGGCGAGATGGGCCTGACCGAACTGGACGAAAGTGCCCTGCAGGCCGCCTCCGGCTACGTGTTCTACAACATCAGCAAGTGGACACTCAGCCAGCTGCACAAGACCGCCACCAACAACCAGCAGATCCTGCTGGCCAACTTCGAGGAATACCTCGACGGCTTCAGCGGCAACGTCAAGGACATCATCCGGCGCTTCAACCTCAAGGCCCAGGTGCGCCACATGGCCGCCAAGGACGTGCTGCTGGACGTGCTGGAAAAGTTCACCTCGCCCTACATCAACCTGACCCCCAAGGACATCGAGGACCCGGAGGGCAATCGTCTGCCGGCCCTGAGTAACCTGGGCATGGGCTATGTGTTCGAGGAGCTGATCCGCAAGTTCAACGAAGAGAACAACGAGGAAGCCGGCGAGCACTTCACCCCGCGCGAAGTGATCGAGCTGATGACCCACCTGGTGTTCGACCCGATCAAGGATCGCCTGCCGACGGTCATGACCATCTACGACCCGGCCTGCGGCAGCGGCGGCATGCTCACCGAGTCGCAGAACTTCATTGAGGAGAAGTATCCGGCGCAGGGCATCCAGCGCGACATCCATCTCTACGGCAAGGAAATCAACGACGAGACCTACGCCATCTGCAAGTCGGACATGATGATCAAGGGCAACGACCCCGCCCACATCCGTCCCGGCTCCACCCTGTCGGTCGACGAGTTCGCCGGCAGCCGCTTCGACTTCATGCTCTCCAACCCGCCCTACGGCAAGAGCTGGGCCAGCGAGCAGAAGTTCATCAAGGAGGATGGCGAGGTCATCGACCCGCGCTTCAAGGTCAGGCTCAAGGACTACTGGGGCCACGAAGAAGTGCAGGACGCCACCCCCCGCTCCAGCGACGGCCAACTGCTGTTCCTGATGGAGATGGTCAGCAAGATGAAGGCGCCGGGCGAGACCGGCATCGGCTCGCGCATCGCCTCGGTGCACAACGGCTCCAGCCTGTTCACCGGCGACGCCGGCGGCGGCGAGAGCAACATCCGACGCCACATCATCGAGAACGACCTGCTCGAAGCCATCATCCAGCTGCCCAACAACCTGTTCTACAACACCGGCATCACCACCTACATCTGGCTGCTGTCGAGCAACAAGCCGGCGCAGCGCCGCGGCAAGGTGCAGCTGATCGATGCCAGCCTGCTACACCGCAAGCTGCGCAAGAACCTCGGCAACAAGAACTGCGAGTTCGCCCCCGAGCATATCGAGCTGATTACCCGCACCTACCTAGAGCTGGCCAGCATCGACCGCCCGGCCGGCGGCGACGGCATCGCCGCGCGGGTGTTCGACAACCGCGACTTCGGCTACCACAAGGTCAGCATCGAGCGCCCGGACTGCCGCAAGGCGCAGTTCAGCGCCGAACGCATCGAAACCCTGCGCTTCGACAAGGCCCTGCGCGAGCCCATGCAGTGGATCTACCAGCAGTGGGGCGAGGCGGTGTACCAGGACGAAACCCTGGCCCAGCAGCAGAAAGCCATCCTCGCCTGGTGCGAGGAACAGGGTCTGGAGCTCAACGCCAAACAGCGCAAGAAGCTGCTGAGCCCAGAAACCTGGGCCAAGCAGTCCCTGCTGGTGACCGTGGCCAACTACCTGATGCAGGCCATCGGCACGGACGAATTCGACGACTTCAACCTGTTCGCCAAACAGGTGGACAAGGTGCTCAAGCAACTGGGCAAGGAGGCCGGCATCAAGCTCGGCGCCAGCGAGCGCAACCAGCTGCTCAATGCGGTGAGCTGGTACGACGAAAACGCCGCCAAGGTGATCCGCAAGGTGGAGAAGTTCGACCGCGAGCAGCTGGCGGCGCTGCTGCAGCGGCTGGGCTGCAGCGAGGCCGAGCTGCCCGACTTCGGCTACTACCCCCACGGCAAGCCCGGCGAATTCGTCACCTACGAGTCCAGCAGCGACCTGCGCGACAGCGAGAGCATCCCGCTGGCCGACTCCATCCACCGCTTCTTCAAGGCCGAGGTACAGCCCCATGTCGAGGAGGCCTGGATCAATCTGGAGTCGGTGAAGATCGGCTACGAGATCAGCTTCAACAAGTACTTCTACAAGCACCAGCCGCTGCGCAGCATGGAAGAGGTGGCGCGGGAGATCGTCGCACTGGAGCGGCAGGCTGAGGGGTTGATTGCGGAGATTTTGGGGCTAGAGAGCAAGGATTTTTCGGGGGTAGCTAATGATTGATTCGCGCCCTGATAGCAGCTCCTATGCGCTTATTAAGGACTCTGGTGTCGAGTCATTAGGCAGGATTCCGCAGCACTGGAAAATATCAAGATTCCGCAATCTATTTTCCTTTGATAAAGGATTGAGCATAACCAAGGAAAACCTTCAAGATGAAGGTGTCCCATGCATTAACTATGGTGATGTTCACTCCCGATTTGGCTTTGAAGTCAACCCAGAGTATCACGCATTGAAATGTGTGAGCCAAGACTTTCTCAAAGAAAATGCGAGATCTCTATTGCGTATTGGAGACATTATATTTGCTGACACCTCTGAAGACATTGATGGCTCTGGGAATTTTTCTCAACTAACTGATGGGAATCTGGTTTTTGCTGGCTACCACACAATTATTGCCAGACCCATTGGTGTTGCCGTTAACCGGTATCTGGCTTATCTATTAGACTCTGTAGCCTTTAGAGTCCAGATCAGACGGGCTGTTAAAGGCGTAAAAGTATACAGCATCACAAAGAGCATTCTTAAAGAGACTTCTGTTTGGCTACCTTCGGCGCTTGAGCAGGAATTTATTGCTAGTTATTTGGACCGCAATCTTATTGGTGTAGATCGGGCAATCCAAATCAAGGAAGGCCAGATCGAGCTACTGAAAGAGCGCAAGCAGATCCTGATCCAGCAGGCCGTAACCCGTGGCCTTAACCCTGAAGCGCCCATGCGGGACTCCGGTATCGAATGGATTGGTGAGATTCCGGCGCACTGGTCGATAAAGCGAGCCAAGTATATTTTTCGCGAAGTAGACGAGCGCTCCCAAGATGGGCAGCAAGAGCTACTCTCCGTTTCTCACCTGACAGGGGTCACTCCGCGCTCAGAGAAAAATGTCTCCATGTTCATGGCTGAGGACTACACCGGTTCAAAAATGTGCCGGAAAGATGATCTTGTATTCAATATCATGTGGGCATGGATGGGGGCTCTGGGTGTCGCTGATCGTACCGGAATCGTGAGCTCATCCTACGGTATTTTCAGGCAGTTAAAGCCCGGAACACTCAATCCGCAGTATCTCGAGATGCTGCTGAAGACTACAACCTATATCGAGCACTACAACAAGGTCTCGACAGGCTTGCATTCTTCACGCCTGCGTTTCTATGGGCACATGTTCATGGCCATGGAAATCGGTTTTCCAAGCCGCGAAGAGCAGGATTCGATAGTAGCGCATCTTGATATTGAGTCGGAAAAGATAAATAAGGCGACTGATCTGCTGGAGCAGCAAATCGGCAAGCTCAAGGAATACAAAGCCACCCTGATCAATAGCGCCGTGACCGGCAAGATCAAGGTGCCGGGGGTGGTGGAGCCCGAGATGCAGGACGTGGAGGTGGTCTGATGGATGCTCTGCAGCAACTGCAGCGCTTGCTTGCCGGCAACGGCGAAAGCGAGGTGGTGGAGTTCAAGGAAGCCAAGAACAATTACGACTTCGACAAGCTCGGCCGCTATTTTTCGGCACTGAGCAACGAGGCCAACCTCAAGGGGCTGCCCAGCGCCTGGCTGGTGTTTGGTGTAAAGGATAACCAGCAGGTGGTGGGTACACGCTATCGCGAGCAGCCCAAGCAGTTGCAGTCGCTGAAGAAGGAAGTGGCCGACAAGGTCAGTCAGCGCCTGACCTTTATCGAGATTCATACGGTTCTTCATCCCGCTGGCCGGGTGCTGCTGCTGGAAATTCCCGCCGCCCCCCAAGGCCTGCCGGTGGCCTGGGAAGGGCACTACTATGGCCGCGATGGTGAATCCCTCGGCCCGCTATCGCTCGAAGAGATCGAGCGCATCCGCAGCCAGAATCGCCAGCGGGACTGGAGCGCAGGCATCTGCCACGACGCGACCCTAGATGACCTGAGCGACGAGGCTATTGCACTTGCTCGCCGCGAGTACGCCACCAAGCATCCTCGACTGGCTGCCGAACTGGCGAACTGGAGTAACGAGGTCTTTCTCAACAAGGCCAAGCTGACCATCCAGGGGCAGATCACTCGTACCGCCATTCTGCTGCTGGGCAAACCTGAGGCGGCACACTGGCTCAACCCTGCCTCGCCCACCATCACCTGGATTCTCAAGGATCGCGACGGCCTGGAGCGTGACTACAAACACTTTTCCTGTCCGTTGCTGGTCGACGCCAACGAGGTCTACCGCAAGATCCGCAACCTGAAGTACCGCTACATGTCGGATGGATCGCTGTTTCCCGAGGAGGTCGACCAGTACGATCCTTTTATCATCCGCGAAGCGCTTAACAATGCCATTGCCCACCAGGACTATGAGCTGGGTGGCAAGGTCACTGTGGTGGAGTTCGAGGACGGACGGCTGTGCTTCAGTAACCCCGGCACCTTTATCCCCGGCTCGGTGGAGCAGGTAATCCACTCCGACGCACCGGAAACCCGCTATCGCAACCGCTTTCTCACCGATGCCATGGTCAATCTGAACATGATCGACACCATCGGCAGCGGCATCCGCAAGATGTTCCTGATCCAGAAAAACCGCTTCTTCCCCCTGCCGGAATACCAGCTGGAACAAAACCGCGTGCAGGTGACCATCACCGGGCGCGTACTCGACATGGGCTATGCACGCAAGCTGGCCGAGCTACCCAACCTGACGCTGGACGACATCATCCTGCTGGACCGAGTACAGAAGCGAAAGCCGTTGACCGATGCACAGGCCCGCCACCTCAAGCAGCAAGGGCTGATCGAAGGACGCAAGCCCAACTTCCATATTTCTGCCCAAGTGGCGCGGCACAGCGATGACATGGCCCTGTACATCCGTACCCGCGGTCTCGACGATGCACACTACAAGAGCCTGATCTGCGACCTGATCAAGCGGTCCGGCTCGGCCAGACGTGCCGATATCGACAAGCTGCTGCTAGACAAACTCCCCGAGGTTCTAGACCAACAGCAGAAGGCCAACAAGATCAAGAACCTGCTGCAGGCCTTGAAGAATCAAGGGGTTATCGAGCCACAGGGTAAGCTCTGGAAGATATCTAAGCAGTGACGCCTAGACATCTTCAGACATTTCTAGACATTTGTACCCTGCGCCAGCCCAGCTAGGCGGCGGCGGGCGAATCAGGCACAAGGAAGCCGGCATGGTGAGCAAGACCAACGAACAGGCACTGGAAGCAAGCATCGAGAAATACCTGACCGGCACCTGCCTGGAAGAGCAGGCAGCGATCCGCGACAATGCCGCCGAGCAACCTTTCAGCCCACACCATGGCTACCGACTGGGTCGCACCCAGGACTTCAATGCCCGCTACGCGGTGGATACCCGCTGGCTGTGGCAGTTCCTCCAGGACAGCCAGGGCGATGAGCTGGAGCGCCTCCAGCAGCGTTATGACGACTGGGATCTGCGCATCCTCGAACGCTTCGACCGGCTGGCGAAGAAGTACGGCATGCTGCATCTGCTCAAGCGCGGCCTGGCCATCGACGATGTGCACCTGCACCTGATGTACCCCGCGCCGCTGGCCAGCAGCTCGGAGAAGGTACGGCACAGCTTCGCGGCGAACATCTTCAGTAGTACCCGCCAGGTGCGCTACTCCCTGAGCAATACCCTGGAAGAGATCGACATGGTGCTCTTCATCAACGGGCTGCCCTTCGCCACCCTGGAGCTGAAGAACCCCTGGACCGGCCAGACCGCCCGTTATCACGGGCAGAAGCAGTACCGCCAGGATCGCGACAGCAGCCAGCCGCTGCTGCAGTTTGGCCGCTGCCTGGTGCATATGACGGTGGACACCGACGAGGTCTACATGACCACCAAGCTGGCCGGTGCCACCACGTTTTTCCTGCCGTTCAACAAGGGTCACAACCACGGTGCCGGCAACCCGCCCAACCCGACGGGGCACAAGAGTGCCTACCTGTGGCAGGAAGTCTTCAGCCGGGAAAGTGTGGCCAACATCATCCAGCACTTCGTGCGCCTGGACGGCAGCAGCAAGACGCCACTGGCCAAGCGCACACTGTTCTTCCCGCGCTACCACCAGCTGGACGTGGTGCGACGCCTGGTGGCCCATGCCAGTTGCCATGGCGTGGGCCACCGCTACCTGATCCAGCATTCGGCAGGCTCAGGCAAGTCGAACTCCATCACCTGGGCGGCCTATCAACTGATCGAAACCTATCCGGCTTCGTCCGGGGTGGCCGGAGCCAGGGGCCTGGATGTGCCGCTGTTCGACTCGGTGATCGTGGTGACGGACCGGCGCCTGCTGGACAAGCAGCTGCGCGAGAACATCCGCGAATTCTCGGAGGTGAAGAACATCATCGCTCCAGCGCTGAAGTCTGCGGATCTCAAGCTGGCGCTGGAGCAGGGCAAAAAGATCATCATCACCACCATCCAGAAGTTTCCCTTCATCGTCGATGGCATCGACGACATGGCCGGCAAGCGCTTTGCCGTGATCATCGACGAGGCGCACAGCTCGCAGGATGGCAGCTCCCACGGGAAGATGAACAAGGTGATGGGCAGCGACGAGCAGGACGATGCCCAGGAGAAGATTCTCAGCGCCATCAAGAAGAGCAAGATGCGCGGCAACGCCTCCTACTTCGCCTTCACCGCCACGCCGAAGAACAGCACCCTGGAGAAGTTTGGCGAGCAGCAGCCGGACGGTAGCTTCCAGCCGTTCCATCTCTACTCCATGAAGCAGGCCATCGAGGAAGGCTTCATCCTCGATGTGCTGGCCAACTACACCACCTACAAGAGCTATTACGAAATCCAGAAGTCCATCGAGGGGAATCCGCTGTTCGACACGCTGAAGGCACAGAAGAAGCTGCGCGCCCATGTCGAACGCAACCAGCAGACCATCAACGCCAAGGCGGAGATCATGCTGGAGCACTTCATTGCCCACGTGGTGAACCCGAAGAAGCTCAAGGGGCAGGCGAAGGGCATGGTGGTCACCCAGAACATCGAGGCGGCCATCCGTTACCACAAGGCCATCAGCCGGTTGCTGGAGGCTCGCGGTAATCCGTTCAAGGCGTTGATCGCCTTCTCCGGCGAGAAGGTGGTCGATGGCGTCGAGTACAGCGAGGCGCAGATCAACGGCTTTGCCGAAGCGGACACTCGCGACAAGTTCGACAGCGACGACTACCGCCTGCTTGTAGTCGCCAACAAGTACCTGACCGGTTTCGACCAGCCCAAGCTGTGCGCCATGTATGTGGACAAGAAGCTGCAGGATGTCCTCGCCGTACAGGCGCTGTCGCGCCTCAACCGAGCTGCGCCGAAGTGGGGCAAGAAGACTGAGGATCTGTTCATCCTGGACTTCTTCAACTCGGTCGAGGACATCAAGAAGTCCTTCGATCCCTTCTACACGGCCACCAGCCTGTCCAGCGCGACGGACATCAACGTGCTCCATGAGCTCAAGGATCAACTGGACGAGGTAGGCGTCTACGAGTGGCCGGAGGTAGAGAGCTTCGCCGCACTGTATTTCGACAACGCCAATGCCGAGCAACTGAGCCCGCTGATCGACACGGCCGTCGAGCGCTTCGATGAGAAGCTCGAACTTGAAGAGGAAGCAAAAGCCGACTTCAAGATCAAGGCCAAGCAGTTCGTGAAGATCTACGGCCAGATGGCGTCGATCATGCCCTACGAGATCCTGGCTTGGGAAAAGCTCTTCTGGTTCCTCAAGTTCCTGATCCCGAAGCTCAAGATCAAGGACAAGGACGCCGACGAGATCGATGCCCTGCTCAATGCAGTGGACCTGTCCTCCTACGGCCTGGAGCGGATCAAGCTCAACCATGCCATTGAACTGGACGACTCGGAAACCCAGCTCGACCCCGCCAATCCGAATCCTCGGGGCGCGCATGGCGGCGAACAGCAGAAAGACCCACTGGATCAGATCATCCAGACCTTCAACGAACGCTGGTTCCAAGGCTGGGACGTCACTCCCGAAGAGCAGCGCGTGAAGTTCCTGAGCATCCTGCAAGGCATCCAGCAACACCCGGACTTCGAGGCCAAATACCAGCAGAGCCAGGACGAGGACCACCGGACCCTGGCTTTCGAGAAGATCTTCGAGGAAGTCATGCTGAAACGCCGGCGTCAGGACCTTGAGCTGTATCGGCTGCTGGCCAGCGATGCTGCCTTCAAGTCCTCCATGCAACAGAGCATGCGGGGCTTGCTGCGGTAATGGTCCAGTGTGGCGAATACATAATGCCTCGTCCTGACAGACTCAAGTGATAAAAATAGGTCGACAGCTGCCAGTCTCGAGCGGCTGCTGTCGGCCAAGAGCAGCCAGTCACGGAAAGCTACTTCGACGGCGGCAACCGCCAAAAAGCGGGTGGCCAAAGGTGGTTAGCCGATCCGTCTGAGTAAGTTTTCAATCAACGGGCAAGTCAATTGCTGCGGTGAAAGGTAAAAGGCACGGCTCTCGGAGAGCGTGACTCAGTAAATGATGGCGTTGTAATATTAGGATTATATTTCGTGTCGAGGTTATAGGTCGTGGCGTTAGTAAAGTGCAAGGAATGCAGGTCACTTGTCAGCACAGATGCGAAAGTCTGCCCAGGGTGCGGCATCAAGAAGCCCGGTAAACCGGTCGCTACGAAAACGCGCTTGAGTTTCGTGCTAGGGGGGCTGGTTTTCGCTGCCATTATTATGCAGGTTGCTAAGACGCCCGATGACGCAGCTATGCGAGGAGCGACTGAATCTACGCCTGTACAGCAGCAATGCTCGCAAAGTCCGTTTGAGGGCTTTGAAACCGGTAAAATTTACGTCTCAGGAGAGTTTTCCGAACTAGTCGACCAGATATGCCCGTCTTCTAAGTGGTCGCCTGATAGCACGGTAACAGTAAGATGGCAGGGCAAAAGCTATGTGCTGACCTCGGAGAAGCTACCGTATGACGGGGTTGCTGCGAAATACAAGCTCGTATCGGTCAGGCTAATCGATTAGTTCCGGCGCAACAAATCACACGAAGCAGTGCGCTGCGTACAAGTAATAGCCGCGCTGTTTTCGGACAGATCGCCACATGAATAAACTGGAAATACCGCAGGCTGAGTTCGCGCTTCACGAATGTGCTGAGCGGTTGCCTTTGGCCGGTGGCTGCTCGTTATAGCCGACTGCAATTGGCCCAGAGTGTGTAAAAACGCTTCGTCAAAATTGAAGTGCGCGCGTCTACGTGAAATCTGAAATTTTTCGGCACCTCAGCAGATGTGGATTTCGCCCAGATGCGCGATTTCCAGTCCGGTTTTGAGTACCTGTCGCGCTCGAAAACGTTTTTACACAGCCTCGGCCGGTTAGCGACGGCCTGACTTCGACCGTCGCTATACATGGTCAAACCTCGGT